>Ga0268278_1001946_pt1 | contig 11349 bp, 21 predicted proteins | sample saktaG_3_FD_190135 | JGI IMG/M metagenome (GOLD analysis project Ga0268278, IMG submission 190135) | Saline water microbial communities from Sakinaw Lake, British Columbia, Canada - sak_2010_1_5_55m | ecosystem: Environmental > Aquatic > Non-marine Saline and Alkaline > Saline ... | reverse complement strand
TTATTTTTCCATGAGCTCTGAATTTTGCCCAGTTCCAGTGGAGAGGCGTGACTCAGCTATAGTAGAAGAAAGAGTCACATCTACCGAATCAATTAATCACACAGGATTAATTCGAGGAATCCAGCTTTCTGTGACCCCAACAAGCCAAGTCCTGACTGTAATATTAGAGGAATGATAAATTTTGATTAAAACTTGACAAATGCTTTATTTACAGTAACTTACAGCGATTTATGACAAAAAGATTAAAAATTGCTCTTTTTCCAAAACTTTTTAAAACTTTTTTTCGCCCGTAACTGTATTAAAATCAACTACTTCCGTTATTTTATGTAATTTTCTGTAAAATAAAACTTGACAAGTGTCCTGACAAGTTGTAAACTTATAAGTGAGATGAGAGAAGAAAAAAGAATCAAACAAGTTCCGATAAAAAATGATACATATTATCCTGGTCAACGTAATGAAAAATGGACAGAGCCTTTTGTGAGATCAGAAATTATAAGAGAAGAAACATCAGTATATCATCTTTCAGACTTCCCAGTTGAGAGTTTTAAAAAGCAAGTAATTTGTTGTTTCTATTTTCAACCTACATTACAGACAAACATATATAATCAATTAGAACGAATATATGAAGTTGTTATTCCGAAAAACACTGAAATTAATTTTTACGGTGATGGGAATGAAGTAAGAATAAATTTACGTGAAAATCCAGACATAAAAATATATGAAATTATATTATTGTAAAAGGGAAAAACAGATGAAAGAAAAAAACAATGAAATTGAGCAACTTAGAATCATGATGAAGAGAAAAAATATCAGCCAAGAAAGAGCAGCCCGGGATTTGAATGTCAGTACAAGAACCATTTTCCGTTGGATTCACAAGCAGAATCAGCCTAATGAGCTTGGAAGAAAGGCTATCAGGGATTATCTTGACCAAAACACGCCTTAAAATATGAAAATAAAAAGTTTTCCCAAGTATATAAACTTTCTGGAAAACGGCTAACTGGCTGATTAATAGGCATATAAGGGGTTTTGAAAGGTCTAAATTATAATAATCCTTGACAAGCTAGATTAAGTTTTATAGAATAAAAATATGCTGGTAGTAAATAATGATAAATGAATTAATAGCCCCTGACTTAATCTGCCCTAATTCTAGGGTATCCAATTGCTACCAGCAAGATTGAGCAGGGGCTTTTTCTTTTGGAGAATAGATGAATAAACTAGTTGAATGGCGAAAGGATTAAAAAATGCCAGAAGATAAAATATTATTAAAATTAATTTCAAACTATTTTCAGAAAAAGCTTGACAAGGCATTAAGCATCCTTTATTATATTCATATCAGACTATGAAACTTATAAGAAATATGGGTATAGGAGGCATAATTAATGGACATAGCTAGTGCAGACCTTAAATTATTAAAAAGTCGCCTCACAGGCTCTAATTTCAAGAATTTGCTTATCTCAAAAGGATTGAAAAAATATCGCATTGCAAAGAACTGTGGAATAACATATCGAACTCTCTTGAATTGGCAAAAGGGAATTGTCAAGCCTTCTGATGATAATGCAATTATTGTCGGTCGATATCTCGGATTAATTGAAATAACTGAAGAAGAAAAGTACAAGCTGAAAAAAGAGATTGATGAGCTCAATGCAAAGCTCCAAAGATTGAGCAACTAGGAATCCAATGACTATACCTATTATCCCTAAATATTACACTATCAAAGAGACTGCTATTATCCTCAGGGCAAGTCCAGCCAAGCTCTACGAAATGATTAATTCTGGCAAGATAGGCTTCTTCAAATGTGAGGGGTCGTTCCTCATATCTGAAGGCGTTCTCAAGGGATATATTGATAGGAATATTTTCAGAAGCAAGAGGATTCATAAGTTTTAGCATGAGTAAATTATGCCAAAAGGAGGGGGTATGGGCAAGCTAAAAAATCAGGCAAATGACGGACTTCAGCGTGTGCTTTATACAAATTTCAGAGTATTAAAAAAATATAAAGTAGACGACGTTGTTGAGAATTGGCCAGATGATTCAATTAATCATCCGTCCTCCCTGCATAAATGGATAACAGGAGATAGATTAATTCCAGATTATCAAATTAGTAATCTAGTTAAAGCTACAGGAGACACATCTTATCTCGACTATTTTTGTAATCCATGTGGATATACTGTCATTCCAGAAATAAAAGATAAGGCAACACTTAAAATGTTTACTCATATGGCTAAACTTATGCAATCAGCCATAACTGGGAAAACAGATGAATAAAATAAATATAAAAGACTACGATGTCTTAAAATCGGCAAAAAATAAGACATCTGTGTCTTGTGAAAAAAAATTATATAAAAATAAAGATTGGCTAAACCAGAAATATATTAATGAAAAATTATCTACTTATAAGATAGCAAAATTAATTAAGGTAGCCCCAACAACTATTTGGAAATGGATAAAAATTTTTAATATTAAAATGCGAAGTAAAGCAGAATTTCGTATTGGCAAACCTTTATCAAAAGAAATTAGAAATAAAATATCTCGAACAAATAGTGGTAAAAATAATCCGTTTTTTGGAAAACATCATACTAAAGAAAGCAAAGAAAAGAAACGTCAAGCAATGAAAAAATGGCATAAAAATCATCCAAATATACAAAGAGGGAGGAATAATCCTAACTTTGGAAAAAGAGGTAAAGATTGGCCAAATTGGGCGGGTGAAAAAACAATTCAAAATAATTATGTATATGTTTATAAACCAGAACATCCTTATTCAAATGAATACGGTAGAATTGCTGAACATAGATTAGTAGCAGAAAAAGCCTTGGGTAGATATTTAAAACCTAATGAAATTCCACATCATATCAATAGAATCAAAGATGATAATCAAAATTGTAATTTATTAATTTGTACAAAGGGATATCATCAATGGCTACACAGAAAAATGGAGTATTTAAAAAATGGCAAATATGCTTTTGAAAAATAGATGATAACTAATGAAATTAATGGAATCAGCACTCAATGGAAAGGAATGAGAAATGAATAAAGGGGGTAACAATGGCTAAAGAAATATTCATGTTTCAAGGAAAGAAATTTATCTTTACTGGTTCTTATTTTGATAATCTCCCCATATATGCCTATAAAGCAAAAAGGATTGTATTAGAGGACGATAAAGTCTGGCGAGTTTATGATTTAGTTGAAAGACCGCCGGCTCAGGGATAAAGGGATGATATCTAAAAAGTTAAGAAAATCCGAAAAATTTAGAAAGCAAATTTTAGACAGAGATAATACTCAAAATTTTAGGGTAAGTTGTGGTGAGGTCAGGTAAGTTACCGTCCGGTAAGGTTTGGTAAGGTATGGTAAGGATTTTTACTTTTGAAAATAAGGAGGTGATTCAGAATTTTAAAAGAGGAAGATGCTAAAGGAGAAAAAATGCTAAAACAAAACTTGAGTGAAGATGTCACATGGAAAGGCTTGAAAATCTATAAGACCTTTGATTATGACAAGTTTACACTCATAAAAGGCAATCGAAAGATAAAAACATTTCAGGTTAATCGACTTAAAGCATCTTATGAAAAAGGGCAAATTCCCGTTCCTCTTATTGTGAATAAATCATTTGAAATTATTGATGGGCAGCATCGGCGTGAAGCAATCCGGCAGCTTAATCTCCCTCTTCCTTACATGATTATAAATGATGCTGATATAAAAGAAGTTCAGGCGTTGAACATGAGACAAAAAAATTGGAACATGAATGATCATTTGAAATGTTATGTAGAAAGAGGATTAGAGATGTATATAAAGTACAACGAAGAAATTCACAATAGATTCTATTTCGATCACATGTTTAATATCACAATGATTAAGGGTAAACATTCAAACATTGGTCACAAACCCACTAGTTCTCCTGAATGGAAAAGTGAAGTTGAAAAATTTCAAGATGGGGAATTTAACGCTACAGATCAAGAATTTAAGCATGCGATAGCGGTAGGTCAAAAGATTGAAGATGTCGATAGATATTTTACAAAATATCTTTCACGTCAACGAAGAAATCCTTTATGGAATGCTGTTCGTAAATTAGCAGATTATCCCGAATATGATCATTCTGAAATGATGAAGAAATTAGAAATTCAAAAATTCAAAATCGAAAAGATATTGATGAAATTTAGAGAACTCCATACAGATGAATTTTTAATAATTCTAGAAGATATTTACAATTACAATAGACACGGGCAAGCTCTAAAATTCCGTTATGATTTGAAAACGGAAGCAGGAAAAAAGGATCGGATATCTCGAAAAAATAGGGAAATTTCGGCTTAGAAAAATTTAAATTGCATCTTTCTCTTTTAAAGTTTTGAATTTTTATTAAGGAGAAACCATGAAAAGAACGCTTGGTGATTTAATAATTAATTCAGCCATCAATATATTTGAATTCAAAAGGCTCAAAAGAGAAGAGAACTGTGAAGAATTTAAAAAAGAATATTGTCCAGTTTGTGGCAAGGCAATGCTAGCAGGAGAAAAGTTCTGCTCGAATGATAGCTGCGAGCTTATATTTTTCGATGAGAGAGGGGAAGAATGATAAATAAAATCATGAAAAAAGCATTAAAAGATGACGAAAAAGAATCATGGAAAAAAGATACTTTTATCCAGTTTCAATTTGGTGTCAAGCGAGGGGGTCGTTGGTATTGGAAACAAGAAACAATGAAAAATAAAGATTATCCCATGCTCTCTGGAATAACAGAAGAAGAAGCCCACAAGTGTAAATGTGATCGTATTTATAAAAAGACAATAATCAGAGAGAGAATAAAATGATAGATGTAAACATGAAAGCAAGAATTGATTCTATGAGTCAATATGAATTGTGTGAAATGTGGCGATTTGCTTCTGTAGGTGAACCTTTACTTGAGGGCGAGGTAGGTAAATATTTTGAGAAGAGATTGAAGGAGAAGGGAGGTTTTACTCCTGATATTTCAAAACAATTAGGTTGGTAAAAGGAATAAATTCTGGTGGTGGATATGGAGATTAGATATACCTCTGGGTTTTCTTGCCCCTTATATTTTGGGGTGGGCATTGAGAAGCAAGCCACATCAGATTAAGAAGGAGGATTAAGAATGAAAAAAGGTGACATCGTTGAAGTTTATGAGCAACCATTAACTCAAACAAAAAGCGAAGGTAAAGCTAAATTAGTTTCATTTATTCGGCTATTGGATATTGGGGTTGAATTATGGAGAGTCAAATTTATTAATGATGGTCAAGTTGTTGGCAGGGCTATTAAAGTTAATTAGGAGAAAAGAATGCCAAACATAACAAAGAAGGCAATAATAATTGGACTGAATAATAAGCAGAAGAAATTACTCAGAGTCCTCTTAAAACATCAGGCTAATGTATGCCAGAAGAAAGAGAATGAGAGAAGACAGGAGTATATGAAATGAATTTAGCTGATGATGCAGTTGGAGGTTTAATGTGTTCTTGGTGTGGAGTTTATTTTGAAAAAGAACATGGTTATCCGGTTCTTTGTAAAACTTGTTGGAATAGAGGCACGTTGATACATCATAATGGAAAATGGCATGAACAACATCCTGGCTTTCAAAAAGCTATTCATAAAGAACTTTAATTAGGAGGAAGGATTATGAAAGTAACAATCATAAATTCCAGAAGTTGGAGCAAGAAGATGGGAATCGGAGTGAAATGGGGATTCTATAAATATATCGTGTTTCACCTAGTTGGCGTTCAGATGTGGCTTTCTTTTGGAAAAAGGCATCCATTTGTTTTTAGTAAAAAGGAGGAAGTATGAACAAGCAAGATTACATCTATTTAGGCATCGGCTTATTAGAATTAGCCGGAATAATAGCAATGCTATTTTTAATTAAATATTAAGGGAGGCATTTATGAAAAATGAAGAAAATAAAGAAAGTTTGGTTTATCCAAAAAATGAGCCTGAAAAGCCGAATGGCGATTTTGTTATTGCCTCAGTTTCTGCGGATGAGGCTATTGTTGCGGCCGAAAAACAGGTTGAAAAATTTAAGAAAATAACCGTCATATCTCTCAAAATGACAACTTATAGAGATTGGGTTGATCAGAACAATTCACCTTATTTGATTGAATCTGGAGCTTCTAAAATAGCAAAATTATGGGGAGTTGATTTTTCTATAAACAAAAATGAAATGGGGAAAATACAGGTGGAAAGAGAATTTTTAGATGATGATCTTGGTAAATATTATAGCTATACAGCAAGTGGAAGAGCCTATTCAAAAATATTAAAATGTGCCGTTGAAGATATTGGTACTTGTTCACAAAGAGATAAATTCTTTGCATTTGCTAATGGAAAATGGAAACTTCCTTCTGAAACAGATGAAACAAATATCAAAAAAGCCTCCGTTACCAATCTTTATAATCGATTACTCAAGCGTTTATGCGGATTGAATAATCTGACCTATGAACAATTAGGTGAAGCTGGTATTGATACATCCAAAATCCAGAAAGTCGAATATGGCAAAGGCTCGCAGAAAGCCGAAGCAACATTAACAAAAAAAGATGTGGAAACTAGACAGAAACTTTGGGATATATGTATTAATATGGCTGCCGGAGCAGAGGATGAGGCGAAATTCCTATTGAAACGATTTACGACTTTTCCAAAAGATGGCAAGGAACTTTTCAGGGATGATATCAAAAAACTGACGTCTGGCAAATGGATTCATGCGGCTTATGGCAAAGCGAAAAGGGCACAGCAAGAAGCCGATGCTGCAATTCCGGAAGGCGAGCAGGGCGAACTTGGTGAAGAATAATGAAAACCTCAACTCCAGTAGCGGTAGAAGAGACAGAGAAATTATTGACTGATAAGCTCGAATCTCATATTGAATCCGAAATATCCAACAATATTTCACGTGGCCATAATAATGCGAGCGACATCGGCTTTGAGTGTGACACGTATCAGGTGTTATGCAGACTGAAAGGAGAGCTCAAGCCGAAAATTTCACCTAGTTTGAAAAAACTGTTCCGTGTTGGGATTGAATGGGAGCGGCCGAACATTCGCTGGCTTCAAGATGCTGATCTCACGGTCAGAGATACCGCAGATAGAAGATTTGAATGGAAGAAATATAACATCGTAGGCTATATGGAGGCCGATATTAAGCCTAGAGCCTTTTCATCTTATCTGCCATTGGAACACAAAACCTGTTCAGCGAATTCGTTCCGTGCGATCAAAAAATACAAAGAACAGAGAATTTCTCTCACAAAGGCAGATCAGCTCTGGCTGCGGAAATATCCAGGTCAACTGATGACATATATGCTATTCAAGGGAATCGACTTTGGCGTGTGGTTTTTCTTCGAGAAGCAGAGCGGGCAATATCTCTTCTGGATTCTGCCGCTTGATTACGATTATGCAGACAGTCTGATCCGGCGGGCTGAAAGATGCGAAGAGAATGTCAAGACCGGCACAATCCCCAAGCCGGCATACTGCGAGATGTGCGCTCAATGTCCATTCGCTCTGACATACTGCTTTCCAGACCGGGACTTTGGGCCAGGATTCGAGTTATTGGATGATGAATCTCTTGAGCAGAAAATCAAGCGCATGAAAGAGCTAGAGGGAACAGAGGTCAAAGAATTTAACAGCCTTAAAAAACTACTCATAGGCAATGGAGATAAGCCCGGGCTTCTATATCAGAAGAATGCAGTCGTTGGAAACTACATCATCGAATCGAAAGAGGTAGAGAAAAAGGCTTTTTCTGTGGAAGCCAGTTCATATTTCAGGACATCGATAAAGGAATTAAAGCCATCGGAGGATACATGAATAATTTACAAGAGCTTGAAAAGAGAGTTTTGAGTTTGCCTGAGATGGCAAAAAAGATCGTCATCAAAAATGATGACCAACTTTTTAAGGGCAATCAGTTTCTTCTGCTCATCAAGAATAAACAGAAAGAAATCAACAGCGTTTTCGATCCGATGATTCAGAAGGCTCATGAGGCACACAAAGAAGCGATATCACAGAAGAAAAGGTTTGAGAATCCATTGAGGGAAGCAGAGCAATATCTCAAAGGTCAGATCGCTCCATATCTTGCCGAAAAGGAACGGATCCGGAGGGAGGCCGAACTGAAAGCCCAAAGAGAGAGGGAGGAGGCAGAGAGAAAAGCTAGGGAAGTAGAAGAGAAAAAGTTGCAGGAAGCTATAAAGGCCGAAGAAGAGGGACGGCTTGAGGATGTTGAAGAAATCCTAAATGAGGAAGCACCAGAACCAGAACTGAAAGAACAAATCATTCCAGAGAAGACAAAACTTGAGGGAACATTTTTGAGGAGAGATTGGAAGTGGCGGGTCTTAAATTTACATGACATCCCAAGAGAATATCTAATGCTCGATACGGTAAAAATAAATCAGATAGTAAGGCAGTTAAAAGAACAGGCAAATATCCCAGGAATCAAAGTTTATTATGAAGATAATGTCACATCAAGAGGAATGAAACAATGATTACTCGGGCGGGTGCAATCCAGGCTTTCATCCCCCTTTCCTGGAAAAATCCCATTTTTAGTTTGTGCCCGCCCTATTTGAATTATGGAGGACTAGATGAGTGAATACAGCATTGTAGAATTAATACAAACAATTAATCATTGGCATAACTTGGCTTTGTTATATGTCGGTAGAGCCGTAGAGGATGACCACGAGGAATTATTGGAGGCAATTAAAAAATTAATCAAGAATCAGCCAGGAGTGGAAAGATAAAGATGAACTGAGAAATGAACTGATTGAGAAAATGCTAAGGGAAGCAGGAATAAAAATCAAGGAGTAAGAGATGGCTCAAAACACAGTAATGGCAAGATGTATGAAATGCGATGGCTATACCAAGCATTATGTCTTTGGCACAAAGACTGTCTGTGCGGGCTGCGGGGATGTGAAAGAATTATGTAATCTTGAAGTCATGGAATGGCTATCCCCAAAACAGGGTGGGAGTGAAAAGAGAGTATGAGTAAAAAAGAGGAAACCATTATGAAAGTTTATGCTATTGACTGGGCTACAAGGAAAGACCTGGCTATCTATGACGGCAAAAAGATCAAGAAAATTGCTAATACCATAAGTGAATTTGATAAGTTTTTAGAAAGCATAAAAGGGGGCGGTGCTACAATAATCGTGCCTAAAGTTGGTGCTAGGCCAGGATTGCCCGCCCCCATTTTACTGTTCGAGTTCGGTGGTGCAGACAGCTATAAAATCATGGCATACAGAGCTGGCTTTCAAGTCCTGCAAGTTCCTGGCAAAAAAGTTCATGATTATCGGGAATCGCTGGGAATAGAAAAGACTGATGAGAATGATGCGAAACTGATATATGATTTTTATATGAAGGAAAGGGAGAGTGCTATGATCATTATGCCTCAAAGTGCTAAGGTGAAATTGCCTCTCCCTGAAAATAAAAGAGGGGGCGGTGCTATCTGTAAAATGTCTAAAAAGATTGTTCTCTCTTTGCCCGCCCCTTTTTCTATATTCACAGAGCAAAGCGCCGACATTGCTGAGATTAAAATACTCTTTCGCAGGCACGAGGATTTAAAGAAAGTTATGGTTCGAGAGAAAAACAAGAAATTCGCCCTCCAGAAACAATACGAAATTACAAATATCGGTAAGAAAACGGTCAAGAAGCTGTTATCCCATTCAGATTATTCCATAGCTGGTAAGGAGAAAGAGATTGCAGAAATCAAGAAAATCCTAAAGTCAAAAGTTTCTAAATTCAGAGTTTGGAATAATTACTTGAAAGATATAAAAGGCGTTGGTGAATTTATAGCCTCTGGACTTATTGGAGAGCTTGGAGGCAGACAATTCGATTCAGATGACAGCCTGAAACACTATGCTGGGATGGTAAAGAAATCGGCTCATTCTGATTATAACCATTATATAAAAGTAGTCTTATTCCAATTTGCTGAAGGGATTATTAAAGCTAGAACTCCAATATGGCGTGAACTCTACGATAATATGAAGGTCTTTTATCAAAAGAAGCATGAGGATTGGAGTAAGGGAAAAGTCAATAATTATGCTAAGAAATTCATAGAGACAAAGTTTCTGTGTGAATTTTGGAAGCAATGGAAATTAGGAGAGAATTAAAGCATGGGGAAGAGGGAAATGTTATGGATAAGATGCCTAAAGGTGTTCTGCCAGCCTTGCTTGTCCCTCTTCTCCTTTTTAATTTTGGGAGTAGAGGCTGGCAGAATTGAGGGGAGATAATAAATGAAGAAAAGAGTGCCTGATAAATTTTGGTTTCCCTGGTGGCCGGATAAATGGATATTCGGATCTGTAAGAATCGAATGTACTCCTGCAGAAAGGGGGATTTGGGTTGATTTGCTATCGCTTGCCTCGAAAGATAATGGCCATATAAGAGCAAATGAAGAAACATCATATCCATTACAGCAACTTGCAGGAATGCTTATTATTCCAGAAAACCAATTAAAAGATGCTATTAATAAATTTATTAAATGTGGAAAATTAACAAAAAATAAAAATGGAACTTTATACATTACGACATGGGAAAAATATCAGTTTAGTGAAAGACATAAAAGACGATTAGAATCAGAAATGTCCGAAAAAACGGACACTATGGCCGATGATAAGGACGCTATATTAAATAATAATACAGTAAATAATAATAAAGTAGATAAAAGAATAGCTCAAAACAAAAATAATTTTAACCAACTCTTTAATGATTTTTGGGAAGCATATCCAAAGAAAGTGGCGAAAGATTATGCAAAAGAAAAATTCATGATACTTATGCGACAAGGATTATCGAAAGAGTTAATAAAAGCATTCAATGGATATATAGACTATCTGAAAATGCGTAAAGTAAGAGACAATTTTGACCAGGAAGTTTTGAATCCAGCGACATTTCTAATGAAAAACAGATGGAAGGATTATGTGGATTGTAAATATGAACCGCCACTTTAGAGAGGATTAGATGAGGAAAACAAAATATGGAAACCTTGAAATATTATCATCCTTGATGGATGGAGAGGCATTTGAAGACCTTGAACGCAGTGTTGAAGTATTGCGCCAGCAGAAATTACAGCTTAAAAAAATTCTACAAAATGTACCACAGAATGCGATGCAAGAAGAAGCTGTCAAAAATATGCGTAAACTCTTGGAGCAGGTAAATGGCATCCTTGTGGCCGTGGATCGCATCAATTAATGAGGAGGATTAAATTGCGAGCTATTCCCCCAAAAGGAAGTATTCCACCAAATATCAGGGGCAATCGTGGGATTGGGAATATTTCTCTTGGCTTCAATATTGGTGGTTTTGGCAACAAAGCAACACCTAAACAGGAAAGTGGTGATTTTAAAATTAAGGGAAAAGCTCCTGTGAGAACCAAGAAAGAACAAAAGATTAGTTTGGAAAACATAAAAGAG
>Ga0268278_1001945_pt1 | contig 11354 bp, 9 predicted proteins | sample saktaG_3_FD_190135 | JGI IMG/M metagenome (GOLD analysis project Ga0268278, IMG submission 190135) | Saline water microbial communities from Sakinaw Lake, British Columbia, Canada - sak_2010_1_5_55m | ecosystem: Environmental > Aquatic > Non-marine Saline and Alkaline > Saline ... | reverse complement strand
ATAAATCTTTATCTGCTGTTCTTGGAACGCGGCCTCGAATTGCTCAACGGGCAGTCAGGCATTCTGAGCTTCATTATTCCAAAATCACTTGTGTTCAATTCATATTTTGAGGCAACACGACGAAAGCTTCTCGACCAATATTGTGTCCCGCTAATCGTAGAGGTAAGAAAAAAGGTGTTTGAAGCAGCGGAAGTGGGCGATAGCGTTCTTTTCTTCAGTGCCGCACATCGTCCAACTGCCAATTCCAGACTGGAGTATAGAGTAGTCGAAGACGTGAGTCCCGGCAGCCAAGTCATTTCGATGCAAGCCAATCTACAGACGGAATTGGCTGCGTCGATCGGAGCGCGATTTCGTTTATCGAGCGTCAAAATTCCAAAGACGCGGAATACCCTCGGCGATCTCTGGGAAGTGAGCAACGGACTAAACCCGGGCAACGTAAGGCATCTCCTGCTTTCCGCCACCAGACTCACTCCGAAACACAGAAAGATGCTTCTCGGACGGGATATCCAAAGATACGCGCTCAAGTGGTCGGGAACGTGGGTTAATTTTGATCCTTCATTGAAAGAAACGATCAAGCCGAGCGAAACACGGTCAAAAAAAGGAATGACTGCTCAACAGCACGTGGACTTCGCTCTCCGTTCACCCGAGATATACAAACCGCATAAGGTGATGGTCAGAAAGACAGCCGACCGAATTGTTGCATGCTTTGATCTCGATGGACTGTGCTTTGATTCGCTGTCGTATGGAATCCACCCGAAATCCAATGGGTTCAATCCGAAGTTTCTTCTAGGTTTATTGAATTCGACAGTGCTTGGACACATTCATGCAGAACTCTCGCAGAACCAGGAAAAGGTATTTGCGAAGGTTTTGGCCGAGAACCTCCGTAAGCTTCCCATGCCCAATCTCAACCACAACCTTGCAGATGATCGTGCGAAACACGACGCTCTTGTGGCTTTGGTTGACCGCATTCTCGTCGCAAAGCAGACGAATCCCGCCGCCGACACGAGCGCGTTGGAGCGGGAGATAGACCAACAGGTTTACGCCCTCTACGGGCTGACGCCGGAGGAGATCAAGATTGTGGAGGGGGCGAAATGAGAACCGCCATTAGCGCCATGCTCTCCAATCTTAAGTCGCTGGCCGTGGTGCGGGTGATCGAGGATGCGGACAACGTGGTGGAGAGAATGTCTGCGAAACAAGGAGTGCAACTATGATCACAAAACTGGTACTGAAGAATTTCAAGAGCATAGCCGGGCAAACGTATGATCTGACGAAGTTTGATCTGTTGGTGGGGCGAAACAACTGCGGCAAGAGCACCATCCTGCAAGCCATGGCGATTTGGCAGTTCTGCGTGGATGAGTTTCACCGCGCACGCAGAAGCGGAAGCAACGGCATCCAAATCGTTCTGCCAAACTTCACCGCTTTGCCGGTGCCGGAGTTCAACCTCTTGTGGCATGCAAAGGTTGACAGGAAATATGCTTTGGTTGATGGCAAACGATCCAAGAAGACCGACTTTGTCTTGATTGAAATCGAACTCACCTGGTTGGCCGCCAATCGGGAGCTTCGGTCTTTCGGTGTGCAGCTTCGATACACGGCGGCGCAATCCGTTTACGCGATTCCGATGCAAGGTTGGAAGATCTTTCGAGAGATGGAAAAGGATCTGAGTTTTCCGAAGATCGCGTATGTTCCCCCGTTTTCCGGCCTTGAGCCCAGCGAGGAGTGGAGAGATGAAGGTCCGCTCAGAAAACAGGTCGGCAAGGCTCAGCCGGGGAGCATTCTCCGTAATCTCTTGCTCAAAGTGTGTCCCGCGCCGCCGCGCGATCACACCGGGCGCATCGCCAAGACGTACGAACCGCCTGCGGAATGGAAGGAACTGAAGCAGGTTGTCAGTCGCTGGTTCTCTGTTGAGTTGACGGAACCCCAGTACGAGCGCGGGGTGGACACGCAGATTCTCTGTGAATACAAGCAGGGCGGCAAGTCGTACGACATTATCTCCGGCGGAAGCGGCTTCCATCAGGCGTTGACGCTCTTGGGTTTTCTCTACGGCTACCGCCCGACCACGCTTCTTCTGGACGAACCCGACGCCCACATGCATGTGAATCTTCAACGTGAAATGCTCGACTACTTCAAGAAGAAAGCCAGCGAAACAGGCGTCCAATTCCTCCTGGCAACGCATGCCGAGGAGCTGATCAGAGGTGTTGACCCGAGTCAGGTGGTATCCATTCTGCAGCATGAGCCGCGTCGGCTGACTTCTGCGACCGGTGTGCTGAGCGCGATGGCCGACGTGTCCAACGCGGAACTCAGCCAGCTCGCCGCTTCGCCATTTATCCTGTATGTCGAAGGCGAAACCGATGAACGCATTTTACGCGCCTGGGCTCCCACCTGCAAAGCCGATAATGCGCTTGCGAAGGTTTGTTTTCATACCATGGGCGGCGGCACCAAGAAGCTGATGAAAGATCATGCGGACCGGCACTACGAAGGTGTCCGGCAGGTGTTTCCAGAGGCGCGGCGTTTGATGCTGTTCGATTATGACAGCGACGAAAACGCTTTCCACCCTCCAGGAGAAAATTCCGCGCTGTTTGAGTGGGGGCGCAAGAACATTGAGAACTATCTTCTCGTACTTGATGCGTGGATGCGTACGGTGACCAAGGAATTAGGATTGCCGGACGATGATTTATTGGCGGAACCGGCTCGGCAGGTCATCAGGGACTTCTTTTCCAATGAAAATCTAACGCTACCCCGAGGGCAGACTTGGGAAAGCGTGTCGGCGAACGTCTTTAAAGTGGTGGACGGCAAGAAGCTGCTTTTTGACTCTAGCGAGGCGCTGTTCACGAAACTTGAGAGGATGGAGCCGCCCCTTAAGGCGATCCGCGAGAAGATCGCGGGCATGATGGGCGAGAACGAGATACATGATGACGTGAAACGGTTCTTCGCCAAGTTGCGCACCACGGTTGGTGACTGAAGGAGCGAACAATGGCAAGCGGATCTTCTATAGAATGGACCGAGTCGACATGGAATCCGGTCACAGGCTGCACGAAAATCAGCGCGGGCTGTGCGCACTGCTACGCGGAGCGCATGGCCCGCCGGTTGCAGGCCATGGGTCAGCCGAATTACCGCAACGGGTTCAAGGTCACATGCCATCACGATGTGCTGGGGCACCCGATGCGGTGGAAAAGGCCGCAGGTGATTTTCGTGTTTCTGTCGCTGGAACCTTTGCTAGGCCCATTGCCCAGGCTTGATCTCAATGGGATCGGCTGGGTGATCGTCGGCGGCGAATCCGGCCCGGGTGCGCGCCCGATGGACTCGGCCTGGGCGGCCGACATCCGCGACCCGTGTCTCGCCGCTAATGTGCCGTTCTTCTTCAAGCAATGGGGCGGCGTGCAGAAAAAGAAAGCTGGGCGTTTATTGGAGCACCGCACGTGGGATCAAATGCCCCAGTTATCGGAGGTTGGCGCATGATCTCTGGACCATGCGTCGCGAGAAGATCGATCTGCGTTAAGTAACTAAGGAGACCATCATGCCGAGAACCAACAAGACAGCCAACGAACAACGGCTCAGCGCCGAGCAAATCGCCTTCTTGAAGGAAAAGATGGGCCACTTCGCAGATCGGAACCCGTCCGCAGGGATCGCGCGCACCGACTGCAAACAGCTTTTCGAATATGTGGCGGTCCAGAAGATCACGTACCTCTATGACGATGAACTGCTCGAAGGCCTTCTGCACGTGGATCGTAAGCGAACCGGCAAGGCTGAAGAGTTGTTGGACGCCTACCTGATTCTGGATCAGGGCGATGAGGTCCAACTCAAACTCTTTCAGTTCAAGTGGAAGGAGGACTACAGCGGGGGGATTTCGACCAAGGAACTCCATCATTTTGTCACCCGCATGAATGCGGTCTTCCTGCACGGCGATCTTCAGGACGACAAGACTCTGGAGGCCTTCAAGGAGGTTCGCGAGGCTTTCGACGCCGCCCTGTCCGCAAACAAGCGCGCCCGGCCGCGAATCCAGTGTTACTACGTCGTCAACGGGCAGAACGTTTCACCCACCGACGTCGCCAAGATTCAGGAAATCCGCGACATCTTCGCACACGACCGACAGGCCTATGGGTTTACGTTCGAGACCTATGGCGGTACGGACATCTACAGCCTGTGCGCACTCGGCCGCGTCCCGATCCAAGAGGAGACGCTGGAGGTGAACCACGAATGGGGCAATGAGTCATTCCTGTTGCACAACATTGGCGCCAATCCCAACGGTATGCCGCTGAAAGTTATGGTGGGATTCGTCAACGTGAACCAGTTGATCCGACTGGTAGACCGTTACAGCAACAACGAATTGTTCGAGAAGAATGTCCGGCTCTTCCTCGGCACAGGCAAGGATGTGAACAAAGGGATCATCAAGACGGTCACCAGCAACGAGAGTGTCTGGTTCGGCTACATGAACAACGGTGTGAGCATGACCGCCGAGGATGTCCGCGTGGACCTTCCCGCTAGCAAGGGCAAGGTGCGCGTGCGGCTGACGGGGATGCAGATCATCAACGGATGCCAGACGGTCAATGCGCTCTACCATGCCAAATATTCGCCCGACCTGAAGGATCGCTTCCAAGGCAATTCGAACGTCATGGTGCGCATTTACCAGATCGATCCCGCAAACAAGCCGTTTCACGATGCGCTGATCATTGCGACGAACTCGCAGAACGCGATCCGGCCGGAGGACTTGGTCTCGAACGATGCGACGCAGTGCGCCATCCAGCGGGTCTATCAGGAGTACGGCATCGGCTATGAGCGAAAGGAGGGTGAAACACCTCCCGGCCATGGTTATCAAATGACCTTCTCGAAGGAACAAGCCGCAATGGCTTACCTTGGTGTCATCGACGGAAAGTGCTCCAAGCTCCGAAACTCGCTCAGCCGTAGGGAGTTCTTCCGTCAAGGTGAAGATTATTATCGCGTTTTCAACCTCCGTGGATCCGAAGGAGAGTCGCCGTCCGGGTCGCTCCCCGAAGGGTTCGAGCCTGGCGCTGCCGCCAATGCGCGCGCATTGGATATCTTGGCGGCGCGATGCATCGAGGAGGCGTGCCGCGTGAATATTGCTAAAGTGCCCAAGCAGGATCGTGGTCCGCTGAAAAAAGGCGCGTACTATTTGGCTCGCATCATTTTCCTGCAAAATGAGGCGCAGGTTCTGGATGTCGTGGCCAAATTGAAGGGCCAGGAGAGGAAGCCTTGCGTTTCCAAGGAGGTGATCGATCCCGTATCTATGATCGGAAACAATGGTTTTATCGCCGCACGAGGCGTGTTTGAAGCCGCGATCACGGAGTATCTGGCCAAAGAGGGCGGCAACGAGGACGCCGCACTAAAGAACACGGCTTTTGCATCGTTGGTCGATGAGCGGAGCGTACTGAAGATGGAGGGAATATGACCACGAAGAGCAAAAAACAGTCGCGTGAAGCCGAATCGCTCTCTCGGCGGATGGAACGTCTGGCGGGCGGGGCGGCGAAACGCGGGGTCCGCGACGCGCAAGATTTGGTCTACGACGCCTGGGAGGCGGCGAACAGCGACGAGGCGTTCGATCTGCTGACCCAAGCCGTCGAACTCGACCCGACCAACGTGGACGCCTGGCTGGGGCTGATGCGCTACGAGCCGCTTGACGGCAAGGAGGAGGTCGTGTTTCTCCGCCGTCTCGTGGCCTTGGGTGAGAAGAACCTCGGCAAGAAGGTGTTTCGTGAGGGCAAGGGCATCTTCTGGGGGCTTTTTGAGACGCGGCCCTACATGCGGGCGCGGGCTCGGCTGGCCTTTCGCCTGATGGAGGCCGGGCGGCTGGAGGAGTCCGTGGCCGAACACGAGGGCATGCTCGAACTCTGTTCGAACGACAATCTGGGCGTGCGCTACGGGCTCATGGCGCTCTATCTGGCACTGAACAACCTCGACGGCGCGAATCGCCTCTTCCGGGAATACGACGAGCGGGAGCACCGCGCGATGTTCGCCTGGGCCTACGTGCTCGAACGCTATCTGGCGGGCGATACGGGGGGCGCAACCCAAGCGCTCGCGGCGGCGCGGAAGCAGAACGAGCATGCCGAAGCCTATTTTGCCGCGCTCAGGAGGTTGCCGAAGAAGATGCCGGGATCGTACGCCATGGGGAGTCCAGAGGAGGCCGTGATCGCATGGGAGATCCTCAAGCCGGCATGGAAGAAGCATCCGGAGGCGCAAGCCTGGCTAATCGGCCAGTGCGCGAAGTGAGTGAGCTTTGGGAAAAGAACGTGCTGGGAGGTCAGCCATGATCCGACTGCACGTCACCGTGGAGGGGGCAACGAAACAGCGATTCCTGAAGGATGTACTTTGTCCTCAAACTCGCTTGCGTTGCTCCGATAAAGGCGCTACAGTGAGTCGCAAATCGGGAATGCTCCCTGCGCATTATGGATGTGGTGCGTCCGATTCTACGGCATAATGATGCTTGGCTGCATTTTGGATTTATTGGATCAGTGAGCGAGGTGGATATGGATGCTGCTTGGAAATGGAATGGCGCTCGGTGGTGGAAGTTCGACTGCCACGCCCATACGCCACAGTCGGATTGTTATGGCGAAGGGGACGCCGCGCTCAAGGCGCGCACGCCCGAGGAGTGGCTGCTCGACCACATGCGGGCCGGGTTCGATTGCGTCGCCGTTACCGACCACAATTCGGGCGAATGGATTGACCGGCTTCAGGAGGCGGCGGCGAATGAAACCTTGCGGAAACATCCCGACTTTCGCGAGTTGGTTCTCTTTCCGGGAGTGGAACTGTTCGTCAACGGCGGGTTCCATGTATTGGCGATTCTGGGCGCGGATAAGACCGGGGCGGACGTGACGCGCTTGACTGGTGCTTGCGGATACGATTCGGCCAGTGGGGCCACAACCAAGTCTTTTTCCGAAGTTGCCGCCGCCATTGCCGCAACTGGCGGCGTGGTGTTGCCGGCGCACGTGGATGAACGAGACAAGAAGGGGCTTTGGGCGTTGTCTGACGAAAAAACGTGGCAGCAGGTGTTGGCTGTCAAGACGTTGACAGCCTGGGAGGTTATGGATGCCTCCCAGCAACCACCGGACGTGGTTGTCCGATCCGGGCGGCAGTTTACGCGCATCCTTGGTTCGGATAGCCATTGTCCCGAAAAAGTCGGCACGCGGTGGTCTTGGGTGAAGATGACCATGCCGAGCATTGGCGAACTGCGTTTGGCTCTGCAAGACGGCGAACTGGCGGTCCGCCCCTCGGACAAATACCCGGACGATCCGAACAATGTTCTGCCCGCTTTGGCGGTGGAATCCGTCACGGTCACGGATGCCAAGTATTTGGGTCGCACTTTCAGTGACGGAAGATTGAATACTTTTGCAGCCGCTTTTGGCCCTTGGCTGAATGCCATCATTGGCGGGCGCGGCACCGGGAAGTCGTCGCTGCTGGAATTTATGCGCATCGCCTTGCGCCGGGAGGGCGAACTCGCAAAAGCCTTCGATAAGGAACAGATACGCGAAAATTTTGAGCGCTATCGGATAACCGGCGAGAAAGGTCTCTTGCTTCCGGGCGCCCTTATTCAGATCGTCTACCGGAAGGAAGGGCAGCGTTATCGCATCCAATGGAGCGTTAACGGGAACGCAACGGCCATCGAAGAGGAAACGCATGGCGGCTGGGTGCGCGCGGACGGCGACATAGCCGCTCGTTTTCCGGCGAGCATCTACAGCCAGAAGCAGTTGTTTGCCCTGGCGGGCAATCCAGCCGCTTTGTTAGACATCATTGACCAGACACCGGACATCAATCGCCAGGAATGGGATCAGAAGAGAAGCGAATTGGAAGGATCGTTTCTGTCTTTGCGCGCCAAGGAACGCGAGTTACAGGCACGCTTGACCGATGAAACACGACTGCGCGGAGAACTGGCCGACATCGAGCGACGATTGGCTGTCTGGGAAAAGAAGGCCACGCGCGACACCTTAAGAGCCTTCCAGCGACTGGCCCAACAGAGGGTTGGGCTGGAAAACTGGACAGCGGCTTTAGACGAAACGGTTGCGCGGCTCGCCGCTTATCCTGACGCCTTGACGCTGGAGACGCTGAACACCAGCATCTTCGACACCGGAACGCAGAATGAGAAAGCCGTTCTGGATCGGATACAAACCACCACCGCCGCCTGGGCAGGCGTGATCAAGGCGGTCCAGACTGGGGCTGTTGATGCCGGGCGGGTGGCGCAGGAATGGAAAACATGGCTGGACCGTTCGGAATGGAAGAAACAGGCGCAGGAGATTGAGGCGGAATATGCGGGCTTGATTGAGCAATTGGCCGGGGAAGGCGTGGCGGATGCGGCCGACTATGGGAATTGGTTGCAACAGAAACAAGCGCTGGAGGCCCGTCTCCGCGCGATTGCCGGTTATCGGACGGAAATTGCGCGATTGCAGGCACAGGCAACGGGCAAGTTGTCCGAAATTCGATCTCATCGTCGCGACCTGACGGAGAAGCGGCGGCAGTTTCTAAGCAACATACTGGCCACCAACAGTTTTGTGCGCATGGATGTGATACCTTATGGCGAATTGGATGATGCGCATGGTCAGTTGTCGGAATTGTTGCGCTGTGAAGACGCAAGGTATTCCACGGATGTTACCGGGTTACTGGACAGTGTGTATTTTCCTGACGGCAAGTCCTACATTTCGACATGGAAAGGCGTGGATGCGAGCCAGAGAATGCAGCTAGAGGAGGACATGGATAAGCGCTTGGTCGCTCTTAAGAAGCGTATCGGCGATTGCGCATTGGGAACAGTGCCGGAATCGCTTGGCCGTGGTTGGTTCCGGAATAAATTGAAGGATGCCGCGCAATCGCCGGAAACGCTCAATCATCTCGACCTTTCCTGGCCCGGGGACAGTGTGCATGTCTCCTATGCGAATCCGGCCACCGGCAAGTTCAGCGCGTTGGATCAGGCATCGCCCGGACAAAAAACGGCGGCTATTCTGGCCTTTGTGCTTTCCTATGGGCAAGACCCCATGATCCTGGACCAGCCGGAGGACGACCTGGACAATCACTGGATCTACGAACTGGTGGTTCGCCAGATTCAGGAGAGCAAAAAGCGGCGGCAAATCATCGTCGTCACGCACAATGCCAATATCGCTGTGAACGGCGATGCGGAACTGGTGCTCGCCCTGAAGTCGGATGGCGGTCGCACGGAGTACGAAGCGCAAGGCGGTTTGCAGGAAGCGGATGTTCGCGACACTGTCTGTCTGGTCATGGAAGGCGGCAGGGATGCCTTTGCGCGGCGATACGACCGGATTGTTGGAGGAACAGGACATGTATGACACACGCGAAGAACTGCTGGCAAAGATTCGCCTGGGAGAGGACACGACCTTTGAGATGAAGGCGGTTGTCTTCGCCGGTAATCAGGTTAGAGGACCGGGACGTGACGAACTGGCTGACGAACTGGCGGCGATCGCCAATACGTCCGAAGGGGTTTGTCTGTTGGGCATCGACGACAAGAGTCGGGAAGTCACGGGCATTCCCGTCAACCGCCTGGACGCCGTGGAAGCGTTGGTTCGAGAAGTGCTGAACGACAGTATCGTTCCGCCGCTGACAGCGCGGGTGTTGCGCATGGAGTTGCCCGATTCGCTGGGTGAACTCAAGCCGATCGTGCGGATCGATGTTCCGCGCAGTCTTTTTGTGCACCGTAGCCCGCACGGATATTTTCACCGCGTTGGGAGTTCAAAACGCGAACTTTCGCCGGAAATCCTTGCCCGGTTGTTTCAGCAACGCAGTCAATCCCGGATCATTCGGTTCGACGAGCAGGCGGTGCCCGAGACTTCAATTGCGGACTTGGACACCGCTTTATGGAGCCGGTTTGTCCGCGATGCGTCCGGCAATGCGGAGGAAATCCTTCGAAAACTGCGGATTGTGACAAATGACGATACCGGGGCAGAGCGACTTTCAGTTGGCGGCGTGCTGATGTGCACGCGTAACCCGGAACGGTGGCTCAGTGGCGCCCAGATTGAGGCTGTTTGTTACCGAGGGCTCACGCGCGATGCAAACTACCAACTCGATGCCAGAACCATCACTGGCCCGCTCGACCGGCAGGTGTTCGATACATTGTCCTTTGTCGCGAAAAACATGCGGCGACCGGCCGTCAAAGACCCGGCGCGGAACGAGGTTCCGGAATACAGCGAACGCGCGTTATTCGAGGCCATCGTCAATGCGGTGGCGCATCGCGACTATTCGATTCACGCTTCACGAATACGCTGCTTTATGTTCGAGGATCGTGTCGAAATCTATTCGCCGGGGCCGCCGCCCAATAGCGTGACCGTGGAAAGCATGCCATTGCGACAGGCTACACGAAACGAAATGGTTGCGTCACTGCTGTCCAATTGCCGTGCCGCCGGCGTTGCAGGCGGACTCGGCAGGACTTTCCTGATGGAGAAGCGTGGGGAAGGCGTGCCGATCATCATGAACGAGAGCCTTCGATTGTCAAATCGGAAGCCGGAATATCAACTTATAGATAACACGGAAATCATGCTTTCCATCTGGGCCGGCAAGAGCGCCGTCGCGTAACCGCGTTGATCCCGCAGCGGATACGTCGGCGTGGGAGCGGGAGATCGACCAACAGGTTTACGCCCTTTACGGCCTGACGGAGGAGGAGATCAAAATCGTGGAGGGGAGCACGCAACGATGAACAAGGATAGAAAAATGAGACCGAAAGTCTATTTGGAAACGAGCGTGGTGAGTTACCTGGCGGCACGACCGAGTCGCGACCTGGTGGTCGCGGCGAATCAGGAAGTGACGCGGGAATGGTGGGCAAATGCACAAGAACGTTTGGATTTGTTTCTGTCTGAAATTGTTTTGAAGGAAATCGCGGCGGGCGATCGTGTTGCGGCGGCTGAACGTAAACGCTATCTTGTGAAAGTGCCGCTCTTGCCGTTGAACCTCGATGCGCGAGCTTTGGCGGATCGCTATCTTGCGGCAAGGATTATGCCGGCAAAGGCGGCGACCGATGCCCTGCATATTGCCTTGGCGACGGTGCACGGCATGGATTACGTGGTCACATGGAACTGTGCGCATATCGCCAATGCCCTTACGCAAAAGGCCATTGCCCGGATCAGCAGCGAAGGCGGGTATGAACCGCCCGTGATCTGTACGCCTTTGGAGTTAATGGAGGACGAAGCATGAAACCAGACCCGATTGTGGCGGAAGTCCGTAAAGTGCGGGAAGCGCATGCCCTGCGGCATGGAAACGATCTTCGAAGAATCTATGCGGATATGAAGAAAGCCGAGGCTCGGGATCATTGGCCACAGGCGCAAGTTCGCGTGCAATCGCCCGTTCGCGCTTGCGTGGCGGAGGATTCCGCCCAGTATGTTGCGAAGAAGGGGCGTAGTGCCACCAGGCAC
>Ga0268278_1001943_pt1 | contig 11357 bp, 13 predicted proteins | sample saktaG_3_FD_190135 | JGI IMG/M metagenome (GOLD analysis project Ga0268278, IMG submission 190135) | Saline water microbial communities from Sakinaw Lake, British Columbia, Canada - sak_2010_1_5_55m | ecosystem: Environmental > Aquatic > Non-marine Saline and Alkaline > Saline ... | reverse complement strand
TTTAACCTGAAAGAGAAATCCTCTGCCTTCAGGCAGGGGTTCAACTTATCAAAACAATTATCATAAAGCAAGGATATTGTACAATAATACGAAATAAAACAGTAGTGAAAATTCTAAAATCATACAAGTTCAGGTTATATCCAACCGAGGAGCAGATTCCCGTGCTGAAACAGCACGGGGGCAATTCTCGATTTGTTTGGAACAAGCTTTTAGAATATTCCCAACAGGTTAAAAAAGACACTGACATATATCCAGGCCAATCTTCTTTACAGAAACAAATACTGCAGATCAAGGCTGAGAATGACTTCATTCATGTAAGTCATTCTCAGCCCATACAAGTCAATGCGTTGAGAATGAACAATGCTTATTCCAGAGCATTCAAACCAGAAGTAGTTGCCGAAAGGAACAAAAAGATAGCAATAGCTCACTTTATTCTAGACGAGGAAAAACGAAACAAAGAGTTGGCCAAAACTATGAATTTCGGATTCCCGAAATTCAAATCCAAGAACAGATCCAGTGATTCTATTTTCTATCCCCAAAACTTTCTGATTAAGAAATCCAGAATTCACTTTCCGAAACTGGGCTGGATTAGTTATATCAAACACAGAGCTATTGAAGGTAAACCGAAGTTTGTAACAATAGCCCAAGACGGCAGCCAGTATTATGTTTCGGTAACTTGTGAGATTGACGAAAAAGAGCAGATCAAGGTTGCACTGGATCAAGCCAACATTGTTGGCATTGATGTTGGGTTGAAAGTTTTTGCAACCTTATCTGACGGAAGTTCCATTAAAAATCCGGGAACCTTGAAAAAGCACTTGAAGAGGCTGAGAAAAGAAAGCAGAAGTCTTTCAAGAAAAGTAAATCTGGAGACTGGAGAGAAGACTGTTTATGGCAAAGCCATAAGCAAATCTTCGAGTAACCGAGAGAAACAGATTCTTCACGTTCAAAAACTTCACAGAAAAGTTAAGAATGTCAGGAAAAACTTTCTTCACAATGTAACCCGCCGTATAATAGCCAAGTACGATGGGGTGGTACTGGAAGACCTGGACATATCAGGAATGCTTAACAAAAACGGTAAAGCAATGAACCGTAGCATGTCTGATGTGTCCTGGTATGAGTTCGGAAGACAGTTGGAATACAAAAGTGCTTGGCATGCCAAGCACTTTTGCAAGGTCAACAGACACTTCCCGTCAACTCAATTATGTTGCAAATGTGGAAGTAAAGCAAACCTGTCCTTGAAGGACAGGGTGTACTCCTGCCAAAACTGCGGTGCAGTTTCGGACAGGGATTTGAATGCCTCCATAAACATAAAAGACGAAGGATTGAGAATTCTAAATACCGTAGCAACTACGGGAATTCAAGCCTGTGGATCGACCGCAGTAGCGGTCGGGCAGAAGCAGGAAAAAAGAAAGCTTCGAGTGCCAGCAACGGCAGTCGTTTAGCTCAAGCCTCTCCTTTAGGGAGGGGTAGTTGACTCGGCATACGGATCAAAATCTTTTTCACCCGCCATACAAACAATGTGGGGCTTGAGTGTGTGAACTACACTAATGGAGTCGCCTTGAGCTTTAAGAACTTCGGTCAATCTCCTGTAAGCTTGAGGAGCCTCGTCTAAACCGCCTCCAACGAGTGTAACCTGTTTCTGCATCAGCCAGTCAAACATCATTTGCTGAGAAATAACACCTTCAGTTTTCCGTTTCCCTGTTTTCCAATCCTTTTTGCCAGCGGCTTGAGTTCTAGACATTACACGACCAGCCCCATGCACAGTACTGCAAAGAAGATTCTTGTTGAGAATGGTGTCACAACCACACGCAATAACGGCATTATCGCCCATGCTGCCCCCAATAAATGACATCTGCCCAGGGAATGCAGGGGTTGATCCCTTTCGAACAACGATAAAGTCCTCGCCAAAATGGGTTTCTTTCCAACAGAAATTGTGATGATTGTGGACAAGTTCCTCGACTTGACCTCCCAATGCTGCTACAACGTGCCTAACAACCCATTCACGGCCTGCATAGGCATAATCCCCTGCAAGGCACATGGCATTCCAATATGCGTCTCCAAGAGGCGTATCGAGGCCCAGAAGGCATTCTACCTCTGGAACTCTAGCCCCCCACTGGGCATTCTGGCTCAAAGCCATAAATCCAGATGCAATGGTGTGACCCAATCCACGAGAGCCGCAATGTACGCCAACCCAAATGGAACCATTCTCGTCCTCAAAAACATCTAGGTAGTGATTAGATGACCCTATCGTGCCGAGTTGCCGACGAGCCTTCTCTTTTAAATCGTCACGAGCAGACGCTGGTATGGACTCCCAACGAGGATCGATGAAGATGTTGTCAGCTATTGGGGCGTCGTTGCTGTTGTTCTTCTTGCCGATGCCGAATTCAAGGCTTGCATAAATGGACTTTGCCATCAAGTTGCGTTTTGGTGAACCAAATTCACCGATCGAAGACAAGCCATTGAGGTTGGTTTTGACAGCACAATTACCACATGCAATATCGTAACCTGCCCCTGTTGGGCTCACTTTGTTCCGGTATGCGGCAACTCCGCCAATCGACATTACATAGCCAAAATGGCCATCCCCACACAGAACTGCATGTTCTGCAGACTTGGCGACTTCGTTCATTTGGTCGATCGTCTTCTGATCGTGCTGACCACAAATTATAAGTTTTTCATTCGTCTTGACGAAGGCGTCGATTTCTTTGTTCATAGGTTCCCCCTATTAATTGTTTCCGATGTTCAATACTTTACCACAAACTTCGTCTGGAGTCAATCGGTATTTTATCCGATTCTGTACAATCTTTCGTATGCCAGTTCAGAAACCACAGAATAAAGCCTCTCGACAGCCAATTTGTCAATGGAATCCGGGATTGAAGAAGTCTTTGCGGCAGTTTCCATGTCCAAAATCTTTTGTTCTACATCAGCCATCACATCTTCATATGACAACTTTCCATTGCGGACATCCATTAGATGTTGTCGTTTTTCCCCTTCGAATCTTACTAATGGAGCACCATTCTTGACAATGTTCAGACCAGAATACAATAGCCTAACACAATGCATCATGTTTTTTGCATCGTAGTCAACCAATCCACCTTCTTGGGAAGCCCATCTTTGGTCATTGCGATTCTCAACCCAATTCCAGTATGACTTCCAAGCTCTGACAGCAGCCTGATATTCGTGTTCGTCATATTGCAAGATGCCGATGAATCTGGTATGTTCATCCTCTTTTGGGATTGATTCGCACACAAGCATGTCATCTCCACGGAAGACCCCTTTACAATTCGATTGCCCAACATAGCAGTATAGACGATAGGCGTTCTGTATATGCTCAACAGCCGCTATGTGGTAATCTTTAAGGTCAATCCAGGGCATATCCTTAATAGGAATAGGCCTAAACGGCATTCTGGGGAATGGCATATCTGGGTGGGTCCATGGATCCGCCCCCGGAATGCATGGAAAAATCCTGCAGAAATCCATCTTTTTTGGCATCTCCTGTGAGCATGGATTGTTAACCTTCTTGTTTTTGCCACGAGCCTTGTCAATTTGAGCCTTTGCATATCCAAAATGTGAACCAAGACAAGCTTTTGAAATAAACAAGTTTCGATTATCAATGATGACTTTCATTTCTGGGGAAGATGAAATAACACAATCGTCAGGCATCCAAAGAGCCTCTAGGATGTTTGGGTTAGACCCAAGGAGCAACTCGAAAAACCTGTGCAGTGTGTAAAAGATATTGTCATTTTTAGATTTCTGACCCTCTATCTTTCTGTCGTCTGACAGTGATCCTTTAGGAAATGTCGGGTTTATGCGAAGATATTCTGTTGGAGGCATACAGAAAATGCCACGCAAATCCGAGTCGCTTGTAGGCAAATTGGTTGCGTAGGCAATACTTCCACCAATATACTCAAAAAGCACTGCACCAGATTTGCGGATCAGGTTGATCCTAACATCAGGCTCGTATTCTGTATGAAGAACGGCTTCTTCGATCAGTTTTTGGTTGACAGTCATTCCCCCCCCTTGTTATAACAGTTATCCGACATTCGGCACTTACTGGCTGAATGTCGAACAATATAACACAAGCGAAGTTGCCTGTCAAATGGAATTTTTGAAGGGGTCTTCCTCGTCCGGACAAGTGCCCTCAGGAACAGGAGCAGTAGCAAGCGAGCCATATGCCCGCATGCCGGCCCCTTGATCAGAATCTTCGTCTATATTAAACCCCTTTAGTTTTGGAGCCACAATCATAAAGTGTTTCCTAACAGTGTCTACTGCTTCCTTGACACAATCAACAGGGCTTATTTTCTTCTGTTGAGCCAATAAGGCGGCAGTTCGATATATCTCCTCTACGTGAGCACCAGTCATCCTTGTTTTGGAATCACTGCGAAAACATCCAGCGGGGGCTTCAAATCCAGCAACATTTCTGAAAATGCTGTGCATTTCTGCCTCTGATGGGTATCCAACCTCGATACGCCTGTCAAATCGGCATGGACGAGTAACCGCCGCATCCAACACTTCAACCCGATTGGTTGTTGCCATAATGACAATCGGCTTCTTCTGTTCTTCAATCCCATTCAGTGCCGACAGGAGGGGGCCAATGAGTCGGCTATTCCCATCTCGTCTGTCTGGAGCTATAAGGTCAATATCCTCGAACACAACTAACGCTGGAGCCAGATATTTATTAATAAAGGCAAAAACATCTTGGACTGACAGCCGATCGAAAGACTCGTCTGAAACATAGATACATGTAACTTTTGTTCCAGCAAGAATCTTGAACATTGCTTTAACGCCGCTGGTCTTGCCTGTATTATGGGTTACAAGAAAATCATCCATAAGATACCGACCATCTCCAGACAGCGTGAATCCGTAAAAGTTTTCTTTTCCCAAACGTTTTGCCTTGAATCCAGTTCTCAGCACTCCCTTTATTTGCGTTCGGGCTGTTGCAATTTTATGGCTAATCTTTGTTGGGATGGACTTCACATCTCCGCTAATACAAAGCCTATAATAAATGCCCCCATTGCCAGTTTGGCAAAACTTTTCGCATGGATTTAATGTCACAAAAAATCCCAAACTGCGAGCAACAAATGCCACATCTTCAGACAATGCCTTTGACTTGGAAATATAATCAAAACACTTTCCTCCAGAATCATAGTGTCCATCTGTATCCATTAAGCCAGCGAGTATCGACAGCCTCTGACTTCGAGAGGCAACTTTGTATTCTTTTGGTATGAATTTGTCGTACGAACACTTGCCATAAAGACCCATCTTGTCCAATGTTGTAATGAGTGGATTATTCTTGCCGCACATTTTTGAGAATCGGTAGTTCTTGGACCTATTAGAGCCGACATTATTCTGAATAATACACTTTACCCCCCATCGTTCAGCTTGATCCACAGATTCTTTAACAATCTCGTCATCCATAGTTGTTATGACTACAGAACCTTCTGGACGGCCAAGCCTCTTCGATGGAGCACCACCCAAGAATCCGTCTCCTAGCAACAATCCAAGAAAATATGGATTAATAATCTGCACAGCCTCGGGAAACTCAATGCCTGTATGAAACAACTTAAAGTTCGATTTTTTACTTTCCGACCACCGTTCCCACTCACAAAAAGGCACATCAATTGTTCCGTCATTTAAATAAACCCGTTTACCATGAACCATGGACCTTGAACGCACAATCGTCATGACATGCTCATCATTTACAACAAAAGGCGAGCCCTTGACAGGAGTTATCTGCACCATCTTGCCGTTACCCCTTTTCAACTCCAGGACTTCCCTCGGTTTACTGTCTGGGCCCATCAAAAAATCTCCAACGACAATATCTTCCACCTTCTTCACTGAGCCATCAAACATCAGAAGGTGTTGACCAATTCTATGGCAGCCTGGAGCTCCATAGAGAAGAAATCCTCGCTTTTTCGTGATTTTCTGCATTTCGGGGTTTGTCAAGAAATCAATGATATTCATCTGATATTCAGACCGAGTTGAGTCCGGCATGATAACTTCTTCAAAATTTGTGGACGGCACAGGTATAAACTCCACCTGCTCGCGCCCAAACCTTAAAGATTTACCCTGATAGAAATTGTGTTGCTCCAGCATACGGTTGAAAACCCGCTCCATAATTTCGATTGACTCTTTGCTTACTCCAGCCATGGAAACCCTGTATCCGTCATCAAGCATAATCCCCTGAATAATTCCTTGCAGGATTTTTTTGGAGTTTGGTTCCGTTGGTGGAATCTCAAGCGTAGAACATACATCGCAATATACTGTAGTGAGAGTTCTAACATCTGTGCTAATTGACAACACACTTGGTTCTCCCTGGATAGAGCGAGAGTTCCTAACAATTTTTCCAAACTGATTAACCATTTGAGTTACGGCAAACATTGCCAACGCAAACTCACTGGGATGCTTATAATTCCGCACAACCCCAGACAGTTGTTTAAACCGTCCAGTAAGGTCAACAATTTTTGAAGCTCCAGACTCATCCTCATCTAGTTCTGCAATATTAAATTGATTAATGTCAATATCTTCGTTCAATTGATTGTCAGGAGCAGTCGACACCTTCATGTAACCAACGGGATTAACAGTACTTGGACAAGGTCGTGGTTGACGATGTTTAACACTACTTGGAGTTGGGATGATACTTGGGGTTTTCATGGTTTCCTTTTTAGTTTGTTACTTTTCTACAATTATTTCGATCTCGTTCTCTTTTTCTCGTATTGTGACATCTAATTTTATGCCGAACTCTCTGATTGCCAGCATAACTCCGAAGGATATAAGATTTAGACCTTCATTCTTAAAGTCATCCTTGTCAATGGAAAGTTGGACTGTTTTTTCTCCAACAAACCTCCACCTTATGCTGTCAACTTCGATTTTGTGTTGCTTACAAAAAGAAGCAAATGATTTTTGGCTACTGGATGGGGTAGGTTTTTTTGTATTTTTCTTAACAGGTTTCAAGGTTCTTCTCCTCTGCATTTTTTTCCAATATATCCACCGTGATGACGCAATCCGTATTCTTCAACATTAAGCCCCCGATGACTCGCACATATTGTGGCTATCATATCGGAAACAACCAACATCAGTATTACAGAAGTCGTCGGAGCCATAGAAAGAAACCCGGCTTCATTAATAATCCCCATATCAATAACCAAGTCGGACATATCCCTCACTGGAGATGTCGGATGTGCTGTGATTGACACCACTTTTTCTATCCCCAACTTCTTACACAATTCAATCGTTTCAATGACTTCGCGGGTTTTCCCAGAAGTTGAAAAAGCCAGTAGCACATCACCTTTTTGAACAATCCCCACATCTCCATGGGATGCCTCTGCGGGATGAAGATAACAAGACGGAATTCCTAGCGACGATAATGTCGAGGACGATTTGGCGGCGGCATGGCCAGCCTTTCCCAATCCCGTTGTGATGATTTTTCCGTTACAATTACAGACAATTTGAACGGCCTCAACAATAACAGGAATTGCTAATGAAGACTCAAGACTTATGATTGAGTGTTTCGTAGAACACAGAAAAGCCTCAGCCTGCCTTGCAATCTCATAATTTTCTTCACTATCTAATGTGTTGTTTATCATGCCGCAAATTATACAACAAAACTTTTCAGTAGGCAACAGCATATTTCATTCGTGAAAAATGAAGAACTTCCACCAACATTTGAACCCTATCGCGAGGGCCTTCTATAAGGATGGCTCCTTGTCGTTTTTTGGCAGTCAGACCAAGTCTTCCGCAAGACTCTCTGGTCGAATTTCGATACATTCCGAGTCTGTTGTCGACCAGCATAACATCAAAGTCTTCCGCTGAAAGAGCAATTCCGGCTTTGCGTTCTTTTGCGTTATTTCTGTTTGCGTTCACGAGCCTCCAATTTGATAAGGGACTGAATCTACTCCAACGAGTCCAGGCTCGTCTTTTGTGTGCCAAGACAACACACGACCAGAAGTTGTTGACACCCATTTTTCAATAAATATCTTTCCAGTATGGACCAAGGCATGGTCGTTAGGGCAGAGATTTGCTAAATTTGACATGTGATTGCAGTTTGGTATGTTCCGGCCAAGTATATGATGGATTACAAGAACGGTTTTAGTTCCGCAAAGGTCACACTGGGCTTTCCCAGAAAGGTTTCTAATCCTGCGATTTTTGTTCGTCATGTAATTTAATTCAATTGACTTACCTGTCGTTCCTTTGTACAATAGCGATATGTTTACTTTTATCGATCTGTTTTCTGGAATTGGTGGAATCAGGCTTGCATTTGAAGCGGCTGGCGGAAAATGCGTGTTGACTTCTGAACTGAATAAGTTTGCACAGAAGACATATGCGGCAAACTTTGGTGAAATCCCATCTGGTGATATTCGTAAAATCGACGCAAACTCTATCCCAGATCATGATGTTTTAGTTGCAGGGTTTCCCTGTCAGCCATTCTCAATTTCTGGGGTGTCTAAATCTAACAGTCTCGGTAGGCCTCATGGATTTGAAGATCCTGCTCGTGACACACTATTTTTTGAGATTAAGCGTATCCTTTGTGGCGGTTCCAATTGTGTCAGAAATTGCCAAACTGATAGCTTCTAGGATTAAGGAACATCAAAACCAGTCCTAATGGCATCTGCCACATCTTCTAAAAATTGGGCTCTCAAGTTTTCTAAATTCCCATCCCCTAATTCCCTGATAGATTCTGCTTTGGCATCCATAGCGGCTGCCATAGCCTCTAGCATAGCCAGAATAGACGACGGGTTGTCATCTTGAGGGGGTATATGAACAGCCTCTTCTGAACGCTTCTGAAGGGCAAGGTTGCTTGTTGGTATAACTTTTTTTTGTGCCATGCCGTATAGTTTCTGAAACAATGTCTGGTTTCCCTTGCAATATTTACATATTTTTTGCGGTCTTGGCATCTACCCACATCACATTTGGCTTTGGCTTCCCAAGTCCAGGGTCAGGAGCCAGAGCAACTGGCTTAACAAGACCCTCATCTTTTGACGATAAATGCATATGCGTTTTGTGGTGCAGGGCTTCATCCAGTGAGGCAAACGGAATTGGCTGGTCTCCAAATTTTCCGGGGTCGTTTGCAACTATAACCCTGTTTTTGAACACCGCCAACGGAGGTTTCATTCGCCGGTCAATAAGGAAGAATCCAGAGATGTGTATTTTAATAGCATCTGGTTTTTGCCATCCAGATACATTTCTAATTCCTCCCCAAGGGGTTCTTGGATTATTGTATCCCTTGTCACCAGGTTGTAATATCTTGTTTACTATCTTTCCGTCATAATCTTTGGCCATTTTATCCTCACTTCTGAATTGCTTTTGTCAACCCGTCTAGTAAATTCCCGATAAGTCTCCGTTCATCTGGGGTTTGAGCATCATTCAATGCTCTGTCAAAAACCTTGCTAAAATCATCCGCTGGGATTGCAACCATTTTACCCTCATCCCACATTTGGCCACTCAATTTGGCTTGGACAGCCATAACATCAATTAGACTCTTTACTAATTTTGAAATGACTGATGCTTTTATTTCTTGAGCCTTAGCTGGAGAAAGCCCTTTTGTTGGAATAATTGAACCTGACGAGGCAATACATTCAATAACGGCTGCAGCAGCAAGTTTTGCTTGGGAAAGTGTTGTCATTTGGCCATTAGCCATATTTGCTACACGGGCTATATACTCTAATTTTCGAAGTTCAATGTCTCCCTTGTTCATGTGGGAAGCAATATGGTTTCTCACAATATCTACTGAAACTTCCTCTCCGATTGTGTTAAAAAACTGGGATATGCGAACATCTGGATCTCTTACCCCCAAGTCAAAACTTGACACCATTTGTTCTGCTTCATTTCTATGTTGGCTTCTACAGAACACACAGGATGGTTCGTGATAAACTCCAGAGGCAGAAACATTGACGACTGAAGACAACATATCCCGAATCCCTGGAGGACTGGAATTGATAGTTGATATTGCCTGAGCAGCCGGATGTGAGTCAGGATGGTCTGCCTGAACGAAGCTAGTTTCTTGGGCGACTTGATCTTCTTGATCTTCTGGCATAAGTTTACCTTTTTGGTGGTCTAACAGCAAGCTAGGTCTGTTGTTGAACTCCTTGAACCCCTTCAGTAAGAACCTTTTCGACCTTGGCGAACTCTTCTATTATAGCTGTATCTCGTTTATCAATGATGGATGCTGCCAGTTGATCAAACATTTTTGGGTCGCATGGGAAATTTGTTCCCTTGACATATAGAGCACAAGCCTTGAGGACATCCATTGCCAAACGTCTGTTTTGGCGATTGATAGCCATTTTCCTTGCGTTATGAAGTTGAGCAAGGACTCTTTCTGCTGTCTCTGAATAGGAGGTAGCCATATGTTCCCTACATTTTGTACACTTTTGTAACCGAATAATTTCCAGCACATTTCTCATCTAGAAATACTTGAGCTTTTTCCCAGGCGACATCTTCTTCGGCGGCCTTTATCATTAAGCAATCAACATCGAAATTGCTAACAATATCGCATCTTTGCGTGTCTTCCGCCTCGAATCCCCATTCAGGAAGGGAGGCCTCGTTGGCATCTTCGCAAACATCAGCAGACGACATATTTGCCACACAAGATTTAGCATCTGAATGCTCAAATCCGTCAGATACGAGAAGCTCGACAATTTCTCCCTTGTCGTAACCTTCCGACATATACCTTGAGGCTGTCAATGAAATGCTTTCTATGCCAGAAGACGAAAGTTTATCCATCTCCCTCCATAGGTTTTCCAGAAACATTGCCTGTTGATTTTTTCTGCCTGTTCTCATAGTGTCCTATTATTCTGGACACTGTTTTATTTTCCCTTGATCACACTGTTTTTTTGAGATTTTGTTATCCGGAGAAAGAGAATTACGAATTAACGCATATCAAACTGCTGGCGGATGAGCCTCGTCTACATCTGCAAGGAACTCTGTCGCATAGATTCGTAACTCATCGGTGTCGCCCTCTGGAAATATGGCCTTCACCTTTCTTGTACAGCCGTCCATATCATCGCGCAACTCCTTTGCCGTGAAACAGGCAACGGTGCAGACATCAAAAATCGCTGTATCCCTATTTTCGGTTGCTTTATAGATTCGAGCGGGAAGACCCCGCCCCTTCAGGGGTGGGGATGAAAGCGAGCTTATCCAAAAATATTATACAAAAAAAGGAGTTCCCAGAGAAATTGTTGTATAATAAGGTAGTTCTTTGACTTTTGGTGGTTCCAGACAATAAACGGTCAAACCTTTTTCCTGTCTTGGGTAAAAAAGTTGGGTTAATATAGTTAGCCTCTTTTCTAGAGAGTAACACAGACAGGCAAACAATAAGTCCTAGTCGAAGGCTAACCTAAAGAAAACAAAACTCTGGATTTCCG
>Ga0268278_1001927_pt1 | contig 11442 bp, 8 predicted proteins | sample saktaG_3_FD_190135 | JGI IMG/M metagenome (GOLD analysis project Ga0268278, IMG submission 190135) | Saline water microbial communities from Sakinaw Lake, British Columbia, Canada - sak_2010_1_5_55m | ecosystem: Environmental > Aquatic > Non-marine Saline and Alkaline > Saline ... | reverse complement strand
CTTCAGCGTATACCTTACGGTAAGCCGCCTTGTGACTTGCTAACGGTTCGGGACGTTACCCCCGCCCGTAAGGGACTTTCACCCTCTGGAAATTTACCACCCGTTGTATACGCCTCAATTAAATTTGTATATTTAAACTTTTTATCGAGGCTACGACGGGTGTGCACTACATGCTCATGCAGGGCCCACACAAAGTGTATATGCCATAAGGATTTCAGTGGGTATTCAAGAGTTGTTGCCCACTCAAACTTTCGAGTCGGTGAAAAGATAACTACTCCGCAATCCCTTACGGCATATACACTCGATCGTATGTTGAATATATACTATAACATCTCAAACCCCCATCCCATTTTTTCCCTATATTTACTCCCACTTTCAGTACAACCAAACGAAACAAAATAAATCAGCCTCGGGCTATCCAAACCCCATGACCACCACCAACCAACAACTCGAACAACAACTTTGGAACATCGCCAATACCCTACGGGGTAAAATGGGCGCCGATGACTTCCGCGATTATATCCTGGGCTTCATCTTCTACAAGTACCTCAGTGAGAAGATGCACGTTTACGCCAACAGGATCCTGGAGCCGGATGGAATCAAATACAATGAAATTGATGAAGAGTCAGACAAAGGAAAACAATACCTGGAAGCCATTCGGACGGAAGCGCTGGATACCCTGGGTTATTTCCTCAAGCCTTCCGAATTGTTCAGCGAGTTGGTACGGAGGGGTAATGGCAACGGCAAAGCGAAATTCATTCTGGAGGATCTAACCAAAGTGCTTCGGAGCATCGAGCAAAGCACCATGGGCACCGACAGTGAAGTGGACTTTGAGAACCTCTTCGAGGACCTCGACCTCACCAGCAGCAAATTAGGCAAGAGCGAGTCGGACAAAAACGAATTAATTGTAAAGGTGCTGGTTCACTTGAACAAGGTGGACTTCCACTTGGAAGATACCGAAATCGATGTGCTGGGTGATGCCTACGAGTATCTGATCGGTCAGTTTGCCAGCGGTGCCGGAAAGAAAGCCGGAGAGTTCTACACGCCGCAGCAGGTGAGTAAGATTCTGGCGAGAATCGTGACAACGGGCAAGGAGAAACTTAAAAGTGTATACGACCCTACCTGTGGCTCCGGTTCATTGCTGTTACGTGTGGCCAAAGAGGTGAAAGAGGTAAGCGGATTCTTCGGACAGGAAAGCAACCCCACCACCTTCAACCTCTGCCGCATGAACATGATCATGCACGACGTCCATTTCCGGAAATTTGACATCCGCAACGAAGATACCCTGGAACGTCCCCAGCACAAAGACCTACGGTTTGAAGCGGTGGTGGCCAATCCCCCCTTCTCGGCCAACTGGAGCGCCAGTCCGCTCTTTATGAGCGACGACCGTTTTTCGAACTATGGAAAACTTGCCCCGGGGAGCAAAGCCGACTTTGCTTTCGTGCAGCATATGGTCTACCAGTTAGCCGACAACGGCACCATGGCGTGTGTCCTGCCACATGGCGTCCTATTCCGCGGTGCTGCCGAAGGGCACATCCGCAAATACCTCATCCACACCTGCAACTACCTGGATGCGGTGATCGGCCTTCCGGCCAACATCTTCTTCGGCACATCCATCCCTACATGCATCCTGGTCCTGAAAAAGAAACGGGAGCATCCAAATAACATCCTCTTCATTGACGGTAGTCAACAATTCGAAAAGGCAACACAAAACTATATACGTGATTCCGATATTACTAAAATCATTGATGCTTTCCGGAATCGAAGAGCAGTCGAAAAATATTGCTATGTCGCAAGTATAGATGAAGTACGGGAAAATGGCTTTAACCTGAATATTCCACGCTATGTGGATACTTTTGAAGATGAAGAGGCAATTGATTTACATGTAGTATCAGCAGATCTGAAAATTTTGGAGAAGGAAATAAGAAATACTGATATTATTATTGCTGATTATTGCACGAAATTAGGCATAGAAAATCCATTCTAAAAAGAAATTAGCAGAAATGGAAAATAGTATGAAGGTAGAATTATTTCCCAAAATAAGGTTCATTGAATTTAATCAACAATGGAGCAAAAGAAGACTAATCAGTGCTTTAGAAGTTTGCACAACAAAAAATAAAGATGAAAAGTATTCAAAATGGGATATGCTATCTGTTTCAAGTTCGGCTGGTGTTGTAAATCAAATTGAATATAAAGGACGGTCTTTTGCTGGTGTTTCTGTTATTCCATATCATATTCTGGAACGCGGACAGATAGTATATACAAAGAGCCCATTAAAAGAATATCCTTTTGGGATAATTAAATTCAATAACTTTAAAACTGGAATTGTATCAACCCTTTATGCAGTTTATTCAATAAAAGATGGGTTCAATGGTCAATTTCTTGACTATTATTTTCAATTACCTTTACGATTAAATAAGTACTTGAAGCCTATTGTAAATATTGGTGCAAAAAATGACATGAAGGTCAATAATAGAGAAGTTTTAAGCAACTTCATTGTCTTCCCCTCCCTCCCCGAACAACAAAAAATCGCCTCATTCCTCTCTGCTGTTGACAAAAAGATCCAACAACTCACCCGCAAAAAAGAACTCCTGGAACAATACAAAAAATGGGTGATGCAGAAGATTTTTTCACAGGAGATTCGGTTTAAGGATGAAAATGGGGATGATTTTCCGGAGTGGGAGCTTAGAAAGTTAAGCGAGATTCTTTTTGAACATGGATTAAAAAGCACGGGTGATGAGCAGGTATTTTCTGTATCTGTTCACAAAGGGGTAGTTAACCAAATTGAACATCTTGGCAGGTCTTTTGCAGCCGCAACAACTGCCCATTATAATTTAGTAAAGCCTCATGATATCGTCTATACAAAAAGCCCGACAGGAGATTTTCCATTTGGAATAATTAAACAAGCTCTAATAGATAAGAATGTGTTGGTATCGCCTTTATATGGAGTATTTACACCTGAGACACAATGGTTGGGATATATGTTAAATGTATATTTTGAATCAGTTACAAATACTCATAACTATTTGCATTCGATCATCCAGAAAGGTGCAAAAAACACAATAAACATTACTAATAAAACTTTCTTGTCAAAAAAACTGAAGCTACCAATTTCAAATGATGAGCAAAAAAAAATTGGACTGTTTTTAAAAAAAATAGACGGAAAAATCTCTTTTATTAAATCTCAAATAACTGAAACCCAACAATTCAAAAAAGGCCTCCTGCAGCAGATGTTCGTGTAAAAGTTATGAGTTATGAATTATGAGTGATGAGTAAAGAAAGTGTTGTTAAAATTAAGAGTTTTGCTTTTGCAATAAGAGTAATTAAGCTGTATAAGTATTTGACTGAGAATAAGAAAGAATATGTTCTTAGTAAACAATTCTTGAGAAGTGGAACGGCAGTTGGTGCGCTGGTTAGAGAAGCACAAAATGCGGAAAGCAAAGCCGACTTTATCCACAAGCTCGCCATAGCCCAAAAAGAATGTGACGAATCTAATAACTCATAATTCATAACTCAAAAGTGCATCAACCCGAAGCCATACTAGAAAATAATCTGGTCAACCAACTGACCAGTCTCGGGTATATGTATGTTTCCATCCATGATGAAGCGGGTATCCTGACCAATCTTAAAAGTCAGTTGGAGCAGTTCAACCAAACTGAGTTTTCGGAAAAGGAGTTTGGCGCGATCGTCAACTATCTGGCTAAGGGAAATGTCTTCGAAAAAGCGAAGACCTTGCGCGACCGGTTTCAGCTGGATCGCGACGATGGGGATAGCTTCTATGTGCGTTTCTATAACCAGGAGGACTGGCAAAAGAACCTCTTCCAGGTTACCAACCAGGTGACTCAGGAGGGCACCTACAAGAATCGGTACGATGTTACCATACTGATCAATGGATTACCGCTAGTTCAGATTGAACTAAAGCGGCGAGGCTTGGAGTTGAAGGAGGCCTTCAACCAAATCAACCGCTACCAACGCCATTCGTTTTGGGTGAACAGTGGGCTCTTTCAATATGTTCAGATCTTCGTGATCAGCAATGGGGTCAATACGAAGTATTACGCCAATAATCGCTACCAGTCGTTCAAACAAACCTTCTTCTGGGCCGATGTGCAGAACCGGAATATCACCAGCCTCACCGATTTTACCTCATCCTTCCTCAACCCCGATCACCTGGGAAAGATGATCGCCCACTACATCGTGTTCAACGAGACCTATAAACTATTGATGGTCCTGCGTCCCTACCAGGTTTACGCCACCGAAGCCATCATCAGGCAGGTAAGCCACTCCCGGCTGAACGGATACATCTGGCATACCACCGGATCGGGGAAGACGCTCACGTCGTTCAAAGCCAGCCAGATCATCATGGGGCTTCCGGAGGTCCATAAAGTGGTCTTCGTGGTCGACCGCAAGGATCTCGACTACCAGACCATGAACGAATTCAACAGCTTCAAGAAGGGAAGTGTGGATGTCACGGCCAACACCAGGGGGCTGGTTAATCAATTGACCGACGATACCAAACTCATCGTTACCACCATCCAGAAGCTCAACAATGCCATCTCCAGGGTGTATCACGAAAAGCGGATCCAGCGCCTGCGCGCGGAACGTATCGTCTTTATCTTCGACGAATGCCACCGGAGTCAGTTTGGGGAGATCCATAAACGCATCACAAGCTACTTCCACAACAGTCAGCTGTTCGGTTTCACTGGCACACCAATCTTTGCCGAAAATGCCATGGGCAATGATCTGGGCAAACGCACCACGCACGACCTTTTTGGTGAATGCCTGCACAAATATGTGATCACCGATGCCATCCGCGATCAGAGTGTATTGAAATTCATCATCGAATACATTGGCAGATACAGTAGAAATAGCAACACGTTTGTTGACATTGATGTGGAGGAGATTGACACCAGGGAGGTCGTTGAATCGGAGAAGCGATTGGAGAAGATTGTGGATTACATCATTCGGTTTCACGATCAAAAAACCCATAACCGGGAATACACCGCTCTCTTTGCTGTAAGCAGTATCCAAAACCTGATCCGGTATTACGAGCTCTTCCGAAAGAGAAATGAAGAGGGATCGCATGATCTGCGTATCGCCACCATCTTTACCTATAGCGCCAACGAAGAAGATGAAGAGGCCTTGGGTCTGATAGCCGACGATCTGCCCATGGCTGCCGAACCCAAACCAATCTATGGCTCCGGCCATACCCGGGAGAAATTGGAGAATTTTTTATCGGATTACAACCGGATGTACGGAACCACCTTCTCCACCAAAGATAGTCAGTCGTTCGAGAATTATTACAAAGACATCAGCAAGCGGATTAAAGATAGGGAGAAGGTCAGTTTTGATGAGAAAGACCGGATCGATATCCTCCTGGTGGTGAACATGTTTCTTACCGGCTTCGATGCCAAAAAGGTGAACACCCTTTATGTCGACAAGAACCTCCGGTACCACGGTATCGTGCAAGCCTTTTCCCGAACCAACCGCATCCTCAACGAACAGAAGTCGCACGGGAACATCCTTTGCTTCCGTAACCTCAAAACAGCTACCGATGAAGCCATTGCTCTCTTCTCCAACAAGGAGGCCAGCGAAGTCATCTTCATGCCTCCCTATGAAGCCGTTATCCGTAAATTCAGTGAAGCCTTCGCCTCCCTGCTGGGCATTGCTCCTACGGTAAAAAGCGTGGATGACCTTCGCGGGGAAGAAAAGCAACTTGAATTTGTCAAGGCCTTCAGGTCGTTGATACAGCTCTACAACGTGTTGAAAACCTACACCGACTTTACCTGGGATGATCTGCCCATGTCGGAGCAATCCTTTGAGGATTACAAGAGCAAGTACCTCGATCTATATGATCAGGTGCGCAGTGATCACCAAAAAGAGAAGGCTTCTATTTTGGAGGATGTCGACTTTGAATTGGAGCTGATCCACCGCGACGAGATCAACGTGGCCTACATCCTGAAGCTCCTGGCGAAACTGAAACAGGCTAAGGAACAAGATATCCAGAGCCAGAAGAAGGCGATCCTGGACCTGTTGGCCGGCGAAGTCACCCTGCGAAGCAAACGAGAACTCATCGAGAAATTCATCGAAGAGAATCTTCCATTAATCACAGATGTGGATACCATCCCCGACGAATTTGAAACCTATTGGAACGACCAGAGGGTATTGGCATTAGGAAAACTATGCGAAGATGAGAACCTCGACCGTAAGCAGTTCCAATCGTTGATGGATACCTATATCTACAGCGAACAGGAACCCATCCGCGACGAGGTGTTCAAATGCCTCGATAACCGTCCCAGCGTTTTGAAAGCCCGCGAAATCGGCGAACGTATCATCGAAAAGATGAAGGAATTTGTAGCAGTGTTTATCAAAGGGATGGCGGCGTGATCGGTTAAGCCGGAACTAAACGTGCCGGCGCAGGAATTTCCTTTTTGAATTGAACCTTTGAATAGATAAAACTCTATTTTTGTATAACACTGATCCACCAGGCAAATGAAAAGAATATGCATGATATTGGCAGGCTTGATTGCAATGCAATATGCCATTTCTCAGGAATGGTTCTGGCAAAATCCCAAACCTCAGGGCAACGCATTAATGTCCGTTCAATTTATTGATGCCCAAACAGGATTTGCCGTTGGAATTCATGGGACCATTCTGAAAACCACCAATGGGGGGAATGATTGGGTAATTCAATCTTCGGGAACGACCATGATGTTGAAATGTGTTTTTTTTGTCAATCCGGATGTTGGATTTGTCTGCGGCGGGGTAGGGATGATCCTGAAAACAAGTGATGGAGGTGCCACCTGGACGCAACTGATCACCGGAACCACTGAACCTCTGATGTCTGTTTACTTCACCAATGAACTTGTCGGATTGGTTGTTGGTTGGAATGGGACGATCCTCAAAACCACGGATGGAGGGGCTACTTGGATCAGCCAGAATTCAGGAACAACAACAGATTTGAACGCCGTTACCTTCACCGGTTCACTAGTTGGATATGCTGCAGGATATGAGGGTACGATTTTGAAAACAACCGATGGCGGTAGTACCTGGCAACAATTGTCTACAGGAATAACCAATATATTGAATTCCGTTCATTTTTCCAGTGGCTCGACCGGTTATGCCGTTGGGGAGAATGGGACGATTTTGAAAACAACCGATGCTGGGATTTCCTGGGTTACAAAGACATCAGGAACTACATCCACGCTGAATTCAGTGTGGTTTGTGGATGAAAATAACGGTTATGCGGCAGGGTACAATGACGGGTCGATTCTCAAATCGACCAATGGTGGCCAAAGTTGGTCGGTGCAGTCGCTTTTAATTCATATGGAATCGGTTTATTTTACCAGTGTAAATGAAGGGTATGTGGTTGGATGGGCTGGTACGGTGCTTAAAACCTCTAATGCGGGTGCAACCTGGATCAGTCAGACAGGAAACAATGCAGGCAGTTTTCATTCGATATTCTTTGTGAATTCTGAGACTGGATATACGGTCGGAGATCTCGGAATCGTTCGCAAAACAACCAACGGAGGGGTAAATTGGATCTCGTTGGTCCCTACCACAAACTCCCCTTTTTATTCCGTATGGTTCATCGATGAAAATACAGGATATATTGCCGGATTGTTCGGAAAGATTCTCAAGACAACGGATGGTGGAATCAGCTGGACACAATTGTCTTCAGGAACAACAAATCCACTTCGATCTCTCTTTTTTACGGATGCGACAACCGGTTATGTTGTGGGCGATTACAAAACTATTTTAAAGACCACAAATGGCGGGATTACCTGGACACTGCTCTCTTCTCCTGTAAATACGAATTTTCATGACGTCTGCTTCCCCTCTGCAAGCATCGGCTATATTGTAGGGAACAATGGTTCCATCATCAAGACTGTTGATGGGGGAATCACGTGGAATTATCAATTTTCAGGACCTTTCGCTCTGAAGGCCATCGATTTTATCGGCAATGACACCCTGTTCGCAACAGGATATCAGGGAATGATCTATAAAACCACGGATGGTGGAAATAACTGGATCGAGGTTGCGAGCCATCTTTCGTACGATTTTACCTCTCTCTGTTTTACCAACTCCTCTGTTGGATATGCTGCCGGATTTGTCGGATCTATTTTTAAGACTACAGATGGGGGCATCAACTGGACCGCCCAACCCACGGTATCAGAAAATAACATCGAAGCCATCTGTTTTGTGAATGGTAATTCAGGTTATGCCGTTGGATATGGACAAACAATCATCTCTACCCGCAGTCCATTGGGTACCGAAAACGAAAGGATCAGGGATGCTGCCGGGATGCTGCATCTGTTTCCAAATCCGGCAAGCACAAGGATCACGGTTTCTATGGAGCGATTTCAGGGGGATGGTTTATTGTCGATCTATGCAATTACCGGACAGAAAGTCAGAACCTTCATTCTCACCCAGCCTTCAGTTCAGATTGATATCAGTGACCTGCCTGCAGGGATCTATTTTATACATGCAGCCGATCACAAATCAGGTGCAGCATCGAAATTGATAAAAGAATAGACTGCCCAACTGGCCCCGTGTTCATTACGAATCATACCGGGCACCCAGGAATATAAAGCAGCCTTCCGGATCCTTTCTTCCTAGTTCACCATTCCACTTGTTCGCTTGTCCGTTAGTCCGCTAGTACCCTATTTTGCCATTTTACTATTTTAGCATCTTCTTCGATGTGCACCGACCACTGAAAAGGTACCTTCTGATACGGCCTGCTCTCATCATACTGCGGCACCGCAAACATCAGGGTCTCAAAATCCATGAAAAAGAGTGGATATTCCAACTTATCATTGAATTCATCCAGCGCTTCCTGGTTTCTGGATGCACCTTCCTCTCCCTTTGTGGGGAGGGGCCAGGGGAGGGGTCGTCTGCAATATTCCAAAAAATCGCAAGGATAAGGATTCCCGCATTGCCTCCCCATCTCGATCTCCGGGATGACTCCGCCCTGCAGCATCTGGATCAATTCCCAGGTGCTGTCGCTGATCTCCGTCTGCATAGTCTGAGCCTGTTCAGTCATGGGTTCAATCGTGAACAACTCCTCCAGGTCCAGTTCCCCCCGACGAACATACTGATTGTTCAAATGCACCAGGGAAATCCGCTTCAATGGCAATCCCGATCCGGTGATCACATGATACTGAAAAGCCACATCCAGCACATGATAATCCTTCACCCCCATTGAAGCTTTCACCTCATAAGCCACCCACCCATCCTCTTCTTTCACAAGAATATCAATATAGCAAAGTAAGTCCCCTTCAGGGGATTTAGGGTCATTGGTAGGGGTAATAAACGCCCCCTCATAAATCACCTCGTGCCCTTGCTCGATCAGCTCCTGAGTATAAGCCACAGCCTCAGCCACATTCCAGGGTTCTCCCCTACTGGCATCCACTCCTCCCGCAAAACGTTGTTGAGCCAAAGCGCCAACGGAATGGCCGGTGTCAAAGGTGTGTTGCTGGGAGTTGCTGATTTCATCCCGCTCTTCAGGCTGGTTAAAATGAAGCCACAATGATTTTGGGCATTTGCTTCCCCTAATGAAGGAGGATTTGGAGATGGTTGGAATTGTCATTTTCTGATGATATGAAATGTGATCGGCTGCAAAACTAAATATAGAGGATGCAGCCTATCTGCGAAGCCAAATGAAACAAAAGCTTTATTTATCTGAAAGATCAACCGATGTAAAAAATTCCTTCCCAAAAGAAAAAGGAATCTCCCCGTTGTGTTGCAACCTGCCAAGGATCATAGCCGGATGTGTGTTAATCTTTTTTGCATAGTTGATCAATGCTTTTTCAGACAAAGGAAGATATTTTTTCAATTCGGTCTCCTCGTCCTTGGAGAAGGTCCACCTGACGGCAAATTCATCTGCTTCATTCTCCTTTTTAAGGTCTTTGTCCTGGTACTCGATCTGCTCCAGGAAGATCTCTTTCTTTCCGTGAAGCAGAATGTGCCCGGCTTCATGGAAAAAGGAGAACCAGAACATGTCGTTGCGCTTTCCTCTGCCGGTAAGCTGAATCAGGGGATTGTCATTGATCCATCGCGTAGCGCCGCTGATGGGCGCTTTGGGTAAAAAGGGAATATGGACCACCTTCACCCCGGCATTCAGGCAGACCTCCTTCAGTTGCGTAAAAAACCCGTCAGGCTGCTTTGCCATGATGGATTTCAGATCGGGAAGAGCTTCCTTAAATTTCTTCTCTGAATAGGCCGGGGACTGGATTTGTCTGGCAGAAATTTCTCCCTGTCGAAGCCAGGCCGAAATGGCATATGACTCTTTTGTCTGTTTCAACGAGATCCTGAATGCAACTTTCAGCTGCTGGTTGTAATAGTATTCTTCCCATGCATTTGGTGTGGCAATTCCGAAGAATTCCATCAACTGGGAAGCCATTGCCTGTTTCGAACCTCTTTTTTCAAGCCAGCCAAAGGATATCATCTGAGCCAGGGGAAAATTTCCCGCCCAACCTACTGCTTGTTCAATCACCTCTTTCCGTCTTTCACGGGCAAGGTATTCATCATATGCCCGTTGGCTGTTAAGCCAGAAATGCGCGGGTATCCTGGTCACATTTTCAAACTGAACCGCCATGTCTGCTGTAATGGAACTCTCTCCTTTCAGGATAGCTGTGATGGTCTTTTCGGGTTTACCAGTTCTGACAGCAAACTCTTTCGGTCCCATGTCCATCTCTTCCAGTTTCTCGGCAAGTGTTTCTCCCGGATGAAAAACAACCTGCGGGAAATATTGATTTTGCTTAGTCATAATTATTTCTCTTTATGATAATTGATGATCTCTATGATTTCAACACCTTTGATGTCAGACCAGATATACCATCCATGTTCATCTTTTGGAATCGGATTCTCATGAGGTTCAAAAACCAGCCTGTAGGGTTGGTCCAGGTCACATCCCCATTTCCCTTTCCGGTTGCCAACCAGGTCGTGATAATTACCTGGCATGTATTTGACATCATCCAGTGTATTTGCATTTTGGAGATCCTGTAATCGCCGGTGGTATAGTTTCGCTCTGATTTCACCGAACTCCTTTTGGCACTTCCGGTAATCATTTGCCAGCTTTTCCAGTTTTTTGTTCCTGAATGTAATTTCCATGCAAATATACAATAAATATAATTAACACATACTGTTAATTAATAATAATTTTATCTCATCTCAAAATTCTTCATTCGTAATTCGTAATTCGTAATTCGTAATTCGTAATTCAATAAAGTTTCCCCATCTCCCTGATCCTCCTGAAAAAGTACGGCACCGAACCTCGTCCCGAATCTTTCTATGCCGATAAGTACTTTAACGCCTTCCCCCAACTGATCGATTCATCCATCCAACCCACCAAGCCCCCAACCACCCCACCCCTGATCTCCAAGACCCTGCTCTTCGACAAACTCATCACCCTCCATTCCCACATCCCCAGCCTGACCTCAATCC
>Ga0268278_1001919_pt1 | contig 11471 bp, 7 predicted proteins | sample saktaG_3_FD_190135 | JGI IMG/M metagenome (GOLD analysis project Ga0268278, IMG submission 190135) | Saline water microbial communities from Sakinaw Lake, British Columbia, Canada - sak_2010_1_5_55m | ecosystem: Environmental > Aquatic > Non-marine Saline and Alkaline > Saline ... | reverse complement strand
TTATGGCGTTGTAATCGTAATATAAGATCATGAGTATGACCAATATAATATTTATCTGTAGATTCTGAATAAATGATATAAGTGTAAAACATAATAACTAAATTAAAATGGCGGGAGCGACGGGACTTCCCGACTCGTCGGGACGACCTTCTGCGTGATTACTGGTTTATTAAATCTTCAATGTACTTTCTACTTTTCATACGCTTTATTTCATACTCACGTTTCATAGCTCCTGATTTGGTTTGATATTTTTCACTATAAATCAATTTCCACGGAATTCCGGCTTTCGTTGATCGTGTCCACCCCTCATTATGGCGTTGTAATCGTAATATAAGATCATGAGTATGACCAATATAATATTTATCTGTAGATTCTGAATAAATGATATAAGTGTAAAACATAATAACTAAATTAAAATGGCGGGAGCGACGGGACTCGAACTCGCGACCTTCTGCGTGACAGGCAGACGTTCTAACCAACTGAACTACGCCCCCGCGACGAGGATTGATTCATCGAGACACAAAATGAGTGTCAAGTTTTTTGAAAGCTTTGAAAATTTTAAATTTTCTGATTAAATAGTCGTTCATTCACGGTAACAATGAACACAAAACTTGACTACCTAAAAGGATTATTCATTGTTTCAAAAAATAAAAAATTTCGGAGAATAAATTATGAAAAAATTAGTTATAGTACTTTTGATTCTTAGCATGGTCGTAGTATGGGGTTGCTCTTCAAAAGAAAAAAGCTTAAAGATCCAACTGGAATTTTGGCACGCAATGGGCGGTCCTCTTGGTGATGCCCTCACGAAATTGGTTGAAGAATTCAATGACACACATCCTGATATCTTCATAAATGAAATTAACATGGGAAACTACACAGCACTTTCCCAAAAACTTATGGCAGCAATCGTTGCAAATACGCAACCCGATCTTGCGCAGGCATATGAAGCATGGATTGCAAAATTTATAGAGGGCAATGCACTTGTGCCTGTCGAAAAATTCATAAAGGGACCTAACGGTCTTTCCCAGGAAGAGCTCGACGATTTTTATCCGGTCTTCATCAAGAGCAGCACATTCAATGATACTATGTATGCGTTCCCATTCAATAAGAGCGTGCGTGTGATGTATTATAACAAAGATATGTTTTACCGCGACGGATTGGACATCAACAAACCACCTGCAACATGGGACGAATTCATTACAGTAGGAAAACAGCTTACCCAGGATAGGGATGGTGATGGCAATCTCGATCAATGGGGAACGACCTTTGCCACCAATGCATGGCAATTTGAAAACTGCCTTTTGGAAGCAGGCGGACAGATCATGAATGAAGACCTGACTGAACCTCTTTTCAATAGCAAGTACGGTATCGAAGCAATGGACTTCCTTTCGGGGCAACTCAATAAATCCAAGATCGCTTACCTGTCCACTGGTTATGACGGCCAGAATGATTTCCTTGCAAGCAAAGTAGGAATGGTTGAGGGATCGAGCGTATCCATGGTGTTTCTTCATAAGGGTGGAATTCCCTTCAATCTCGGCATGGGTGCTGTCCCCTATTTCCGAACGAAAAAAAGCTTAGTCAGCGGTACAAATATTGTGATATTCAAAGATGATAAAGATCCTATGCAGCAACAGAAACAGGAAGCGTCCTGGGAATTCATCAAATGGTTTACAAGCCCAAAGCAGACAGCCCAGTGGTCAAATATGACCTATTACATGCCGGTCCGCAAGAGCGCTATCGAGGATGAAGAAATCCAGGCAAAATTCAAGAAATATCCCGGTCTGAAAAGCGTGTATGATCAGCTCCTCTATGCAGAAGTGGAACCCCAGACCGATGCGTGGTTCGAGACAAGAAAACTTCTCGAAGAGCAGGTCATTGAAGCAGTATTCAGAGGTCAGATCGGTGCACAAAAAGCATTGGATAATCTTGCTGATAAAATGAGAGAGATATTGAGAGACGAATAGGTAAACCTTCCGAAATCATATTTTTTCACGAGAATAATGGCGTAGCAACTCTATGATATTCTTCGATTGATACGGCGGAGGTGCCGGAAGTCGCAGAAGACGATAGAAAATTTGAAATAAAATTGTAAAAAAGAAAAAATTGACAGAAAAATAATAAATTACCATAAAAGATTTTATGAAAAGGGATAAGCATGGAACACGGAAACTTTTTATCGAAATTTGTCACAAGAAGGACAAACCATGACATAGCTAACTAAAATATAAATATCGCATCTCTTATTTGTTCTACTTGTAAAATCGCCAATTTTATGAACACCAGAACTGGTAAGAAGGATGCGTCCCCTGTGGGACGCACTTTCTTGCGTCTTGGTGTTCTGGTATGGCGATACCCACAAGTGAGGCGTAATGATTGTTGCGTCCTTTTTGTATTTAAAAAAAATAGGATTAAAAATGATTGAAAAATTAAAGGAGTTTAGTATGACTGATAAACAGAAATTTATTATGGAAAACATTGAATATTGTGGAGAAGAATATTTTAAATGTTTTCCTAAAAAATCCGTTTTAGCATCTGGTTATTATAGTTTGGATGACTTAAAAAAAGAACTAAATAATAATTGGTGGGAAAGTTTTAAATATCTTTTACATCATGCATTTATGAGAGGTAGAAAAGATAAATTATCTGAACAATATTACGAATTTGCAGTTAATGAGTTGGAAAAATGTTTTATTGATAGTTATGAAATATTTCAGAAACATAAAAATGATTATAAAGTAGAATTACCAATCAAGAATAAAAAAGATTATAATGATATCATTGCAAAATTAGAAAGTAAAAATGAGATTGTAGATATATTAAACAGAGATAATAATGGTTCAAAATTTTTAAATAATTATAAAGACATTATTTTGGTTTTAGAAATATTAAATTTTGTATCAAATGTTAAAAATAAAGATAAGAATATAACAAATTATTTTATTGAAAAAATTAAAAACGGTAAAGTAAAAGAATGTTATGATAATCTTACGGGAATTAAATTCATCGGACCTAAGATAGCTTCTTTTTATCTTAGAAATTTGGCTTACGTTCATAACATTAGTGAAATATCAGATGAAAATTTGAAATATTTTTTCCCTATGGATACATGGATTAGACAAGTATGTCAGAAAGTTGGAATTATTGATAATAATAAATTAAAAGAATTTAATGTTAGAGAAATAATTATCTCTAAATGTTCAGATAATGAAATAAACCCCTTAATATTTAATCAAGGTTGTTGGGTCATAGGGTATTTTTCATTTAATTTATTAATTAACCTTCTTAAAATGTCTGAAAAAAACTTAAAATTAAAAGAATTAAACATTGTAAAAACTTCTATGAACGATTAAAAAGGAGCAAAAATGAAAAAATTACAATTTATATTAACTGGTTTATGTTTACTAATTACTTTGCCATTATTAGCTGATAATTATTCATTAAATTTTGATGGAGATGATGATTATGTGGATTGTGGACAACCACAATATGACAATTTAGGTTCAAGTGATTATTTTACAATTGAATTTTACGTAAAGGTAGATGGGATTAATCAGGGTAGAATTTTTTCATATTTCCCCAGTTCAGGTGACGACAGTTTTGCCCTTCAATGCACATACTGGGATGGAGACATTGGTGTAAATTATTCTAGATCAGTTGGTGGTCCTAATGCACCATATGTAGCTGTAGTTTTTAATAATGTTGTATTAAATCAGTGGTATCATATTAAATCTGTATATAATAATGGAATTCTAGAATTATTTGTTGATGAAAATCTTGTTGATAATTCTATATATTATGGTGGCGAAGCATCTTCCGGTATAAATTCTACTTTATTATTTGGAATGCTTGGACTTGAGCCGAATGAAAGATTTAGTGGTTTATTAGACAATTTAAAGATAATTGGTGAAATTGAAACAGATATTATTGGCTACTGGAATTTCAACGAAGGAACTGGAAACATTGCTTATGATTCAACAATAAATGGAAATAATGGTACAATATATGGGGCAACCTGGAGCACGGATGTGCCACCTGCCATAATGTTTCCCTGGTTACTGTCACCATACAATAATTCCGGGAATATCTCCACAGATACAGAATTTATCTGGACGGAAGTAGACAGTGCAGCCAGCTATCAGATACAGGTTTCCCCGGATTCAAGTTTTTATACAACCACAATAGATGAGATCGTTATTTCAGATACGACATATTCTGCAACCGGTCTGTCGAATCTGACTGATTACTACTGGAAAGTACGGGCAATGAGTATAACAGATACAAGTTACTGGTCAGAAACATTCAGTTTTATTACAGAATATGATGATAATGAGTATTCGCTTAGTTTTGATGGGATTGATGATTATGTTGATTGCGGAGATATTTTAAATGATTTAGTGCTTCCAGCAAGTTTCCAGATATATTTCAAGTTAAATTCAAGCGAAACAAAAACTTTATTCATTACTGATAATGGAAATGGAACTAACTATAATGGTTATTGGATCAATGCTAGTACATCTAAGATTGCAGTGAGCTATGGAGATGGTGAATGGGCAGGAAATGGAGAGAGAAGATCTGGACTAGCAGATGTAGATTTAACTTTAGATGTATGGTATTCAATTACTTGTGTAGTTCGTGGTCCACAGGATATGAGTATTTATTTAAATGATACATCATTAGATGTAACATATGAAGGAAGCGGAGGAGATATTCATTATACAACTGATCCATTTAAAATAGGTGTTAGACATTCAGTAACACATGATCCTATATATTTTGATGGTTTGCTTGACGAATTAAGGATTTGGGATATTGCTCTTAATGCAACGCAAGTTGAATCAAATTATAATATTTCACTAAACGGTGATGAAACAGGTTTAGTTGCTTACTGGAAGTTTAATGAAGGTACTGGGAGTACTTTGTATGATTCAACAATAAATTCAAATAATGGTTCAATATATGGAGCTACATGGAGCACGGATTCTCCTTTTAATATTACAGCCGATTTCACAGCAGACCAAATTTCCGGTTATGTTCCCTTAACTGTAAATTTTATAGACCAATCTACAACACCTGATTCTATTGTATCCTGGGAATGGGATTTTGATAATGACGGAACGATAGATTCATACGCACAAAATCCTCAATGGATTTACACTGATCCTGGCATTTATACTGTTTCTTTAACTGTGAGTGATGGAAGTTCAAAAGCTACTGATACTGAAATAAAAGAAGATTATATTACTGTTTATGAAGAACAAAACTACTCAGTTAACTTTGATTATATGGACGGATATGCTTCATCGGATGCTTCATCCCAAACCATCTTCCAGGATGTATCTTCATTTTCCGTAGAGGTATGGTACAAAAATCCAGGTATTGTATCTGGACCAAACAGTGGATATACAAGTTGGGGAGCTATCATAACAAATTATAGGCGTTTGGGTGGCGGTGATCCATACAATAATTTTGCTCTCTATATGCATTCAAATGTTCAGCCAAATCCAGGTAAAGTTTCATTTCTTGGAGCCTTGTCTAATGAACAACTGGATGATGATGAATGGCATCATATTGCAGGTGTATATGATAATGATAATGGAATAGCATATTTATTTGTTGATGGTGTATTAAATGATTCTAATAATGCTTCAGATGACTTTTTAAGCAGTTACAATAAGTTATATATCAATAACTGGGCACCGTTTGCTGGCGAATCTCATATGGATTGTGATGTAGCTGCCGTTAGAATTACAGATGGTGTGCGATATCAATCAAATTTCAATCCCAGCTTTCCGTTGACACCAGAAAATAATTCAATTGTTGCATTGGGCTTTTGTGCAGGTGGTGGAACTGTTCTCAATGATTTATCCGTCAATGGAAATAATTTTACACTTTACGATGGTTACACCTGGAATACTGATGTACCACCTATTGAACAAGAGATGCTATCATTGCCAACAGATGTATCTGGTGCTCCGGGGTCATCAGTTTCAATACCATTAACATTTAATAATACTGATAGTGTTGGAATTGAAGGCATTGAAGCAACTATATCATTTGATGAAACTATATTAGGATTTATGAGTGCTACTTTATCTGGGGGTGTATTAGAAAATGAAAATTATAGTATTCAAGCGAATGCAATATCTGACAGTGTAATTTCTATCTGGATATATGCAAATGGCGAGCTGTTTAATGGTGAAGGTGTAATTGCATTTATTGCGTTTAATGTTGATCCTAATGCAAATTGTGGTCAAACAACTGTTTTAGAATTTACTCAATCTGTACTAAACGAAAACCCCATAAATGCTGATAATGGTTTGTTCACTGTTGCTATGAATGCCTCATTATCTTTACCAACAGATATTAGTGCTTCCAACGGTGATTCTGTTTCTATACCTCTAATTTTAGAAAATCCGGATTGTATCGGATTAGAGGGAATTGAAACAACAATATCATTTGATGAAACCATATTAAACCCAATAGGGGCAACATTAACAGGTGGCGTGTTAGAAAATCAGAATTATGGAATTCAGATAAATATAGTTGGTGACACTTTATTAACAATTTGGATCTATGCCAATGGTGACTTGTTTACAGGCGATGGTATAATATCATTTCTAAATTTTGAAGTCGATCCGAATGCAATAAATGGTCAGACATCTGATTTGAATTTTACATTTGCGGAAATAAATGAATATCCGGTTGATACTACAAATGGTTTATTCACTGTTGTTGGCATATATGATATTTTTGGAAATATTGTTTACTTTAGTAATGATAATCCGATTGAACATACCCTTGTTAATTTTGATAATTCCAAATATCAAGTCTTTACTGATCCAGATGGTGATTATGAATTTTTAGAGATTCCGTATGGGAATTATATTAGTTTCGCATCAAAAGGAGATGACCTGGGTGGATTGAGTAGTATGGATGCTTCCAGAATAGCACGTTATGGTGTAGGGTTGTACAGTCTTACGGATTATGAAATAATTGCGGCTGATGTAAGTCTAAATGCAACTGTATCTCCATTGGATGCATCACGAGTAGCACGTTACGGTGTAGGTCTCATTGATGAATTAAATGATGATAATATTCATTGGGTTTTTGCTGCCGATTCAGTTAATAGTTCGTCTTGGCCTCCAATATATTATGAGACGTTTAAATATTATACACCATTAAATACAGATATGACAAATGAAGATTTTGTTGGTGTCCGGCTTGGAGATGTTACTGGAAATTGGGCACCATCAAAAAAGAAATCAATTGAAGGAACAAAAGATATATCAGCTATATTACCTGAAGTGACAGGGGCACCAACCGATACTGTAACAGTAACATTAGATGTATTTGGTTTGGAAAATCTTGAAGGAATGGACATTACGATAACCTTTAATGAACAAGTGATTGACGCCCTCGATGCAACAATTAATGGCGGAATATTAGAAAATGAAAACTTTGGATATCAAGTAAATACAAATAATGACAATGAGATAATCTTATGGATATATGCATTAGGAGATCCATATTCCGGAAGTGGAACTGTTGCTTTCATTGATTTTGAGGTTGTAGGAGAGATAGATGATTCAACAGATATTGCTTTTACACATTTCGATGTAAATGAAGTTGATTTTCTAAACAACACAGAAGATGGGTCTTTAGTTGTTACTTCGTATAGTATAAATGAAATTGATATTCCAAAAGAAATATTCCTTGGTCAGAATTATCCAAATCCAGTAAAAAGCAATACAGAAATATATTTTGGATTAACAAAAAAATCAGAAGTTGATATTAATATTTATAATTTGAAAGGACAATTAATTGAGATGGTTATTCAAGGTAGTTTTGATCCAGGATATCATTCAGTTAATTATTCAATAAAAAATCTACCTAATGGCATTTATTTCTACAAGATGAGTGTTGACGGAGTTGATAAAGAGATAAGGAAAATGGTATTACTCAAATAGTTGTATAAAAGATACTCTTCGACTATGCTTTCAACACTCCGTATTTCAGGCAAGCTCAGAGTGACAATCTTTTAGATTTTAGTTTCTCTACTTCTCCCACCTCTCAATTGAATACACCGGCTTATTCTCAAAAGTGTCATGTCCCACAAAAATAATGTAGAGCCAGTCGCCTTTTTCGAACCGCAGTTCGTAATATTTCTTGTCACCATCCTCATCAACAGTGAATTTCTTTCCGAGCTTCTCTTCATAAAAAAGCGGCACTTTCTTATAGTCATCAATAATGAGTATTACTTGTGCCTGCATGGGTTTATCGGGAATTTGGTCATCACGCAATGGTGTAGTAATATCCGCAAGTTCACTATTCGGATATATCGGGATATCCATAAATTTTTCCAGTTTTGCCAGATCATCGCTTTGCGTGGATAATGCCTTTTCTTCCTGAACTTTTTTCGAACAAAAGGATACAAAGATAATGAGTATCACACAAAATACTGCAACGAATATTTTCCTTATTTTCATTGCTCCCCCGGGATTTTTTTTGGGAGATAGATTCTACATATTGAAATGTCAATTTTTTCAGATTAAATTTGTTTACGATAAATCCAGAAATTGTTTTATGAATGCCCTCTTCATCCCACCTCATTCTATTCTAATCTATAAATATTTATTTCTTATGTAGTTATATTCATCACATTTTTGTCGGCGCAGAAATCCCCAGCATAGCGAGTCCGTTTTTGATAACAGTCTGCACTGCTTTGCACAGGAACAAACGCGCGAGAGAGAGCTCTTTATATCTCTTATTAATGATCTTATATTTCTGGTAATATCTATGAAATTCTCCTGCAAGATCGATCAAATACGAAGTGAGAAGATTCACATCATAGCTGGAACTGATATGCGCAATGAGTTCGGGATATTTCATAAGATTGCGGATGATGTCCAGCTCCTCTTCGTGGCTAAGACGCTGCAGATATTCCGGCTTGAAATCTGTTACTTTGAGCTTTTCTGTACGGGCATTCTTCTCAATGCTGGCAATACGAGCATGAGCATACTGAACATAATAGACCGGATTTTCAGCAGTGCGCTTTTTTGCAAGTTCAATATCGAAATCAAGGGGTGTGTTCGATTTTCTCATCAAGAAAAAGAATCGCGCAGCATCAGTTCCTACTTCGTCAATAAGCTGCCTGAGCGTAATGAGTTTCCCTTCTCTTTTTGACATCTTTACTTTCTCATCATTAATGAGAATATTCACATGCTGAAGCAACATAAACTGCATAAGTGACGGCTTATAACCAAGGATCGCAATGCCTGCTTTAAGTTTGGGAATATGACCATGATGGTCAGGACCGAGGATGTCTATAATGCGGTCAAATCCGCGTTTATATTTTGTGATATGATATGCAAGATCGGGTACAAGATAGGTCACGGTGCCATCAGAACGCATAATGACACGGTCTTTCACATCACCAAACTCAGTACTGCACAGCCAAACTGCCCCGTCTTTGTCATAGATCTTTCCAGTTTCAGAAAGATATGCGAGCACATCCTCCACGCTTCCTTTTTGACGAAGCTCATTCTCTGAAATCCAGTTATCAAAACTCACTCTGAATAAGGAAAGAGTATCCTTTTGGTCATTGATAAGAATATCCAATGCGAGATCACGGATTTTTTCAGCTATATCTTTCTTAGAAAGTTGATGAATTGTCGCTCCCTCAGTTTCCAGAATACGAGCTGCGATCTCTGTAATATATTCACCTTTGTAGCCCTCTTGGAGCTCCTCGACTTCTATTTCATCCAGCCTGTTCAATTCATTTTCTATAGATTCAACCAGCAACTCTATTTGATGCCCTGCGTCATTTATGTAATATTCTCTTTCGACATAGTAGCCCTGCGCAAGCAGGATATTTGCAAGGGAATCTCCAAAAGCAGCAGCCCGAGCATTCACCACGTTGAGCGGACCTGTAGGATTTGCACTCACGAACTCAATAAGCACTCTCTTTCCAGTGCCCCGATCGTAATTTGTTCCGAATTTCTGCCCAAACTTATTAATGTCCTCCAGAGTTGAATAGAGCACTTTATTGGCTATATGGAAATTGATAAAACCGGGTTTGGCAGCATTTACTTCGGAAAAAAGAGGATCAGCAGAAAGGTGTGCTGCAAGCTTCTTAGCAATGGTCATAGGAGCTTGCTTGATCTTCGTTGCAAGATTAAGTCCTATGTTTGACGAATAATCACCATGATTCTTGTGCTTCGGGTATTCTACATTTATCTTGGATTTGGGGGGCGCCTGCAGTTCAAGCGCTTTCAAACTTTCCCATATCTTTTCTTTAATAATTTCTATCAAGGTCGCCTCACTTATGATTCCTTCAATTTTTTTCTTTTACGAACAAGTTCTTCCCAGAGATCTTCGAGCTTATAATAATCCCTGGTCTCTTTATCAAAGATGTGCACAACGATAACTCCAAAATCAACGAGTATCCACTTCCCATTTTCGAGCCCTTCTTTATGATGGATCGGCACTCCCATCTTCTTAGCCTCTTCTATCATATACTTCCCGATCGTACGGGTGTGTATATCTCCATCCCCGCTGCAAATGACAAGACGATCTGTCAAATCGGAGGTACCTTCAACATCAAGGATAATGATATTTTCTGCTTTCTTATCCCGTGCAAGTTGAGTAATGATCTCGAGCTTTTCTTCTGTAGTATTTTCTTTCATATAAAAACTTATAGAGCAAAAATTTGCTTATAATCCTTTCCTATGATTATAGTAAAATCATAGAGAGAGTGTTCATTGATCTGCTTATATACCTTTTGAACAGGGAATTCTTTATATAACATATTAAATTTATCGTAATTCATATTTCGTATGACGAACACGGTTTTTTCATACAGAAATTTATCTGCATTATCAAAGGACAGCACATCGAATCCTTTATCAATGAGCACATTCCGCACTTCACGTGCAAGCCCCTTTTTGCCGCACCCATTGAGTACCTGTAATGTAATTTCATTATAGGGAACGTGTTCGATTTCCTTGTTTTCTTCATCCGGGACAGTCCTTAAAATTATCGTCAGGCATAGGAATAGTATATTTAGAATAAAAAAAAAGCCAAGAAGATTTTTAAGGATTTTGAGAGTTTAAGACTCATAGGTGTTAAAAACTTTTTTCAATTTTTTATACGCTTCTTCCATTTTTTCGGGAATAACTCTTGTGTTCCCAACCGTAGAAATAAAATTGGTATCACCGTTCCATCGCGGCACCACGTGTATATGCAGATGATCTGCCACACCTGCGCCTGCTGCTTCTCCCAGATTCATACCCACATTTAATCCATCAGGATGATATGCATCGGTGAGTGCTCGTTCGCATAACTGTGTCATCGTGCCGAGTTCACACAATTCTTCAGCCGTAAGCTCCTGCATACGCGCCACATGCCGAAAGGGCACCACCATCAGATGCCCGTTATTATAGGGATACAGATTCATTATTATAAAAGTTAAC
>Ga0268278_1001911_pt1 | contig 11503 bp, 11 predicted proteins | sample saktaG_3_FD_190135 | JGI IMG/M metagenome (GOLD analysis project Ga0268278, IMG submission 190135) | Saline water microbial communities from Sakinaw Lake, British Columbia, Canada - sak_2010_1_5_55m | ecosystem: Environmental > Aquatic > Non-marine Saline and Alkaline > Saline ... | reverse complement strand
TATATCGGTCAGCACCATGGCAGCTCGGAGATTTACTCCTTGAGAAACAAATTAAACGCTGATAATTTTAACGCCCAATATCCGGGCCCCAAGCCGCTAACACGCCAAAGTGCAATTTTAATGTTGGCCGATTCTATCGAAGCGCGAGTTAAGGGTTTGAAAGCGATTACAGGCGAGAATATTACCCGTGCAATCGAGAGTGAATTTGCAAATAAACTTGGCGGGGGACAGCTTGATTACTCTGGTCTATCGGGGCAGGAAATCAAAAAAATCAAAGAATCGTTTAAAAGCACGATGAATGCAATTTATCACAGTAGAAAAATAAAAAAATGATAAATTTCCTAGTTAAATCCAAAATAAGCAAACCCGTTTTGAGCATTAAGGAGATTGGTACTGAAATTAGCAAGCACCTTAAGAGCCGCAAGGTCAAGAACGCATTTGTTGAGGTTGAGATTGTAGGTGGCAGAGCGATGAGGGTTTTGAATTTACATTTTATGAAAAAAGATTATCCGACGGACGTCTTAAGCTTCCCACTCGTTGAAATTCCAGGGGAAATTTGCTCTAAAGCAAAACATATTGGCACAATTGTATTATGTAATGATATAATAAAATCAAACGCGAAAAAAAATGCGAGATTAGAGCGCGATGAATTTATTTTCGTGTTGAAGCACGGTTTAGATCATTTGTTAGGAATTCACCATAACTAGAGGAGGTTTCGTGGAGGTAAGACCAATCGTTGGTTTAGACATCGGAACGACAAAGGTAACTGCTGTTGCTGGTCAAGTGCAGGAAGGCATGATTCAGATAATGGGAATCGGCAGCGCATCAAACTCAGGACTAAGAAAAGGTGCTGTTGTTGATATCGAAGAAACGGTTTCCTCCATATCTTCCGCAGTTGAGGAAGCAGAAAGATCCAGTGGTATTCCCATTGAGACCTGCTACGCCTCGATCTCGGGAAATCAACTGATTTCTCTTGATTCAAAGGGAATAATTGCTGTCTCCCGCGCTGACGGAGAGATTGCTGACTCTGACGTCGAAAGGGTCCTGGAGGCGGCTAAATCCGTTGCCCTTCCCCCTAATAATGAAATAATACATATTGTTCCTAAGATGTACGTTGTCGATGGCCAGGCGGGCATAAAAGACCCAACTGGCATGTCCGGAATCCGACTTGAGGTACAAGCTCACGTTATTGGCATCTTGACACCGGCATTAAAAAATTTGAGCAAGGCAATCACCCAGGCCGGATTGGACATTGACGGGATTGTTTATAGCGGGGCGGCCTCTGCTAAAGGGTATTTAAGCAAAAAACAGAAGGAAATAGGTGTAATTTTAATTGATATCGGCGCTTCAAATACTTCGATCGTTGTTTACGAGGAAGGAACATTAATTCACTCTAAGGTTATTCCGGTCGGAGCAAACCATATCACCAATGATATTGCCATTGGACTAAAGATCGGATTAGAAGCTGCCGAGAAAATTAAGCTTCGTGAGATTAGCGCAGAAATTGATGAAATCAAAGAAACAGAAAAGGTTGACTTGTCTAAATATGATAAGAATGAAAAAGAAAAGCCAAACCGACGCTATGTCTGCGAAATTGCCGAAGCGCGCTTAAACGAGCTGTTTGGGATGATTAAGGATGAATTAAAATTGATTGAACGTGATGAAATGCTGCCGGCCGGTGCGGTTCTAGTCGGTGGCGGCGCCAAGTTGAACGGTCTCCCCCAATATGTTAAAAAAACCCTAGGATTACCCGCACAAATCGGGCATCTCGTCTTTGAAGTTTCAGGCATTGTTGACAAAATAGATGATCCCGAGTACGCTTGTGCCGTTGGCTTAATGTTGTGGGGTATTGACGAAAGTCAAAACATAATGTCTAATAAGGGCAGGCCTAAGATAAGCTTAGGGAAAGTAGGGGGGGTATTAGATAGAGTCAAAGAAGTATTTAAAAATCTGATCCCTTAAAATGATTAAAGAAGACCTAGAAACATTTGCGACTATCCGAGTCGTCGGAGTTGGCGGCTCAGGTGGAAACTCAATAGAGCGCATGATTCAAGCCAAGTTAAAGGGCGTTGAATTCATTGCGGTGAATACTGACGCCCAAGCATTGGTCAATAACTCGGCTCCGGTTAAGATTCAAATCGGCAAAGAAACAACCAGAGGGCTCGGAGCCGGTTCAAGCGTTGAGGTTGGCAGGAAATCTGTTGAGGAGAATAAAGAAGAAATTTACGAGGCCCTTAAGGGGTCTGATATGGTTTTTGTCGGCTATGGTGCCGGTGGCGGAACCGGAACAGGTGCTGGACCAGTTGTAGCATCAATTGCTAAAGAGCTGGGTGCTCTAACCGTTGGTATTGCAACCAAGCCATTTAGCTTTGAAGGTATCAGGCGCCGGAAGGTGGCAGAAGAAGGAATTGAGGAACTTCGCGAAAAGGTTGATACCTTAATTGTCATTCCAAACGACCGTCTTTTACAGGTAATTGATAAAAAAACGTCCTTAACCGATGCATTCTCGGTTGTTGACGACATTTTGAGACAAGGTGTTCAGGGTATTTCCGACTTGATCACTTTACATGGTATTATCAACGTTGACTTTGCCGACGTTAAAACAATCATGGCTGATGCCGGATCGGCTTTAATGGGAATCGGCCGCGGATCGGGAGATAACAGGGCTATCGAAGCCGCAAGAGCAGCTATTGAATCGCCGCTACTCGAACTCTCAATTGACGGTGCTAAGGGAATATTGTTTAACATCACCGGCGGACCGGATCTTTCAATGTACGAAATTGACGAAGCGGCTAAAATCATCACGGAGGCCGCTGATCCTGGGGCAAATATTATTTTCGGATCTATTATTGATGAATCGATGGCAGGAGAGGTAAAAATTACTGTCATTGCCACTGGATTTGATGAGGGTATCGAACAAAAAAAGATTTCCAAACCACAACCCGTTGAAAACCCCGTTTCACAGCCAAGCTACGTCCGTCCCGAACCAACCGACTATTCGGCATTTATTGAAAAAGAAGAGCAATCCCAGCCAATGCAACAAGAAGGGGCAGAAGTCGCTGATGCCGATGAGCTTGAAGTACCAGCTTTTATCCGCCGAAAATTAAAGTAGGCAAAAAAAACCAAATGACCAAAAACACCCCGATAGGGGGTGTTTTAGTTCGATAATTGATATTGTCTGTCAAACTCTTTAATATTGAACTAAAAGAGGAATAAATGGTTGAACAATTAACGCGCACTCCAGAAGAAGAGCACGGTGATGTCCCCAAAGAGGACAGTCGGACGCCAGATCAAAAAAGAGCTGCCTTAGCTGGTTATAGAATTTTATATCACAACACCGATAAACTTTCGCCGAGTAACTACAGCGACTACATAGCCTTACTAGTAGAAGAACAGAGGGATTTTCAAGCAAGCGGGCCACTAACGAGTAGTGAATGGGAGGATTATTTAGAGGTATCAAAAAAATCTTCGGGTGGAACAGCGGACGAAAATGAGATTAAGAAGTTTGTAACACTGCACAGCAGATTAGAAAAATTTGGAAAGGCCGATAGTTAAATCAATTATCCTACCAGCCCCCTCCGCCGCCGCCTCCGCCGCCGCCGCCTGAGAACCCCCCTCCGCCACTGCCGGAGCTTGACGGGGATGATGAGATCGTAGATGACATATGCTGCGACATTCCCGTCACCATTGTATTAAACGAACTCTCGTTAAAAGATGAAATTGCGCCCACGTACCATATAGGATGATATGTGGCAAAGTATTTTTCACCGTAGATGTCTTTCATTTTTTTAATCCAAAGCTCGGTCATGCCAAACATCATGGCATAAGGTAAAAATTTTTCAAATAGATTTTCTTTTTCAAAAAATCTTTGCCTGTATTTTTCGGCAGTATTTAGATATAGCTTAAAACCCAAAACCCGATAGTAGAATTTTCCCCCTTTAAGCGACCTCTTTGGCATTAAGAATGAAAATATAATAAAGATGGCAGACGAAAGAAATGCATTTAGAGCCAAATATCCCGAAATAACAAAAGAAATAAAAATACCCATAAAAAGCAAAACCCCTGCAACGATGAAGAGAATCTGTCCAACACGGCTATAAGGCATCAGGTAATCTTTCTCCACCAGGTCGCGTTTAACCATAGATCCCAATCCCGCAATGTTTTTATAAAAATTATTTTTTAAATCTGACATCATAATCTCGTCTTTTGCACCAAACAAATCTCCTAGAAGCTTTTCCTCGTCAGCCGTTATGCCCTTTGTTTTGCCTTTGAGACGCGATAGTTTAAAATCTTTTGAGGTAAACACACCTTTATTATCAATTTCCTCGATTTTTAAAGCATTCTTAACCGCTAGATCAATTATTGACGCGGAAATATATTGTGTTTTTAGAATTCCATCTGAATAAACCATACCCAGTGACATTGGGGAGAGTTTATCTGGAACATCAAATTCCGGGGCAATAGTTGGGTTAACTTTTGGGTCACGGCCAAATTTGCGCCAGATGATGTAACAAAATGCGAAGACAAAAATCGTAATCAGAAAATAAAAATACTTCCCGTATATTTCAAAAAACGAGGGCTGATAGGCGGTTACGATACCCTTTGGGAAGGTGGCAGAAAGGGTTATGCCTTCCCTAGCTTTTAATCTTTCGATAGATTTTACCTGAATTGTCTGGTCGTCGATCCATTTTAATGTCGCGTTACTTGATGACTGGCTCCCAAGCAAACCGGAATACAGAGAAGTATTAATATTATTTTGTTTTATACCGTCGGGAAAAGTAATATTAGACGTGAAATTATCAGTTTCAATATCCCAATAATTTCCGTTCAGGTTCCAATAAAACTCATCAAAATCCGGGTTATTCGTACGGATACCGTTTGTAATCGAATACTTTATTTCGTAGTTGTTTACGCCTTGCACGATTTTGTTGGGATCGCCGATTTTCCATGTAATCGTCTTGTTAATCCGGTCGTTTGAGGCCGTATATTTATAGGATTTACCGTTAAAATCGGTGATGCTTAAAAGTTTAATGTGAATATCTGTTTGTTTACCGGCTTCAGGAGAGTAAAAGGTAGGCAGAATCCTGAAAATTCCGTGTTTTTCAACGCATAGCCCGCAATCGGCCTCTATCTTTTCGTCAATCGTTAAAGATGAATCTCGATTAACCGTTATGTTTGAATCAAAGTTCTTAATATACCAATAATCGACACTTTCACGGGCAAATGATTTTAAAGGCAGAAAGAGCGCAAATAGAAACAAAATTAGCAATATCTTTTTCATACCTTTATATTAGCACTACCTCAAAAATTTTGTGATAGAATCAAAAAACGAAAAGCAATCTATTGCGAGAAAGAAAAAATTGCAATCATTTACGAAAAAGGTGACTATCGGATTATGACCTCGTATGATCCGGATTCAAAAGGCGTAAATTTAACCGTCAAAAATAAGCTCTAAACCTCTTTAAAAAGCACAAGGGCCGACGCAAGCGTCGGCCCAGGGCAATTCCTCTATCCCGAGGAGGGGTGCGACAGATTTTTCTGCGTCTAGATCTCGTCTCAGCGACGGAGACCGAGGCGGTTCGCGAGGCGCGCGTGGGCGATGCAGGCAGGCAGTGTCTGCCCGCCGCTGGTAAGTTCGACGTGAACCACGCCATCCCTCTCCACCGCCATCTGCAGGTCCGAAATACTGCGCCCGACTGGAGCACCCTTGTCGAACAGTGCCTTTACTGCCGACCCGACGCTCCTGTGCGTCGACGCAACCCGACCATTCAGCGCGAACAACATCTCTGCTGCCATTTCTGTAAACCCTCCCGTGGATCTGATTACTCGACCGTCCTCTACAACTTGGACAGTTCGAAACATCATAACACAAATTTTAGCAAAAGTCAAGATTCAAAGCAAAAACATCTGTGTTTTTTAGCTAAAATGTTAAAACACTTGACAGCACTATATTGTGGTTTATAGTTAAATAAGCACAAGATATGGTGTTTTTTAATTTACGCTCAAAATATGCTTTGTCCCAGATGTAAAAGTAAAAAAGTTCAGGTTATCGACTCGCGCGACGTTGACGACAGAACCATCAGACGCCGACGTGAGTGCGACGAATGCAAGCATCGCTTTACTTCATATGAGCATTTTGAGCAACCAAAGGTTCAGGTTGAAAAACGAGATGGGACGACAGAACCGTTTGACAGGGAAAAAATAATCCAAGGCGTAATGATCGCTTCAAACGGCAGAATTACGGACGATAAAATATTTGACATTGCCGACGAAATAGAGCAAAAAGTAATAGAGTCCGCCGAAGCACAAATTGCCAGCCGTAAGATTGGCAATATGGTTATTGCTCGTCTAAAAAAGCTAGATAAAGTATCATATATCAGATTTGCCTCAGTTTATAAAAATTTCGAGAATCTTGATTCTTTTGAAGAAGAACTGGTAAAACTAAAGAAATAATTTGGAGGCCAGGCAGTAGAAATTTGACAAAATATTTATTTTTAAAACGAAGAAAAAACATTATCAGAGATTTTATAAAATAAGCAAAACGAAAACAACAATAATTCTAGTGAAAAATAGTCAAATTTTCACTACCTGGGAGGGGAAAAATGCCACGAGCCAGTGCAAAACAAGTGATTGCCAAATCATCTGTCGGGAAAAAACAGGGGGTCTTAAAAAGTAAAAAGGTGAAACGGGGTCTGGAAATTAAACGGCACTTTACGGCCGCGGGCAAAGACCCACTCAGCGATGTTTTATATGAATCCCGTTCTTGTAAGATTGTAAACCCTGACGGCACGGTGGTTTTTGAGGCAAAAGATGTTGAGGTCCCAAAAAACTGGTCGCGCGTAGCAACGGACATTTTAATTTCCAAATATTTACGCAAAAGTGGTGTACCACAATTTGATAGCCACGGCGTTTTAATTAAAGAAAAGGACGGCAAGGCACATCTGGGAGGAGAAAAATCCGTGAAACAGGTGGTAAACCGTTTGGCAAAATGTTGGCGGTGGTGGGGAGAAAAATATAAATATTTTGCTACCAAGGCGGATGCACAAAATTTTGAGGACGAACTTAAATTTATGCTCGTCAACCAATATGCCGCACCGAATTCACCTCAATGGTTTAATACCGGATTGGCTATCTCTTACGGGATTAAAGGTTCGCCGCAGGGACACTGGTACGCGGATCCCAAAACTGGAAAACTAAAACAGTCCGAAGATTCATATACCCATCCTCAACCGCATGCATGCTTTATCCAATCGGTTAAAGATGACCTTGTAAATCAGGGTGGAATTTTTGATCTTGTAACGCGCGAAGCGAGGATTTTTAAATACGGGTCCGGCTCGGGTTCTAACTTTTCATCGCTTCGAGGCAAAGGGGAGCCATTATCCGGCGGTGGCACATCCTCTGGACTGATGAGCTGGCTTTATATTTTTGACCGTTCTGCCGGAGCAATTAAGTCAGGCGGAACGACCAGACGCGCTTCGAAGATGGTAATTTTAAATATTGATCATCCCGATATCGAAGAATTTATCAATTGGAAATACCGTGAAGAACAAAAAGCGGCGGCACTAATCGCCGCCGGTTACAACGGCTCCTACGAAGGAGAGGCTTATCAAACCGTGTCAGGGCAGAATTCCAACAATACGGTGCGTGTTGACGATCCATTTATGGAAGCGGTAGAGGCAGACGATGATTGGCACCTGCGCTGGAGAACAGATATGAATCATATCGGCAAAACAATTAAGGCAAGGTACCTTTGGGATAAAATTGCCACCGCCGCTTACCACTGCGGCGACCCCGGACTTCAGTTTGACACAAACGTGAATAGTTGGAATACATGTCTTACGTCCGGACGCATAAACGGATCCAATCCCTGCAGTGAGTTTATGTTTTTGGATGACTCCTCTTGCAACTTAGCTTCGTTAAATCTCATGAAATTTTATGATTTAAAGGAGAAGAAATTTGATGTTGAGTCATTTTGCCACGCGACACGGCTATGGACAGCCGTGCTTGAAATCTCTGTTCTAATGGCACAATTTCCGTCATATGAAATCGCCAAAAAAAGTTATCTCTTCAGACCGCTGGGGCTGGGATATGCAAACCTCGGAGCACTATTGATGGTTATGGGACAACCATACGATTCGGATACAGGCAGAAATGCGGCGGCGTGCATTACCGCTATCATGACCGGGGAATCATACGCCACCTCGGCCGAGATGGCCAAAGCGCTTTCCCCCTTTAAAGAATATGAAAAAAACAAAAGCGATATGCTTCGTGTTATCAGAAACCATCGCCGCGCTGTATTTAATGCTGCTGACACAGAATTCGAAGATTTAAACATCATCCCCTACAAACTGGATGACAAATTATGCGATGATTATTTGCTTCAAGCGGCAAGGCACGCGTGGGACAAAGCATTAGTAGAGGGCGGACTTCACGGATTTAGAAATGCCCAAGTCACTCTTTTGGCACCAACCGGAACGATCGGTTTAACGATGGATTGCGATACCACTGGCGTCGAGCCGGATTACTCTATAGTAAAGTTCAAAAAGCTAGCAGGGGGAGGATTCTTCAAAATCATCAACCAATCGGTACCGATGGCTCTTGATCATCTCGGTTACACCAAAACCGAAGTTGCTGATATTATCCGCTACGTTATCGGAACGGGAAGCTTGGACTTATCACCCCACATCAACAGAGCGTCACTGGTAAAAAAAGGATTTGACGATGCAACGATAGAAAAAATCGAAAAAATCCTGCCCGGTGTTTTCGACTTGAGTCAAGCATTTAATCGGGAAAACGTCGGTGAAGAACTTTTGGATAAAATTGGGATAAAGAAAGAGAAATATAGCGGTCCGGCCTTCGACCTGCTGTCTGCCTTAGAATTTTCTCCCGAACAAATTGAAGAAGCAAAAAATCATATCTGCGGAATGATGACCGTAGAAGACGCACCGCGGCTTCACGATGAACACTTGCCAATTTTTGACTGCGCCAACAAGTGCGGCGCATACGGCAAGAGGTTTATCGAGGCCACGGGGCATGTTGGGATGATGTCCGCAATTCAACCCTACCTTTCAGGGGCAATCTCCAAAACGGTTAATGTTCCGTCTGACGCAAAAGTCGAGGATATTGAAAAAATTTACTTTGATTCTTGGAAAAAAGGCCTGAAGGCGGTTGCTATCTATCGCGACGGTTCCAAGATGGCCCAACCGTTAAGTTCACAGGAAGACAAAAAGACGAAGGAAAGAGAAAAGGAAATTGTCATTCAGTACAAACCATTAAGACGCAAAATGCCTAAAGAGAGAATGTCGATTACCCGTAAGGTGATTATCGGCGGGCACAAACTTTACCTAACGGTTGGATTATACGATGACGGGACACCGGGGGAAATATTTATCACTATGAACCAGCAGGGAAGCTTCACGGCCGGCATGATTGACTCGTTTGCCAAAATACTTTCAATCGGTTTGCAATACGGCGTTCCCGTGCAAACGATTGTTTCCCAACTACGGCATATGCGTTTTCAGCCAATGGGTTATACTGGTGATCAGGATATCTCCAACACTTCGTCGATTTCAGATTTTGTGGCGCAGTGGCTTGATAAAAAGTTTTTACAGGGCGGGGTTAAAACGATGATGCTTCCGTTTGAGGAAAACCCCGATAAAAAGAAGACCCCTGGCGAGAAAATAAAAAACGAAACAACTCCGGTAGCAGAGCAGACCCCGCTTGAAGGAATGGGCTCGATTGAAGAAGATCTGGAATCGAAGAACAAAGAACTCGGTTTTACCGGCGATACCTGCTCTGAGTGCGGGTCGGCAATGATGGTTCAAAACGGTAAATGCCTAAAGTGCGTTAATTGCGGGGCAACAACAGGGTGCTCATGAAGAAAAGTAAAAATTCAAAAGTAAAAAGTAAAAACTATAAATCAAAAATAAAAGAGCCGAGCAAGGGATTGGTAATTACGTATTATGGAAATGGGAAGGGGAAAACAACCGCCGCACTCGGACTTGCGCTTCGAGCGTCCGGATACAAGAAAAAAGTTTTAATTATCCAGTTTGTTAAAGGCGACTGGACCTCGGGGGAAGAAAAGGCAGTTGAAAATCTTAAAACCGTAAAGCTCGTAAAGTCAGGTGCTGGATTTGTCGGTATTTTAGACGACAAAAAACCAATAGGTATTCACCAAGAAGCTGCCCAAAAAGGTTTGAGTTTGGCTCAAAAATCACTATCTAATCATGAAGTAATAATTCTTGATGAAATCTTGGGAGCTGTAAAAGGCGGTTTGGTTTCGCAAAAGGATGTGCTAGAAATAATTGATCGCAAACCCCAAAACTCAATATTGGTTTTGACCGGAAGACCGAAAATTAACCCTGTCTTAAAAAAATCCGATTTAATCACCGAGATGCGCTGTATAAAACATCCTTTTGACCGCGACATAATGGCCATTAAGGGGATTGACTACTAACAATCTGCTATAATAAGTGTGATGAAAAGATCCGTATATTTGTTGATTTTGGCTCTCCCGCTTATGCTGGCTGGGTGTTCTTCAAAAAACACCACCAATACCACTCAGGTGACTCCTACGAGCTCAGGACAGGAAATAAGCGATATCGAGCCCACCCTAAAACAAACCGGCTTTGACAGGTTGCAATTAACTGATCCTATTTTATTTAGCTATCTTGAAGCAAGCAATAAGGGCAGCGGAAATTTTCTCTCCGCAAACAACGCAAGCCAGACAGAATTAGCAAAAATTGGAAAACAGGCCTCATTTGCCAAGAAGCAAAAATATAATATTTCAGGACTGGTTCAGATATTAAGTACAACGAAATTGGCGTTTAAATCTTTCTCGTACAACGGATCCTGCGGCACAATCACGATAAATCCAACAATTTCGACAAACATAAAGAACCCGTTTGCTCCGGTTTATTCAATCCAAGCACCTTTGTCTGGATCCAATTTTGAGGCCGATTTGCCTTCAAACTTGAATCTGCTCCAATTTGACTCGATCAGTATTTTTTGTTCTAATAAACCTGAAGAGCCCGTCTCTACAGCATTCTTTTAACCATATAATCTAAGATGATTTATCTACTTGCCGGCTTAGGTGTCATATCTAGGTTAATACCCCACTGGCCAAATTTTGTACCGATTGGGTCAATTGGCATATTTGCCTCAAACAAAAAAGGCATTTTGACATCGGCCCTAATCGTTTTGGCGGTTATGGTCATAACCGACATTTTCCTCGGGTTTTCATTCGTTTCTTTCTTCGTCTATACAGGTATGCTATCCTATGTTTTTTGGGGACAGCTCTCAAGACGGGGAACCCTTGGAATGCTTGGGGCGCCCATTGGGGGCTCGATTTCATTTTTTATTATTTCGAACTTGGGCGTTTGGCTTGGGCCGTGGTACACGCACGACCTGACAGGTTTTATCCGCTGTTTTACCTTGGCGATCCCATTTTATAAATTCACGTTATTTAGTGATATAATTTTCACGGCAGCAATCTTTGCAATTT
>Ga0268278_1001892_pt1 | contig 11584 bp, 13 predicted proteins | sample saktaG_3_FD_190135 | JGI IMG/M metagenome (GOLD analysis project Ga0268278, IMG submission 190135) | Saline water microbial communities from Sakinaw Lake, British Columbia, Canada - sak_2010_1_5_55m | ecosystem: Environmental > Aquatic > Non-marine Saline and Alkaline > Saline ... | reverse complement strand
TCCGCTAGCATTTGCATGGTATTAACTGAGTTAGTTTTTACTAACTCCAGCCAACCACCAACCGATTCATTTTGCAACATGTTTTAAGTGCCTCATACTGTAAAGTATACCAGTGGCCAGTGCAATTATTGACAATCGTTCTTTAATCGATTAAATTACATTATATCTAAAAATCATATAAATAATAAAAACCATGAACCCCGTTAGAGGTTAATCCATTTGGATAAGCGGGGTTACGAAATAATGAGGGCGTCTGAAGTTGATATATTTATCATATAAAGACAGACCTCTAACGGGGTGAATATAAAACCATTGGGAGATCATATTTTAATAGAGCCGGTTAAGGAAGAAGAAAAAACAAAAGCCGGAATATTTTTACCTGACACAGCAAACAAAGAAAAATCAGAGGAAGGAAAAGTAATTGCAGTTGGGCCCGGTAAAAAAACCGATGACGGAAAAATAATTATGATGTCGGTAAAGCCCGGCGATAAAGTTTTGTTTACTAAATACGGACCAAATGAAATAAAGGTTGATAATAAAGAATATTTAATCGCTTCAGAAAGCGATATATTAGCAATAATCGAGTAAGTTCCAAGTTCATAAAGTTTATAAAGTTGCAAGTTCGTTGACTTTATAACTTTACAAACTTGATAAACTTTAAAACTTTTAGTTATGGCTAAACAAATTAAATTCAGAGAGGATGCTCGCAAAGCATTGAAAAGCGGATTAGATAAGGTTGCAAATGCGGTGAAAGTTACCCTTGGACCAAAAGGTAGAAATGTTGTTTTGGGCTCGGGCTTTGGTTCACCTACAATTACAAACGACGGGGTAACAATCGCAAAAGACATTGAGTTAGAAGACAATATTGAAAATATTGGAGCAGAAATTATAAAAGAAGTTGCCTCAAAAACAAATGATATCGCCGGAGACGGTACAACTTCAGCTGTTTTATTGTGTCAGGCGATTGCCGCAGAAGGATTAAAAAATGTGGTGGCGGGAGCTAATCCTTTAGCTTTGAGAAAGGGGATTATAAAAGCAAAAGACGCAGTTGTACAGGCATTGAAAGAAATGTCGAAATCGATTAGTACGAAAGAGGAAAAAGCCCAGGTTGCAAAAATTTCTGCGCAGGATGAAGAAATGGGAAATTTAATTGCCGAAGTTATGGAAGAAGTTGGCAAGGATGGAGTGATTACAACTGAAGAATCGAAAACTTTTGGGCTTTCAAAAGAAATTGTGAAAGGCTTGCAATTTGACAGGGGATATGTTTCAGGATACATGGTTTCTAATGCAGAAAAAATGGAAGCCAGCTTGGAAGAGCCATATATTTTAATCACAGACAAAAAAATAAGCTCGTTGCCGGAAATTTTGCCTTTATTAGAAAAATTAGTAAAAGAGGGCAAAAAAGAATTGGTTATTATTGCCGACGACGTTGACGGAGACGCTTTGACAACTTTGATTGTAAATAAAATCCGTGGAATTTTTAATGCTTTGGCGGTAAAAGCTCCGGGGTTTGGCGACAGGAAAAAAGAGATGTTAGAGGATATTGCTATCGTAACGGGAGCCGAAGTAATTTCTGAAGAAAAAGGAATGAAACTGGAAAATGTGGAAATAGAAATGTTGGGGCAAGCCAGAAGAGTTATTTCAACAAAAGAAAACACAACAATTGTGGAGGGCAAAGGAGAAAGAGCGGATATCGATGCGAGAATTTCGGCAATAAAAAAAGAAATAGATTCTGCCACATCGGATTTTGACAAAGAAAAGTTGCAGGAAAGATTGGCAAAATTATCAGGCGGAGTGGGGGTTATAAAAGTGGGAGCTGCAACAGAGGTTGAGCAAAAAGCAAAACAACATAAACTGGAAGACGCCTTGCACGCCACAAGAGCCGCTGTTGAAGAGGGGATTGTGCCCGGAGGTGGAGTCGCTTTATTGAGAACCTTGCCGGCTTTAGAAAAACTTCAGCTTGAGGGAGATGAAAAGACCGGATTAAATATTTTGAAAAGAGCGATTGAAGAGCCGATTAGGCAAATTTCAGAAAACGCGGGCGTTGATGGAGCTGTGGTTGTTCAAAAAGTAAAAGAGTCAGAAGGTGATTTTGGTTTTAATGCCCAAACAATGGTTTATGAAAATTTAATAAAAGCAGGAGTTGTTGACCCGACAAAAGTTGTCAGGACTGCTTTGGAAAACGCAGTATCAGCCGCATCTATGCTTTTGACAACAGAAGCTGTTGTCAGCGAATTGCCATCAAAAGAGGAAAAACACAATCATTCTCCAAATCCAATGATGGGTGGCGATTACTAAGCTGGTCGTAGACAAAAGCTCTCTCTTGAATTCGGGGGAGTTTTTATGTATTATAAAAATATGAACTGTCCAAATGACAATGAACAATTAGAAAAGGTTTTATTCCATTTAGTGGAAGTTGATTACTGCCCAAAGTGTTTGGGTATATGGTTTGACAAAGACGAGTTAAGGCGGGCGAAAGACGCCAGAGATGAGCAGTTAAACTGGCTCGATGTTGATTTGTGGAGGGATAAAGGAAAGTTCCGCGTTTCGCGCGGAGATAAGCATTGTCCTGTTTGCAGAGTGGGTTTAATGGAAGTTAAATATGACGAATCTAAAACAAAGGTTGATTTTTGTAAAATGTGCGGGGGTGTCTGGCTGGATAGGGGAGAATTCAAGCAGATAATAAACTATTTGAAAAATAAATCAGACTACGAAGTTTTACATCATTATACAAAAAATCTTATGGTTCAATTGTGGGAAGTTTTTTCCGGCCCGGAAAAATTCCGCCCTGAACTCGAAGATTTTTTAACGCTTCTAAAATTATTTAATTACAAATTCATCGCTCAGCATCCTCATATAGAGGGCTTGATTGATGATTTGCCAAAATAATATGTCATTAATATTATGGATAATATTAATTATTGTAGTCGTTGCCGTCCTATGGATAATAGGGGTTTTTAACGGATTAGTAACTTTAAAAAATAGAGCAAAAGAAGCTTGGGCAGATATTGATGTCCAATTAAAAAGAAGGTACGATTTGATCCCAAACTTGGTTGAAACCGTAAAAGGTTATGCAACCCATGAAAGGGAATTATTCGAGAAGGTAACCCAAGCCAGAACGGCTGCTATGGGCGCTACGGGGCTCAAGGACAAAGCAGATGCCGAAAACGCACTATCTGGCACCCTGAAAAGTTTGTTCGCTGTAGCCGAAAATTACCCTGATTTAAAGGCCTCTACAAACTTTTTGGCCTTGCAAAACGAGGTGACAGACACAGAAGACAAAATCCAGGCCGCCCGCAGGTTCTACAACACAAACGTTAGGGATTTGAACATCAAAGTGGAAAGCTTTCCTGCAAATATAATAGCCGGTTCGTTTGGATTTAAGCAAATGGAGTTATTTCAGACAGCAAACGAAACGGAAAGAGAACCGGTCGGCGTAAAATTTTAATTTTTCGCTCGGTAGCAAACTTTTTTCCGGCTGTTGGTAACCCCCTTTGTCTCTGCGGAGACAAGTGGACCAAGGCCTGCAAAAAGTTTGTTGCCTCGCTAAAATCCGTGCCAAGTATATATACACAAGCAGATTCCAACACACGAAAAACCTGGTTTTTTATAACTGGGTTTTTGGTCTTTATTATTGCGATTGGATGGTTGTTTAGTTATTTATTAGATAGCAACGTTATTTTATATTTTGCCGTATTTTTAAGTGTGTTTATGTCTTTTGGAAGCTATTGGTGGTCAGATAAAATAGTTTTATCAACCTATAAAGCCCAGTTAATAGAAAAAAAAGATAATCCGGAATTATATAACGTTGTTGAAAATCTTTGTATAACCGCCGGTCTACCCGTTCCTAAAATTTATATAATTCCGGAAATGCAACCAAATGCTTTCGCCACCGGCCGCGATAAAAATCACGCAGTTGTTGCCGTAACGCAAGGCCTTTTAAACAGATTGGATAAAACAGAGTTACAAGGAGTTATAGCTCACGAATTGTCGCACATCGGAAATAAAGATATGCTTTTGTCTACGGTTGTCGCGGTTTTAGCCGGAGCTATCGCGATACTTGCAAATATGTTTATGAGAGTTAGTTTTTGGGGTGGCGGACGAAGATCAAGTAATAACAGAAATAATGCAGGGGCAATTTTGATGATTTTGGGAATTGTTGCGGCAATTTTAGCTCCGATTGCAGCGACACTTGTTCAACTCGCAATTTCAAGAAAAAGAGAGTTTTTGGCAGATGCTGACGGCGCTTTGCTGACAAGATTTCCGGAAGGATTGGCCCGCGCATTGGAAAAAATTTCATCAGATCCAACGCCGATAAAAATTACTAATGACGCCACAACTTCGCTTTTTATTGATTCGCCATATAAGGGGAAGCAAAAGACCAACTGGTTTATTAAATTATTTATGACCCATCCTCCTGTAGGAGAACGCATAACTGCATTAAGGGGAATGGAAGTATAAAAATTTGGAGGAGTCGCATAGTGGCCATTGCAACAGCTTGGAAAGCTGTGACCCGAAAGGGTCTCGTGGGTTCGAGTCCCACCTCCTCCGCCAACATTCCCAACGAGCATATTTGGGCGGTTCAAGAGGGCTTCAAAGCCCTCTTTTGCCTTGTAGCTACGCAACTTTCTGTTGTAAATGACAAGTTCAGAAAACACATTTGACGCAAGTTCCTGCTTTTCCGAATCAAGCGCGTGCTTGTAGTACGAATATGCGTTCTTAACCAGTTCGGAAAACGAAATCACATAATCCAATATTGCTTCCGCAGATTCGGCTTGGGCCTGTATTTTTACATCGATCTCGGAGAGCTTTGAGCTGATCCTGTTCTCTTCGGCCCTAATAGCATCTACGTCCATCGTATTCGTTCGCAGTAGTGTCAGCTTGTTGGTTGTAAGATAATCCATATCAGCCAGCCATTTTTTCTGCTGAACGTGCAGGTCATCGAGTTTCTTGTTTCTGTTCGTTGCAATTACGCCCAGCTCGGCTTTTGCTTTAACTTCAATTTCCTTTAACTCCTCATCGGTAAAATACATTTTTGAGAACAGGTCCAAAACAGCCTCGTCGATATCGCTTTCCCGGATGTTCTTGTTTGAATTCGGGCATCCCGGCTTGCACTTGGTTAAATAATAGATGATTCCTTTCTGCTCGTATGGGCAGTAACCGCGTCCGCAGGTGCAGTGAATCATTTTTCGATAAGTGTAAAATGGCTTGTCGATGTAATACACACCCACTCTGCGCTCTTTTAACAGGTTCTGAACCTTGTTGTATAGTGCCACGTCGATTAGTGGCTGGTGGACTTTGCTGGTCATGTATCCATATTCTGTTTTTATTTTACCTATGTAAAACGGATTATGCAGAATATGTTCAATGACTTTGCGATCAACGACACGGGTAGTCTTTGGAATTTTATCGGGCGAGACGTTATTTGAAATTTCCTCTTTGGTTCTTTTCCTGCGCACCGGCTTTGTGGTAAGCCCTTGTTTTGCGGCCCATTTACCGAGCTGGGCAAAACTCCAGTCACCGGTTGAATAAAGCTCGAAGACTCTTTTAACAATCGGCGCTCGTTCCGGGTCCAACGGCTTGTTGTCTGATCCTTTATCAAGATAACCGATCGGAGTGAAATAAAGACACCTGCCTTCAACCCGCAGTTTCCGCTGTGCGTTTTTTACTTTTTCTGAAATTACTCTTGAGTAGTGCGCGGCAAACATTCCATCAATATCCATGTGCAGTTCACCGGAGCTTGTTTTATCATAAGTGGCCTCGCTGAATCTGATGTCGCAACCAAGAGAAATTAGCTTTTTAATAATCACATCGTCCTGCTTGTTGCGGCTCGACCTGTCCCAGCATAGAAATATACAGCCTTTAATTTCTTTGTCTTTTAGCATTTGGGCCAGCCGTAAGAACTTTGGCCTTAAAATATTGTACTGCACTGAACCGCCCTTGTTAATAACAAAATTCTGGTCCTCTTTGAACCCGGAGTGGCTTTCGTTGACGATGCCAGCCTCGCAAAAGCCCGGAACAGTCAAACCTTCCGCTATCGGAAGGTTGTTTCTTTTTGCAAATTCTATGTTTCTCATCAGCTGGTAAGACAGCGAGTTTTTCTGGTTATCAGCATCGTCCGTGCTCTTGCGGTTGTATATCAGATATTGGTTGGCAAACAGTGTATTTTTCATGGTAATTTATGTGGGGCTACATTACCGCTTTTTTGGGATTTATCCAGAGCGATCTTTGGTTTCTCGATCTTGCCGTCTTTTATTGTGTAACCCTCGCTGATGAGCCGGATGTGAATTCTTTTTAACGTATCCTGAAAACGAGAGATGTTTTTAATCCCTTCTTCTGTAAAGATTTCTGTTTGAGAGGCATTTTCATTTGTTTTTTCTAATTTTTCATCGTTCAACTTTTTACGAGGACTCTATCATCCCTTTGTATCTTCTTTTCCTGTACTCAAGATTCAGGCATTTCCTGCAACCGACTTTGCTGTTTAAGGGATGAATAAACAGCACGCCGGCCCGGCTTTGGCAGAGAGGACACTTAAACCAAAACCTTGCGCCGCCGTAACGGGTTTTTGTGATTCCCAACTCGACGTTAATTCCCTGCAATTCCAGTTCAGACTTTATTAGGTTTTCCTTACTTCGCATTCTGTATTTTCTCAGGAAATCTGAGATTTTTACCTTCGGACAGTTCTCAACCAGCAATCCTAAATCATTTTGGCTCATTGGTTTCATTGTTTTCATTTTTGTTTAAATTAAACTGCTGGTTCTGCGCAACAAACGCATTTCCGGCATTTATCTTCACATTCAGTCCCGGCTGTTTCATTTCCTTCAGCAGTAAGATGCTGGTTGTCATTTGCCTGCTGGCAGACTCCAAACTCTTGCTTAACTCTTTAACGATGTTAATTCTTAATTGGCTAAAAGGATAATTATCGTTCCATTCAATGTAAGGGCAAAGCAAAGTTTCAATTCTCATCGCTCTCCAGTAATTTGCCACGATACGGTCAACCAGCATTAGCTCAAGAGGTGTTTTGCAGGCGTATTCTTTTACCAAGCTGGCCCGGGTGGTGTAGATAAAGTTTCTGTATTTTTGGTAAGTGGCGGAGCCGGCCCATAATCCGTTTTTTAACCCATGGATCTCAGTGACTTCTTGCGAAAGCTGATTCAGCCTTTTTGTTTCCTGCTCAGTCAGTTTGTCTTTGTTTACCAGGGCCAGCATCTCCTCGATGCCAACTTCGTCAGCAGTCATGCTTTTATCAAAAATCCCGGTAATCCTACTTATCTCAACTTTTTTGTCCTCTTTTTTGATTAATTTTTTGTTTTGTTTATCGTTTGCCATAGTTAATTATCCTTTGGGGCCAGAATAACCTCAAGGATGCCCTGAAATTCGCTTAAAACCGCCACTCCGGCCATTATCGCCACTCAATTTTTGACTCTTTATCTGCATATTCAAGCCACTCTCCGTATTTTGAAATCACAAACCACTTTTTCTTTGCCTCGACCCATCTCATGTGGTTTCCTTGATAAAATGGTTTATATCTCCTTTCCCCGTTCTTGAATTCCGTCGCCACATTTTTAAAAAACTCTTCGTTCTTATTATCTATCTTATTATCATTCTTACTTGTGTCCGTTTTACGTCCACTTTCGGGGATAATACTTCCACTTTCACGATTTATACTTCCACTTTCTGCGGTGGTGATTTGGCGTCCACTTTCGTAATTATCCATATTTATTTTCCATAAATCGATTATGATAAAAGTCCGAACCGAGCCGCCACGAACCTTTGTTTTCTCTGCTTCAACTATCCATTTTCTCGCCAAAAGTTTGGTTATTGTTTTAGCCACGCTCTTTTTATCAACCCCCATTTTCTTTGCTAGAAAATTCATTGAGGCAAAACATTGTCCGCCCTCGCCAGCCAATCTTTTCATTATCAGATAAAGCGACTGCTCGTAAGCGGTGGAATGGTTAACAATCATATTCGGAATCTGCGTGAAATACTTTTTATCTCCGCTCTCGTTTTTAAAATTAAAGTTTTTTGTTGTCATGTTTTTCAATTTGGTTTGCGAGATGTTGTTTTGAAGCAAAAAAACAACCTTTCTTTTAAAAAGGTTAACATATTGTTGTTGACTCAACAGTGAGAATTGCTACTCAACAACCCTCCAGAGCTTTTTATTCTCAAAATCTAACTGAAAAAAGTTGTCTATTTTAAACACGGTTTTGATTTTGTCGTTCAGTCGCCTGGCCGTGTCGTAAAGGCGTCGCCAGTCCATCTCCACATCATCTGTTGTGGCGTCTATTCTTGCCATAACCGGCTGGAACATTGCTACGGTTAAAAGAGTGTGTTCCTTGCTGTTTTCACTTCTTACGATTAAAACTTCATTACAGAAATCACGGAACAACACGCCTTGGTTGAAGTGGAATTTGGGCGAGGGGGCGGGCCCTTTCTTTGGTTCTGCCTTTGCCGTTTGTTTTCGGAGTTCCTTCAAGTCTTTTAACAGCTCTATGTCGCAGGCCCAGTCGCCAGTCTTAATATCAAAATTAGTGGCGCCGGTCAACTTTAGAAATTTCTCTTTTTCCAGGTCTTTGAGGGTTTCAAAAATTACGATGTGCTCTTTATCGTCGCCAAGAACATCACCTTTGCTTAACCTGAATTTGGTATTTTCTAACTGCAATGCTTTCTTTACGATTGCGGTCTTAACGATTTGCAACTGCTTGTCTTTGCCGTACGGCTCGGTTATTAAATTGTTAAACTCTTTTATCCCAAACTCATCCAGTTTTTTCCAATCTTCGACCTTGAATCTTATATTATACAAAGTTCCCTTATCAGTAGTTTCTAAAAAGTCCGATCCAAATTCGTTTTCTAATGCAGACAAATTCTCAATAATACCCTTTTTCTCAAGGTCATCAAGCATACCCAAAAAACCATTGGAATGTAGCCGCTTTGTGATAAAAACCTTTTTGTTTGGTTTGATTTGGTAAATGTCGGAAAGTAACTCTCTGCTTTCAAAATCTAAAGCCATTGTAATTTGATTTATTGTAATTTCGCCTTTATTCTGCCATGTTTTAAAGCTCTTTCGAGCCTTACTATTTCAAAACTCCTTTTTCAACTCTTTCGTATTGCCGTGTCTTTATAATATCCTCTCTGTTCTTCTGGCAACATACTGGCAATATGAGCCATGGCCCAATCAGTCCCGTTTAATTCGGTATCATTCTCGCTCAACTTTAATGGTTGGCCAACTATAAGTTTTCTAGTTTTAGTTTTGGCGTCTTCAATGTAGGCCGTAGGGATAATTGGCAACTCTTCGCCAGTTAATTTTTTATATTGACTAGCCACCAGTTCTATTCCCCGATATCCCTGTTTCATTTCTTTTCTCTCTCTAGATAATTTCCCTACTCCTTGAGGATTTAACCAAAGACCCTCGGGATAAACGCCTAAAGAATCGCCACGAGAAAGTACTGCTACTGCTTGGCGAACAAACTCAGTGCTCATTGACACTCCTCCTGTTTTTTCCCTGTCTATTATTTTTCTGAATACCTTTTTACCGTTTCCACCTTGTCTCTGCAGCGCTTCCTCTTTTTCCTGCTCGGATATATTAGATAAACTTTCCTCAACCGGAATCATCCCAAATTTTTTTAAAAGCCACTTTGCTGGTGTATTCCACCACATCTCTTTTGCGATTCCAAAATGCAAATCAGTATCTTTAAAAGTTTGCAGAATGGCTTCGGCATCTCCTCCGCCAAAATGATTTCCAATAACAATAAATGGACCTTTTTCTGGGATATTCTCATTTCCTTGCCCCTCAAGCTTTCCGCTCATTCTAGTCCAAAGACCAGTTATAGCTTTTGCGACAAAACCTTTTTTACCGCGTAAATAATCTGGTAAATATTTTTCTTGATATTCTTTGATTTTTTGTGCTCTAACTTCAGCACTCTCTTGTACGGGCGGCTGCTCGGCGGTTTTATCTTGTATTTCTTGTTTAAGTCTTTCTATCTCCTGCTCTCTTTCTTCCCGACTCTCAGCTTTCACTTCTTGTTTTGTTTCTGGACTAATTTCAGCTAACGCTTCAGGGTGAGGCTTAGTTTCTGGACCGTCCGAATCATTTTCTTCTGGAGGCTGTTCTAATGATTTTCTTGACATATTTAAAAAGTTATTTATTTTTATTCATTCTATAATTATTACATTATATCTTTTTAATTCTAGCAAATCAAGAAAAAAATTCCGCGATCTAAAGAAAAAACCGCCTTTAACTCAGGTAGGCGGTATAACCTGTTGCCTTGTTGGCGTTCGTCCCATTAGAGACGATGTCAACAAAGTTGAACTTTGGAAAACTCTCCTCGGTCGCCAATACGACCATTGCCGATCTCACTAATCGGAATCTGGACGCCGTCATCGGTAACACCGAAGAATGATACGTCTCCGGAGCCGATAAGCATGCGTACCGGGCTGACGAGAGGCAGTATGGAAATCTGGGCACCCGCGTCAGACGTTTTCCAGCCGACGTGCCACACTCCCTCGTATTCGGGTCGAAGGACAACATAGTTGCACCATCCTCCGATAAGCGGGATGTGGAACAGGAAGTCCAATCGGTGACGCCGAGCGATCTGCTTGGCAATACCCTTGCAGTGAGCCATCGCCTGGCTGACCAGTCGCTTGACTCCGTCCGCCGGCAGATTCTGCACATTCCATGCGTGCGTCTGTTGAGGCTTCTCGCGAAGCGTCCCAGATACGAGGTACATGATCGGCACCATCAACACGTCGGCGATGTGTGCGATCAAACCAATGCGACGAACATTCAAAATCTTTTCCACGGTAAACTCCTTCCATTTGGGTTTTCGATGTGCTTATGCCGTTTAAGGCAGTAAAAAGATACTCTCTTTCTACATTTCTATTATATCACTATAAATAAACTATGTCAAGGATTTTGGGTGTGAAAACGGCACTTCTTTTTGAAGTGCCCCGTTCTCTGTATTTTGCCCGTGTTTTCCCTTGCGGCAACCAGCAAAATTTTTTTTCCCATCCAACTGCCTCATTTTGAACCCACGCTTGCCATTTTTCAACTGTCTGTCAAAAGGTTGTCGGAAACCTTTTGACAAGTCAAGGCGAAACGTCAATTTTGACCACGGATGCCGCCAAAGGCTGGGTTTCCTCGGGCCCGGGCGGACTATCGAGATAACTCCAAATCTGCATTATCATCTCTTCGTTTCCGTCCACCACTGCCTGCTTTATAATCCTGTTAACCAGGAGCTCAAGGTATGATTTCTGCTGGCCCTCGGGGATTTCATGTAGTTTTCGTTTGATCTCGGCTGTAATTGAAATTGTTTCTTGTTCCATAAAATTTATAATTAATAATTGATTTTCAAGATTTTTTATGATAATCTTGAAAAAAAGGTCATTCTCTCCATTCTTTCCATGCTTAATTTAGCTAACGGATAAATTATCAATAGTTCAGAAATGGGGGAATGTGCACCGCCAACATTCCCAACGAGCATATTTGGGCGGTTCAAGAGGGCTTCAAAGCCCTCTTTTGCCTTGTAGCTACGCAACTTTCTGTTGTAAATGACAAGTTCAGAAAACACATTTGACGCAAGTTCCT
>Ga0268278_1001891_pt1 | contig 11586 bp, 11 predicted proteins | sample saktaG_3_FD_190135 | JGI IMG/M metagenome (GOLD analysis project Ga0268278, IMG submission 190135) | Saline water microbial communities from Sakinaw Lake, British Columbia, Canada - sak_2010_1_5_55m | ecosystem: Environmental > Aquatic > Non-marine Saline and Alkaline > Saline ... | reverse complement strand
CTTTCGGACGGTAAATATATTTATCTCCATTAATCTCAATTCTAACTTCAGCTATTTCTTTCTTCTTTTTTAGAAAAGACAGGCAATAAAACATCCACCAGTAGACACCGAGAATGAGGATAATCAAAAACACAGTTCCAATTGCAAAAATCAGTCTATTGACCCTGGCTGTTTCCCATAAACGATCAACCGTACTTTTTATGGTTGTATTTTGCCCTTGCAGAATCGCCATGCTAGCTATTAAGGCCTCGAGCATCTCTTTATTATCTTCATCCAGTTCTGTTTTTAGTTTTTGAAATTCCGTTTCGAGCTGATTGATTTGCGCAGCCCTATCTTTAACAAGAACTTTTTTGATTTGATTCTTAAAAGCTCTCATCTGAAACAAAACATCTTGATTGCCTGTTGCAATTAACTGTTTTGCTGTTGTTAAAGATTTTTCAAAATTCTTGAATTTTTCGTTGATAACCTCAAGTCGTTCATTTTCGGGTAGATAATATTTAATTTTCTGCCCGGGATAAATAATATGAAGTCCCATTTTAGGATTCCATTTCATAATATCTGCTGGAGTGATCTTATAAAAAGACCACAGTACAAATAATATGTCTGAAGGCGTATCGCCTTTTTTAACGATATAAATATTCTCTTGCTCCTCTCCAAATGCATCAGCTGTGAAAACCATTCCAATTATCATCCACACCATCATTAATGCCAAAACTATCTTTTTCATCTCTCTTCTCCTTTTTCCAATTTGGAATTACCTTCATTTTGATAGGATTTTTTGAAATCTAACTTCTCTTTCCAGTGTTTTTATCCTTTCATCTCTGCCTTCTAAAAGTTTCTTGTAGACTAGGCAGATTTGTCTGAATAAAGGCGCCATTTGATAACGAACAATTTTTGCTCTAGCATAATAGCCAGACCAATCGTCGTCTACTCCAGCTACAACAGCATCGCCAACAATATTGATAGCAGCTATGGTTACCAACCCAATACCTGTAAATGGTAAGGCAATTAATGGAAGCTTAGCCCTTTCAAGAAAACGCTCTGCGCCATTAAATCCGGGTATTCTGACTGCTTCCTGACGAAACGCATCTAAGGGAAGATAGCCAGTTCTAATTTTTCCATTAGCCATTTTATAATTATATTTCATAACGCTGGCTAACTTTTTTTTATAATTCTTCCATTCCGGAGAACCAATAACCATTTCTTGAATACTGGATAAATCATCCGGAACTTCAATCTCCTTTTTCCCCAAATATTCTATCCAAAAAGAATCCATTTGTGATAAAGTCATACCAAATTGAGAAAAAATCTTATTTTGATATTCTTTATCATCATCAAATTTTTTTGGATCATATCTGATTTCTTTCCCAGAAAGTTGATAAGCCCAACCGCCATCACGATTAAAATAAAGGATTTTGACTTGACCTAAATCTTCTTTAGAAAAACAGAAAACAAATCTCAGGAGAAAATCACCCCAGTAATTCACTTCGGACAGATAAGCATAACCCTTAAGTATTTTTCCCTCAAGAGTTTGGGCCAAAACTGGCCAAATACCACCAATAACTGCAATTTCAGTCCAAAGAGCTGGATCCATAACAGCGACAAAAGTAGTTACTGTTTTAATTCCAGTTTTTTCAATTTCTATTGGATGCGGAATTGAAACCGCATCAACTGGATTAGTTAAAGCATGTTCGGGTAAATAATTGCTCGAACCAGCGCATCCAATCAATCCTACAAACATCATCAAAACCAACAAAACTTTCCATGTTTTCATTCTTTCCACCTCCCTATTTTAGGTTTAATGTCAATTTGACTTTGATTTAATTTTTAATGAACTTAAAAACTCCTTTTTAGATAGAAAAATCATTTCTATCCAAGAAGGAACTTTCTTTTATTATTCTTTTTCTAAAAATCCAAAATAAGGAAGAGCAAAATCCTAATAAGCCGCCCAAAAAAGTGCCAAGCCATAAATTAATTGAAACTGGTTTTTCGCTTACCAAGGTATTATCTAATATTTTTAATTCTACATTTTCTCCGCTTCCATGATAAAAATCATGATTATCTTTCAAAACATTTGTTATAGCTATGCTTAAATTTTCAGTTTTCTCCTTATTAATATAAAAAACATTTATTTCTATAAGACCTAAATCGCGTACAATCTTAACTTCAATGTTTTTTTGCCATTCTTTACGCCTTTCTTTTAATTTTTCAGAAAAATCATTTGTTCTAATTTGATAAGGCGATTTAATCACTTTATCAAAAAAACTGTCAGAATATATTCCCTCTTTCAAAACTTGACAAATATATTGAGCTGATTTTGAAATACTATAAATATCCTGTCCTTCTATCTGTTTTTGAACTACTAAGATAGTTGAACCCGCTTTGTATTTAGGCGGTTGAATTACTAATAAATCAAAAAATAAAACAGCTCCAAAAACCGTCAGCCAGAAAACTAACCATTTTCTCTGTTTTATAATTTTAATTGTTTCTTTTAAATTCATAATAAAAAAATGCCTAATATTTAGGCAATTATATTCTAACAGGATTATTTAATTTTTGTCAAGGGTTTTCTGGTTCATTCCAAACCGTGCCTTAGAAAGATAGACAGGTATGATAGTGTGTTCCAAGAAATCCAGGCCGTATCTTGAAACGAGGAATAGGAATAGGACGCGCCTTGAGAGCTACATTCTTACGCTCGGAGGGCGGAAGGATGTACTCGTCAAGGCGTGTCCTATGGATAAACGCAATTTAACCACGCCTTATCTAATCAATCTCAGGCCGTGCCTGGTCAGATTTCTTAAAGGCATCAAATCGCTTAATCTTTCTTCTTTTCCTCTTTCTTCTTTTCCTCTTTAACTTCTTCAAATTCTCCTTCTTTAGTAGAATCAGATCCTTTCCCTTTTATCTCTGGTTCTGATTGCTCTGCTTTTTCTTCTTCAACTTTCTGATATAATTGAGCTCCTATTTTCTGGATGCTTTGTGATAAATCATCTAAAGCTTTTTTTAATGTATCTATTTCACTGCTATCTTTAAGCTTCTTTAATTCTTCTAATCTTTCTTCAACTTCTTTCTTGTCTTCCGACTTAACCTTATCTCCTGTCTCTTTAAGTGCTTTTTCAGTAGAAAAAATTAAAGTATCCGCCTGATTGCGCACTTCAATTAATTCTTTTTTCTTTCTGTCTTCTACTGAATGAGTTTCTGCTTCCTGTTTCATTTTTTCTATTTCTTCCTTAGAAAGCGCTGAAGAATCAGTTATAGTTATTGATTGTTCTTTATTGGTCGCTTTATCTTTTGCGCTAACATTTAAAATGCCATTTACATCAATATCAAAAGAGACTTCAATCTGCGGCACTCCTCTTGGTGCAGGCGGAATTCCATCTAACATAAATCTGCCTAATGTTTTATTATCAGCAACCATTGGCCTTTCACCCTGTAAAATATGAATGTCGACAGCGGGCTGATTATCAGCAGCCGTGGAAAAAACCTGTGATTTTGAAGCTGGAATTGTTGTATTACGCTCAATTAATGGGGTCATGACGCTTCCTAATGTTTCTATTCCTAAAGTTAAAGGTGTGACATCAAGGAGAAGAATATCTTTTGTTTCTCCAGTTAAAATTCCTCCTTGAATAGCCGCTCCCATAGCTACGCATTCCATAGGATCAACTCCTCTCTCAATTTTTTTCCCTACATAATCTTCAACAAATTTCTGCATAGAAGGCATTCTTGTCGGACCGCCAACAAGAATGATTTTGGTAATATCATTTGGAGTTAATTTAGAACCTTTAAAAGATTCTTCTAATGGTTTTCTACATTTTTCAATAATTGGATTAACTAATTCTTCCAATTTTGCTCTGGTAATTTTCATCGTCAAATGTTTTGGACCAGAATTATCAGCGCTAATAAAAGGCAAATTAATATCTGTCTCCAGTGTGGAAGATAATTCAATTTTAGCTTTTTCTACTGCTTCCTTGAGTCGCTGTAAAGCTGTTTTATCCTGCTTTAAATCTATATTATTCTCTTTTTTAAATTCCTCAGCAACATAATTAGTTAAAATTTCATCCATATCAGTTCCTCCTAATTCCGTATCGCCGGAAGTTGACTTAACTTCAAAAACGCCTTCACCAAAGTCCATTATTGTAACATCAAGAGTTCCTCCGCCAAAATCAAAAACAAGAATTTTTTCTTCTTGCCCTACTTTATCAATTCCATAAGCCAAAGAAGCTGCTGTTGGCTCATTAATAATGCGAACCACTTCTAATCCTGCTATTGCTCCAGCATCTTTAGTCGCTTGCCTTTGAGAATCATTAAAATAGGCAGGCACCGTAATAACTGCTTTCTGAATTGGTTCTCCTAAAAACGCTTCAGCGTCTTTTTTAATCTTTTGAAGAATAAAAGAAGAAAGTTGCTGCGGAGTATATTCTTTATCGTTTATAAGATATTTTTCTTTTGTTCCCATTTTGCGCTTAAAAGCGCTAATCGTATTTTCAGGATTAGTTACTGCTTGCCTGCGAGCTGGCTCTCCAACTAAAAGATTATTAGCTTTATCAAAAGCAATATAAGACGGAAAAGCTTTTCCGCCACCGACAACAGTTCCTTCAGCTGAAGGAATAATAGTTGGCTTTCCCGCTTCAACAACAGCCGCAGCTGAATTTGACGTTCCCAAATCAATACCAATAATTTTAGTCATAATAATTTAAAGAAATTAAGAAATCCAAAAAGATGGACAGGCATGGCCTTGAGAGCTACATCCTTGCGAAGCAAGGTTGTGCGAGAAAGGCCGTGCCTGGTTAGATTTTTAGGATTTCAAAATACATGATTTTTAATTAGTTCATAAGCCGTACCTTATCTAATCAATCTTAGAAGACACGGCCTATTCCTTTTTACTTTATCTTGATTGAAATTTTTTTTGCATTTGAATTCGCTTTGGCAACTTTAGGCACAGTAATTTTGAGTATGCCTTCAAAACTTTCAGCAAATGCTTTACCGCCCTTAACTTCTACAGGAATCTTTATAACCCTGCGAAAAGAACCTTTTCTTATTTCTCTCTTTAAATAATCTTTTTCCTTTATTTCTTTTTTATCTTCTTTTTTGGTCTGAAGAGTTAAAATATTATCTTTAATTGAAATTTCAACATCTTTAGGATTAACACCAATTAAAGAAACTTCAATATAAAGATTATTTTTATCTTGATAAATATCAATAGCAGGATTTTCATTTTTCATCATTGGCATAAAAGGAAGCCAGTCTTCGTGTTCAAATAAATCAGGCATATTTGAATTTTTTTTTAATTCTTGAAATGGTTGCCATTTAATAGGCATAGTTTTTTAATTATAAATTATAAACTATAAATTTTAACTAATTTAAAACTTAAAATTTAAAACTCAAAATTTTATTTTGCTACTTTCACTTTACTTGTCCTTAAAAGTTTATTATTAAATAAATATCCTTTTTGAACTTGTTGAATAATAATTCCTGAATTTTTATCTGATTTAACTTGTTCTACTGCTTCATGAAATTCTGGATTAAATTTTTCTCCAACAGCTTTAATTTCTTCTATATTACATTCTTTTAAGACACTTATCATTTGTTCTCTAATTTTTTCAACATCTTTATTCTTTTCAGCTCCAACTTCTAAGCTGTCCAAAACAGGTAATATTTTATGAATTATACTAGTCTGACCAATTGCTACTATCTCAGGTATAATTTTTTCTTCTTGTCTTCTTCTGTAATTAATTAAATCAGCCCGAGCTCTTTGCGCCTGGGTTAAATAATTCTCCTTTTCTTTTTGGCATTCTTTAAGCTTTTCTTTAACTTTTTTAAACTTATCATTAGACATTTCTTCTTCTGGAATGTATGCAATCTTCTTCTTTTTAATCATATCTATAATATTAGTTTATCACTTTTTTTTAAGTTGTCAAATAAATTTAAAATATGATAGAATAATAAAAATGAAATAAATTAAAATATAATCATTATGAAAAAAATTATAGCAAATAATATAATTTGGCTCAATGTTCAAGATCCAAAAGAAAAAAACCTTGAAGAATTAAAAGAAGAATTTAATCTTCATCCATTTATTGCAAAACAGTTTTTACCACCTATTCATCGACCTAAAATAGAGGAATATCCAGGGCAAATTTTTATTGTTCTTCATTTTCCAATTTATGACATTAAAACAAAACAAACAAATCTGACTGAATTAGATTTTATTGTTACTGAAAATACTTTAATCACTAGTCACAATAAAATAATTCCCGAATTAGAAACATTTTTTAATGATTGCGATCTTCAGGACTATCATAAAAATCAGCATTTTAAAAGCAGTGGACATTTACTTTTTGGAATACTTGATTGGCTAATTGATTCTTGTTTACCAATGCTTGATAATGTCGGAAAAAAGATAGAAGACATTGAAAATCAAGTTTTTAAAGGAAAAGAAAAAGAAATGCTTCTTGAAATTGCTATGGCTAAAAAAGATCTTATTGATTTTCGCAGGTCAATCAAGCCACAGCGTTCTATCTTAGAAATACTTGGGAAAAAATCTATCAGAATATTCGGAGAAAAAATAAGACCATTATCCCAGGAAGTTATCGGTTCTATTATTCGCGTCTGGAATATATTAGAAAATCATAGAGAATTAATTACATCTATTGAACAAACTAATAATTCTCTGCTTTCTTATAAACTAAGCGATATCATGAAATTCCTTACAGTTGTTTCTTTTATTACTTTCCCCCTGAGCGTTATTGTTGGTTTTTTTGGCATGAATGTTTTTGGTAATATGCCTATAATTCGAGAAAATTCATATACTTGGTTAGTTATCCTTATTTTCATGTTTATAACAACAGGAATAATGGTTATATATTTTAAGAAAAAGAAATGGCTCTAAATACAATTGAAGGAGTTGAACATGTCCCTGCGCATCATAACCAGGGACAAAAACTTTCCCCAAAATACTAACAAAATACTAACTTGCTAAAAAAATAATATTGAAATAATATTAAAAAATGGCAAATAAAAATAATTTTTCGATTGAATCAGATGGACGCATGCCGCCTCAGAATATAGAAGCAGAACAATCAGTTCTTGGTTGTTTAATGCTTGATAAAGATGCGATCATAAAAGTCGCTGATATTTTAAAGCCAGATGATTTTTATAAAGGAATACATTCCAATATTTACTATGTTATGCTTGAGCTTTACGAAAAAAACGAGCCGATTGATTTATTAAGCTTAACAAATCGCTTAAAAGAAAAAAAACAGCTTGAAGAACTAGGCGGAAACAGTTACTTAACAAGTTTAGTTAATACTGTTCCAACTGCCGCGCATGTTGTGCATTACGCAAAAATTATTAAGAATAAAAAAACATTACGCGATCTTATTAGTTCATCTTACCAAATCGCCCAATTAAGCTATGAGGAACCTGAAGACATAGAAAATTTAGTTGATTCTGCAGAACAAAAAATTTTTAGCGTTTCTGAGCAATCAACAAAACAAAAATTCATTCTTGTTAAAAATCATTTAGAAGAAGCATTTGAAAGAATTGATAAACTACATAGAGGAGACAATGCAACAAGAGGAGTTTCAACCGGATTTGTTGATTTAGATAATTATTTAGCCGGTTTTCAAAAATCAGATTTAATTATTTTAGCTGCCAGACCAAGTTTAGGAAAAACAACATTAGCTCTCGATTTTGCGCGTTACACAGCGATTAAAGATAAAACACCAGTAGCTATTTTTAGCATAGAAATGTCAAAAGAACAATTAGTTGACCGTCTTATTTGTTCTCAGGCAGAAGTTAATTTATGGAAAATGCGCACAGGAAAATTATCAGGAGAAGGGCCTAACAATGATTTTCAAAAAATTCAGCGTTCTTTAGATGAATTATCAATAGCTCCAATTTTTATTGATGACACGCCTGCTCCAACAATTATGCAAATAAGAACAATGGCTCGCCGTATTCAGGCAGAACATGATATAGGATTAATAGTGATTGATTATTTGCAAATGATACAGCCACGCAATCCATCTGACTCGCCCGTCCAACAAATGACTGAAATATCAAGAAATCTAAAAGCGCTGGCTAGAGAACTTAATATGCCTATTTTAGCTTTATCTCAGCTTAATCGCGCAGTTGAAAGCCGTTCTCCTGCAATTCCTAAGCTTTCAGATTTGCGTGATTCCGGCGCAATAGAACAAGATGCAGATGTTGTTTTATTTATTTATCGAGAAGACAAAGATAAGCGTGATTCAGAAAGAAAAAATATTGCTGAAGTAATTATTGCCAAGCATAGAAATGGTCCTATTGGAAAAGTCGAGCTATTTTTCAATGAAAGCCAAGTTAGCTTTAAAAATCTTGAAAGACACTTGGAAGAATAATTATGTTTCCTGAAACAATTCAAAATCTTGTTAAACAATTAAGCAGATTGCCCGATATAGGGCCAAGGGCTGCTACTCGCCTGGCTTTTTATCTTATCAATCAAAACCAGGAAGAATTGGAAAAATTATCAGAATCAATAAAAAATTTGAAAAGAAAAGTTCATCTTTGCTCTCAATGTTTTAATATTGCCAATAAAGAAAATGATTTTTGTTCTATTTGTTCAAATAACCAAAGAGACAAAAGCGTTATTTGTGTTGTAGAAACAATTTTAAATATTCCTCCGATAGAAAGATTAAAACAATTTACAGGTCTTTATCATGTATTAGGAGGACTAATCTCTCCAGGAAACGGACTGGGTCCTGAAAATTTAAAAATTGATGAATTAATTAAAAGAATAAAAAAAAGCAATCCATCTATTAAGGAAGTAATCTTTGCTTTAAATCCTACAACTGAAGGAGATACAACCTTTTTATATATTGAACGAATGGTTAAGCCATTAAATATTAAAACAAGCCGCTTGGCTCGCGGCTTATCATTTGGAAGCAACTTAGAATATATTGACGAAAACACATTAAGCAACGCTTTTTGCGGACGAAGATAATATCTTTAATATTTCAACTTCTGTATAGGGCTGACGATGCCCTGCTTTTTTTTGATAACGTTTTTTGGCCTTATACTTAAAAATAATAATCTTTTTAGCTTTGTCTTGTCTAATAATTTTTGCATTAACTTTAGCGCCTTTAACTAATGGATCTCCTATCTTAATATCTTTTTCGTCATTACCCAATAACAAAACTTCGTCAAAAACGATTTTTCCCCCTTCTTCTGCTTCTATTTTTTCTATTTTTATTTTATCTTTAGGAGAAACTAAATATTGCTTCCCGCCTGTTTTAATTACTGCAAACATAACGCGCAAGGACAGTTCTTCAAAATGATGTTCTTGAGCCAAAGGCGAAAGGACGTCATTTTAAGGACTGTTCTTGATTTTCAATCTGTTTCGTTTATTGTATACATATCCTGTATAAAAATCAAGTATATGCCTTCTAAGACGGAAGGGATGGTTTTTTTATAAAAACAAAATCTCAGATATGTGGTTTATAATTTGTTTGGTCCCATTGACTCTAAAAATTTATTCTGAAGAAGGTTTGTCTAATTTCTTAATTTCTATTTCTGGCTTGCCGCCAGTAATCTTAGCTACATCTTTATCTATTTTCTTCAATTCTCTAGAAGAGCTATTATACATATTAATTGTCGTATTGATACTATTGCCAAGTTTTTTGTGATATGAACTATATCCCTTGACATGCCTATCCAGTTTTCCTACTAACTTAATAATTTCCTTAGTTGACTCTTCTATCTGCATTCCCCTTAATCCCTCCAAAATTGTCTGTAAATAAGCGAAAAAAGAAGTCGGCGAAACAATATGGACTCGTTTTTCTCTTACGGCGTACTCGAGTAAACTTCTTGTATTAACTTTAATCGCCCCAATTTTATTAACCAGCAAATCATAATATATTGCTTCGGCCGGAATAAACATAAATGCGAATTCATAAGTTCCCTCTTTGGGTCTAATATACTTAGCTGTCTCGTCTATTCTGGTTTTCAGATCTTGCCTGAAATCCTTTTCTAATTGAACTCTTTTGTCCTGATTATTTTCTCCAATAATCCTATTATAATTCTCCAAAGAAAACTTAGAATCAATCGGGATCATCTTATCTTTTAAAAATATTACTGCATCAACTATTTGTCCGTCCTCAAACTGATACTGCATCTGATACTGGCTAGGGTTGAAAATATTCTTTAATAATTCTTCTAAATAATATTCTCCTAAAACACCGCGTCTTTTAGGATTAGTTAAAATATTTTCTAATGATTGTAATTGCTCAGCGAAACCAACAACCTGTTTATTGGTGTCATCAAGCTTGGTTAGTTTTTCAGTAACATCTCTAATTATTTTAGAACTTTGACTAAATTGCTTTTGAGCTGACTGAGCTGACTGGGATAATTTGGTGTCTAAAACCTGGCTTAATTGATTCATCTGTTGTTGCAGTATTAACAATCCATCAGAATTATATTTATCTGGCTTTTTTTTGAACAGCAAAAAAAACATCAGGATCAAACCTATAACAACAAGAGTCAAAAGTGAAATAATCAAATACTCCATAAGCACAATTTAACACAATTTAATTAATAAAACAAAATCTCCGCTACTACAAATATTAAATAAATAAATAAAAGAATCCAGGCCTCTTTTTTGGTAATTTTTTTGCCAGTTCTTAAGAAAATCAGAAAAAATACAGCTGAAAGAATAAGAAAGAAACGGCCAATAGCAAAAGGAGAAAAATCAACAATTCTAATCGGGCAGATTAAAACAACTATGCCTAAAACCAAAGTCATTAAAAAAATAATAGAACCCATTAAATTACCGATAACCATCCAGCCCTTGCCTTTTTTTGACGCTTGAATTGTAAAAAACAATTCTGGCAGAGCATTGCCAAGCCCGATAATTAAAATTCCTATTAATACTAAAGGTAAATTTAGAATCACTGAAAAATAAGTAACCGAACGAACAATTCCTTCAGCAGCTAAAAGTAAAAATACTAAAGAACTAAACAGAAAAAATATATTTTTAAATACATGGCCTGGCTTAAGCTTAAGCTTATTGTTGTTATAAACCTTACGGAACCTCTCTTTTTTACTAAAAAGCCAGAAAACATAAATAAAAAAAGCTAGAATTAAAACTATTCCGTCTATACGCGAAATCATCCCATCAAACATTAAAATTAAAGGCAAAATAGCGATCAATAAAACAAAAACTGCGCTTCCTTGAACAGTTCGTCCTGCCGACTTTAATCCAGTCCTTGAGATTAAAACAGCTAAAGCAGCAACTAAAGTTAAGTCAATAATATTGCCGCCAATAACATCACCTAAAGAAAGTTGTGGAATCTTATGTAAAGCAGAACTGATTCCAATTGAAAGGTTAGGGATAGAACTTGCCAAAGCCATCGTAAAAAAAGCAACCACGAATTCTTTCCATCCTAAAAATCTAGATATTTTTGTTAGAGAAATAATTATCAACTTACTTGCAAAAGCAAGGGTAAAAAAAGAAATAATAAAAATTATAATATAAATTAAAAACATTAAATTAAGTTTTATTTCTACTAATAAACAACCATTTAGTAAATTCAATCAGTATAATATTTAATG
>Ga0268278_1001887_pt1 | contig 11594 bp, 17 predicted proteins | sample saktaG_3_FD_190135 | JGI IMG/M metagenome (GOLD analysis project Ga0268278, IMG submission 190135) | Saline water microbial communities from Sakinaw Lake, British Columbia, Canada - sak_2010_1_5_55m | ecosystem: Environmental > Aquatic > Non-marine Saline and Alkaline > Saline ... | reverse complement strand
TATTATAAAATGCACATTAGATCATAAATTCTATTGTTCAGATGGAAAACCACATACTATTCAAGAAATTATGGATGAAGATTTAGAGATAATTTATGAAGAAAATTAAAGATTATTTTAGAAATGATAAAATAAATAAAGGGATAATGCGGTCTCCTATAGAAGAATACAATAAGCAGGAGCATAATTCTATAGGAGATAAAAATGAGAATAGCGCACAACAAGCAAAAGATAACTCAAAAGCAGAGCAAACAGATTCGAAAAATGTTTTGTCAGAAAAAAGAGATGAAAGAGATAGAACAACAAACTCAGCTGACAGAACGAGTAATACGAAGAATAATACTGGAGAAAAATTGGAGCAAACTACGAGAGCGATATTATCGTATTCTTTGCCACATATCCCTCTCCAAGGCGATTCCATTGAATTTAATATCAGAACGAACCGGAGTGAACTATTATGGGCTTTGCCGAATACGAAAGAAGTATCAAATCTCAAAGGCAAAAAGAAAATCATGGAATGACAGAAGAACAGAAGGATTAGAACAGAAGGTAATTGCGCTTTACAATAGTGGACAAACTGGGAAACAAATAATTGAAAAATTTGAATACAAAAGAAGAGAAACGGTATATCAAATATTAGAAAAACACAAGGTAGAGCGAAGAGAAGCTAAAATACAGACTTATTATGACGAAGCATTTTTTGAAAAGATTAACACTCATGAAAAAGCCTATGTTCTTGGATTAATAATGACAGATGGAAACATAATAAAAAATTACAATGGATTTGAAATACAGTTAACCGAAGAAGATGGATATATACTAGAAAAAATAAGTGATTTAATAGGAGCGTCTAAAACCCATCCCGTTCAGAAGATAAGTTGTAATGCCAAAAGAAGGCAAAAGGGATTTGAGAATACTAAAGATATGATAAGATTAACGGTACATAGCAGAAAAATAGCAGAAGATCTTAAAAGATTAGGTGTTGTTAAAAATAAAACAAAAATACTTAGATATAATGATTGTGTACCTGATAAATTTTTAAGTTCATTTTTTAGAGGACTTATAGATGGAGATGGAACGGTTGGAATAAGAAAAGATGGCAAAACAATTTGGTGGAGTTTGGCATCGGCTTCAAAAGAGTTTATAGATGATCTTTGCGGGGTTGATGATTGTTTTTATAGGTACGGTTCTAAAGATGGGAAAATGCATTACTTGATGGTAAGGGGTGGGCGAATAAAATTGTTCAAAATATTACAATGGATGTATAATAATAAAGATGATTTTTATTTGAGGAGAAAATATGCAAAAGTGCAAGATAAAATCGGTTAAAAAAATAGGTACAGAGATGACTTACAATGTTACTATGAAGTCATCTCAGCACAACTATAAAGTCGTAAGTCCTTGTGGTTCAGTGATTTCAAAAAATTCCCACAGCGCCGCCTACTCGTACTTAGCTTATCAAACAGCTTATCTTAAGTATTATTATCCTTTAGAGTTTATGAGCAATCTTTTAACTAGTGAAGTTACAGATGAAGACAAGATGAATCTATATATGGTGGCAGCAGGTAAGATGGGAATTAAGATGTGGAAAGCTGACATAAATAAGAGCGGATTAGGTTTTACTATAGACGAGGTTAAAATAAAGGGAGAGACTTATGAAGTAATTAGGTCGCCTTTGACTGCTCTTAAGGGTATTGGTGCTAAAGCTGTAGGAGATATTACCGAAAAGCAACCATTTTCAGATCTTAAGGATTTCTTGGCTAGGGTAGATGGTAGAAGGGTTACATCTAAGGTTTTTGAGGTTTTAGTTCAAGGTGGCTGTATGGATGATGCGTGGCTTGTTCCTAGGGCAAAATTAAGGGCTGATTATGTTATTCTTAAAGATCAGGTTGGTAAAGAGAAAAAAGCCAAAAAGAAACAGCAAGAGAAAATGGACGAATATAAAGGATCATTGTGGGACGGGTTTTAAAAATTAAAAAGGTTAACAGCGGAAGTGAATTAATGAAAACAGATAAAGAGATTACTGATATTATAGCTGAGAAGGTCATGGAGTATACTAAGCGTGATATGTCTAAAGAGCGGGGTTTTAATTATCACTGTACCGAAGAATGGTTTAGTGGAGATGCCCATGTTGTAGATGGTTTCTATCCTCTCACTAACGATGCGGATTGTATGATGGCATGGGATAAGTTAGCAGAAACAAGGCATCTACATATTCATGTTGGATATAGTGAAAAACATAAAGGACAATATTGCGAGTGTTGGTTTGGTAATGATGCAGGGATGGCAGTATATAGCCGTAATGTAGATCGTAGACGGGCAATGTGTGAATGTATGATAAATAGCGTTTCAGAATAGGTTTTAAAACAAAAATATGAAGACATGGTATAGAGCGGTTTGCGATAAGCACAAAGAAATGTGTCACGTTTTGGTAAGTAATCCAACTTGTGGAGCGCATTACTTGGCAGGCAATGATAAAGATATACAGGCTTGGTTAGAGCTACATTCATCGTGTGATTTGAGAATGGTGCATCGGGATGATCAGTTAGAACTATTGTTAGGGGTCTATATTGATTGTCCAAGATTACAAAACAAAATAAGGGATAAATAGAATGGATGACACTAGAATAGTAGAATTAAAGAAAGCTATCAATGAACTTGTTATGGAGTATGCCCCCTCTGATTTGACATTGAATGACGCCGAATTTATAGCTTGTGACATACTCGTTATGATTAGCAAAGGTTTAGACGTACAAGGCGTTCAGGTAGCTAGAATTGTTACTTAATTACAGAACAGGTGGTAAGTGCCAAAGAATAAAACTAAGTTTAGTTGGCAATGTTGTCATTGCAATAAGCGTAACATGATGGAGTTCAAGGGGCAGTTTGATATGACCAAATCGTACTCAGATAATTACGAGTGCAGTAAGTGTGGAAAGCTAACTAGGCTACATATAGCGTTTTCATCAACAGCTATTGGTTACAAGTTGACAACAAGCAATACGAAGGGGGGATTATGAATATAAAAACTAACTTATACGAATATGTTGAGAGGGTAGGATGCTATAACTGTAAGCATATTAGCATAGATAAACATCATTGCGGAATGGATGGGGTGAAGATAAATCTATGGGGTGTATGCAAGAAATGGGAAGAAGATGATGACGATTGCGAAGAATTGACAACAGATGATAAAACAAAATAAGGGAGAAACGAAAATGACAGAGAAGAAAATAGGCACATGTATCAAGGTATTAGTAAACGTCGGTAATTATCAGAATATAGAGATAGCTAAATATGCTGAATCTACTATTTCTTATGATTCTAATGAAGAGATGATTGAGAAAGAGAACTTACAGACACAAGAACTTCTATCTAGTCTTAAGAGAGATATGGCAAAAACTCCTGAAGAACTTGGTAAATATGAGGATAAGGTAGAAGAGTTCACAGATAGCGTAACTAAAGAAATGCCGAAGTGGTTGGGTGAAGGAGCAATTCCTAATATTGCTAATAAGGCCAAAGTGTTAAAAGAGGCTACTGATGCTAAGCAGGTAGAGGTTAAGCAGTCTAAGGCAAAGGCGGTTGCTAGTATTGATGCTATACTTGAAGAGCCAGAAGTTGTTAAAGAAGTTAAAGAAGTTAAGGTAGAAGAGAAGGATGATTTAGACAGTCTTTTCGGTGATGATGAAGATTTGTTTGATGATTGAAAAAATATGTCACGAAAAAATATTAAATATGTATAATAAGGTATACTAAATGGAGGTTAATAGAATGAGTAAAATGAATGTAGATAAAATTAGAGATGAAGATATGCAGGATCTTTTCAGTAGTGCTTTTGAAGATATCGGAAGCGTTAACAACATTACCGAGTTCGAATGTAAATGTAAAAGAACTGTAGGTAATTCAGGAACTGCTATTGCTATGGAAGTTATGATTATAGGATTAGCTGGTTCTCCCACATATGAAGCGATTCACGAAGGCGAACTTGAAGACTTAGATACTATTAGCATTAGCAGGGATGAAGAGAGTAAGTTGGATTTTGAAAGAGATACCGACAACGATTATATCCTGAACACTAATGATTATATTATCGCTTATAAGTCTGTCTAATTAACGTTGAAGAAGTGGTTGAAAGTCAATGAGTATAAATAATATGGAAGATATAGATGCCTTTTTAAATTTAGACGGGGAAGAATTTTTCCCTACTGAAGAAGTCAAAGAAGTCAAAGAAGTCAAAGAAGGAACAGTGTGTAAGGGGGGAGTTAATGAACCCCCTACTACGCCACCTCCCCCTCCTCCTCAAGGACAGGGAGGCTCTTCCGTTGTTTCAACTTCTGATTTCGTAAGGGAATTAGAAACTGATCTTCCTGAACTATGTGGTGATGGATATTCTGAAGACTTCATAAAAATGGTTGAAAGAGTTAAGGCAGCCTATAGGATGCTTCCTGTATTACAATATAGTTTATTATATAGGGAGTTAGCTGATCTTTCAGTTACTTCTAGTCCAACTCCGACACTTCAAGTTCTTAATGATGAGATTCAAAGGGTTCAAAGGGCTAAGGATAGATTATCTGAAATTATGATAAAAGTTCTGGAGTGTCATAATATCAAGAAGAGGCTTGTTGATACATTAATAACGGCATGGGGTAAATTTACTGTAGAGAAGAACGCTGAAGCTCGTAAGGGTGACGGTGAGTTTCGTTTAAGTAATTTTACTATAGATTTAGCTAAGGCAGAGTCGTTATTAAAGGTTTGCAATCATATTCTTAAGAATCTTGACAGTCTTCATGATAGTTTATCTCGTCGTATCACTATTAATCAATTATTGTTAAAGATGAATGATATGGGACGAGGATCATTGCCAGACTATAGAATTAGTGATGGTAGTAGGGATATGGGAATAAGGGAAGAAGATATATTTGGAAAGAGTAGTGTAAATTCGTCTGAAAGCGTTGAAGCAAGTGAAGAAAATTGGGATTAAAATTGTTACATTTTTTGTTAAAACTTTTTTAATCTTTACTGTATAATATATAGTGTAAACGTTAAGGCTAAATAGCGACAAAACAAAAAATACAAAAAAGGAGATAGCGACAAAACAAAAACAAAAAACAAGTAGAGTAAACAAAAAACAAAAAAACAAAAAACAAGCAGATAAATAAATAAAATAGGAGACATTAAAATGTCAGAAGATAAAGCAGCACAAAGTGGTAATTGGGACGAGGATTTTGCACCTAAAACAGCAGGGGGAGGTTCTCAGAGTGGTGACACTAAAAACAAATATATGTCGTTAAGTGAAGCCGGTAATCACAGGGTACGTTTAGTTGGAAACCATGTCAAATTTTATAGGCATTGGAGTCCGGTTAAGGCAATAACTCATTATGATTACAAATCAGAAGATCCCGCATGGCAAGCAGGTTTCTATCCTAGCAAGCGTTTTGCAATTAACGTTATTGATAGGTCGGATGGTCAGTTAAAGATTCTTGAAAAGGGTGCTCAGGTATTTCAGGCATTTTCAGAGTACAAGAGCCTTTTTGACAAGAATCCAGCAGGGAAAGATGGTCCTGATTTCAATCTTAAGGTTGAAATTCCCGGTGGAGATAAGAGGTCTACTAAGTATACAGTAACTCATCTTGACTCTGCTCCATTCACAGAGGCAGAAAAGGCTATGATTAGGGAGAACATTTTTGATCTACCCAAAATCTACAAGTCTACTCCTCTTGATAAGATTCAGGAACAGTGGGATGCCCTTCCTGATGAGGATAAGATCGCTCCGGTAAGAGAGGGAGATAAGAAGACAGCTCCTAAGAAAGAAGCTCAGACAAAACTTCCTACAAAAGAAGTAATGGAAGACGCTCCTGCAAATGATGATGACCTTTTTGCTGAAACAGGAGATAAGGCTGAAGAATCATCCGAGTTGTTCTAATTAAGTAGAGCATAATTATAGGGCGTCTCTATGAGAGACGCCCTATCTTACCTTTCAATAATTTATAGGAGCAATTAAAATGCCTACAGTAAAAAAGAAAAATGAAAAAGATCCCATGGAGACAGTTCTCGCTAATATAGAGAAATCTATGGGTAATAAAGGTGGTAAGTCTGCCTTCGCTAGGTTTGGAACAATAGAAAGAGCGGCGGTAGCAGTTATTCCATTTGGCATAGCAGCGGTAGATGAAGCTAGTTATGCGGGTGGGCTAGAGCGTGGAAAAATGGTGGAAATCTATGGGGAACCCTCAAGCGGAAAAAGTTTACTTACTTTGTTTGCTATGGGAGAGGCTCAGAAACGGGGTTTGAATTGTGCTTTGATAGACATTGAACAATCTTTTGATCCTAAATGGGCGGCTCAGCATGGTGTTGATGTTAAAAATCTTGTTTATGCTAATACCTTTGATGGGGCTGGAGAAGAGGCGCTTGAATATGCATATAGACTTTGCAGTTCAGGGGCTTTTGGAATGGTTGTTGTAGATTCTACAGCCGCTCTTACTCCTTTAGCAGAAATACAAGGTAGTTTGTCAGATAATGCAAGGGTTGGTGCTCATGCTCAGATGATGTCTAGAGGTTGCAGGAAGATATGTGATGCTTGCGGTAAGACAGGGACTATTTGTGTATTCATTAACCAGACTCGTATGAAAATTGGTGTTATGTATGGTAATCCTGAAACAACTACGGGGGGTAAGGCTCTTCCTTTCTATGCTCATGTTAGAATGAGAGTAAGAAGTAAGGGTAAAATCAAGGCTAGGGAAAACGGTGAAGATATCATAGTAGGACAGTTGAGCGAAGTTACTTATGTTAAAAATAAGACTGCTCGTCCATTTGGTAAGGCAGAGTTTAAGGTCGTTTATGATCCTAAGGCGTTGAATCCTGTCGTTATGTTGGCTAACCTTCTCAAGGACTCAGGTATGATAACAACTTATAAGAAGATGTTCCGTATTCATAAGGATGTTTCTTCTGCGTTGTTTGATGACAAAAAGGCGATAGAGACTGGCGCAACTACTATGATGGAATTGGCAGATTGGCTTATTACAGACGAAAAGGTTATTCCTCTTCTTGAATATTTAGTCCAAGAAATAGAAGTAGATCCTGTTCTGAAATCAGATGTTGGAACTATTGATGGAGCTATTTTAGAGTTATTAGAGGATAATTCTAAGATTGTTTCTCCAACGGGTAGTGCTACTTTAGAGGCATCTAAGGTTGCTGATGCTAGTGAAGAAGATCTAGATGACATGGATAAAGATGTTGTAATAGATGATTCCGAAGAAGCTGAAGTAGACGAATAAAATTAAATAAAAACAGTTGACAGTTAGTTTAAATCTGGTATCATATAGATATAGAGGTTTATATACTAACTGTCAACTTAATTTTTGATGTAACCCAAAATAAAATATGCTCCAAAAACATTTATCGAATTTCATAGATGAATGTCATTCTAATATTGTAAACGACAAGAATGACGAGATTCAAACAGCAATAGATTATCTGCATACTAGACAAATAACAGATGGGTCTATTGCGCTTCATCGAATTGGATATTGTTATAAGGGAAGTGACATTCCTGATGCTATAAAAAGTTATGGTAAAGAAGACAATAGTACTTGCGATTATTCTTATCGTATATGCGGGAAATTAATTGTACCTGTTTTCTCAGAGTTTGGAGAATCAGTTGGATTAGCCACTCGAACTCCTTCATTAGAAAAGGGAGAAAAATGGTGGAATCTTCCAAAGCCGTTTCATAAAGGAGATCATCTGTATTTGATGGATAAGACACGGCAATCGGTGTTTAAACAAAATAAAATATATATTGTAGAGGGATATATAGACGCCATTTCACTTTATCAAAAAGGCATAAAGAATGTTGGAGGGTTAATGGGAACAGCATTAACTATTAGGAAGATAGGTTTGATAGCTAGATATTGCGATAATGTATGTTTATGCCTTGATCAAGATGAAAATGAATCAGGACAGAAAGCCCAAGACGTATCTATCATAACCCTTAATAGATTCGCTTTTTGTAAAGAATTGTCAGCTATTGAGGGATTACCAATGCAAGAAGATCCTGCTAGTTATTTGATGAAACATTCTTTAGATGATTTATTGAAGTTAGAAAGGTCAATTAAGCCTGCTCAAATAAAAGACATTATTAAAAGAGCGCAATATAGAAAACTTAAACAGCAGAAAAATATAAAATGAAAACAGGCATTTCAAACATAGTTAGTAAAAGCGAGCTGTCTAAAGAGATAGAGGCTATGGTTAATTGTGAGATTAAAATGCTAAATACGTTTGAGTCGAAGAGTACGCTTGACACTTCCGAGATATCTAAATGTCCAAGAAGCTTACTCTATAAGTCAATAAAAGCCAGTAATGATGATGAGGTTATTGATAGATTTCATAATAGGGTTATTATTGATAAATGGGCTAAGTTATTACATCATTACGTTATTGGAACAAATCTTGTATTGTCAGATTGTAATTATGGTATTATTGGTAATGGAGACATAATGTTAAATGTTGAAGGTACTAGTATCCTCTTAAAAATTCAATCTGTTTGTAGTGGTGATTTTGAGAAAATACTTATGGAAGGGGCATTTAAAAGGCATGTATTGGAGTTGATGTCAAACGAGTGGTTAGCCGAAGTGAATAAGGGGTTGCTTATTTATGAGAACAGAGATGACTTTAGATTTGAGATACTTCAAGTTCATTTGTCTACTCATGCTATTCACGCAATAGAGTCTATAAAAAGGAAATGTAAAAATTTAATAGATTTCAAGATGAGAGGAGAATTAATAAAGCGCCCATATAAAGAAGAGGGCAGGGAGTGTGGTATCTGTAATTATAATTCAGAATGTTGGTTAGAATCACAATAAACAATAAGTTTAATTTTTAAAATAAAATAAATAGGGGTTATAGAATGGCAAATAGGTTTAAAAAGGGAAGAAAAAGTTCAAATGACATTAATATTATGGAAAGAAGAGGTAATGAAGAAGATGTGGATATTTTAGATGACTGGATGAATGAGGACATAAATGAATCTTCGTTTATGCCAATAGATAGAGACAAAGAAGACACAAATATTCTTCAGTTCCAAAAGACAGGAGATACAAGAATATTAGAAGAGGTGTATTTAAACAGAGTTCAAACTTTAGAGATATGGGCAAGTAGGTATTACTATTTAGCTGGTAGTTCTGAAGATATGTTTTCCGAATTAATACAGGTTTTTCTTAAGGCAGTTAACGGGTATAAGAAAAAGAGAAAGAGAAAGACTAGCATTAATGGAAAATTAACAAACTTGTCAACTCCATTTAATACATACTTGTGGTATTCTCTTACTAATTATGTTCTCAATCTTAAGAGTGGGGCTAGAGCTAAAAAGAGAAGGTCTATTGGTTATGACGGTCCTTTAAATAATATGATTCTTTCTCTTGATTTTCAGTATAAAGATGGAGATGGTTCTGATCGGACTCTTAAGGATGCTATATCTAATGATCTTAGTATGGCTATCCACTGTGATAATGAGTCTATTCATATGAAAGAAATACTAAAGATAATGTCCAATGGAGATCCTAGAATACATAAGTTTTTAACAAAATTGAGTGGAGGCTATAGTTTGGCGGCAGCAATTCAAGATTGTAAAACCGTTTCGGGAAAAATCTTATTAGATGTAAATCAGGCAAATAAGTTTGGGGGCGCAAAAAAATATAATAGTACGGTTTCCAACATTATAGCGGAAAGGCGCAAGATTAAAGAACCGTTTAAGGTGGTTAATTATTATGTTAACAAAAGGTATCTCTATTACTCTATAGAATTAAAGAAAACAGAAGAAGCCGACTATGTTATGAAGATAGTTCGTTTGTTGAAGAAGAACAAAGACAAGTATATTAAGCAAAAATAATACGTCTAATTATTTAAGCTCCAAAAACCCCTCTTCGGAGGGGTTTTTTGTGTGAAAATTATTTTCACTTTTTCACAAATATTTGTATAATGTGAATGTATAAAATGTTTGTAATTACGGTTAACTAGCAAAGGAGCTAAAATGGATAAGAAAGACGAGATAGAAAAAGCCCAAATTCAAGAGGGTCAAGAGAGAACATCAGAGAGCGAAAGTCAGAACGAACACGAAGAACACGAAGTTGTTACAGACTTAAAGGTTAAAGCCGATTCGCCTGACGTTTCTTCGGAAGACAGAAAAAAGAATGTTAAAAGACTAGCAGGAGCTGTTAGTCATTCTTTAAGAGCTAATGGAGAAATCAATGTGCGTTGTTTTGGTAATGCATCTATTGGTAAGGCATCTAAGGCAATAGCAATAGCACGTAGTTATATTGAAACGTCTGATTTACAATTATCATGCGCTCCTGCTTTTATTACAACTAAGATGGGGGATCGTGAAATTACAGGAATTAGTTTCTGTACGTTTGCCAGCAAAAAGGATGAAGAGTCTGCTATTGATATTGAAAAGATTAAAAGCGTTCTTATGGTAAAGGCTGACGAGAGAGATGTTTCTGCTGAGGATAGGAAAAGCAATGTTAAGAAACTAGCTGGAGCAATTGCCCATTCTTTAGAAGAGAATAAAGAGTGTGTTGTTCGCTGTTTTGGTAATGCTACGATAGGTAAGGCGGCCAAGGCATTAGCTATTGCAAGGGGATATGTGGCTAATACAGGGGGTGACCTCTACTGTTGTCCATATTTCATTGTAGCAGATATGAATGGCAATGAAAGAACTGGGATAGCTTTTCATGCCTATTCTAATCTTTAAATAGCATTCAATTTCTTAATTAAATAATTTAATAAACATAGAAAGAAAGAAAAAATATGTTCAAGATATTTTAGGGGGAGAATTTCAATTTGTTCAGTATAAAATGTCCTCCCTAGATTATTTAAGTGTTCGAAAGAATATGATTTAGTCTTAAACTCTTTCCTTGTTTTTTTTATTATTTTGTTGTATAATATATTTAATTAATGAGGAAATACTCTATGTATGGAAGTTATGTTGAATTTGAAGAAGCCAAATTAAAGTGTTCAGGTTGTGAGGTTTGGTCTTGTCATAAGAAGGTAATTCCTAGTGATGGATGTAAGCTCTGTCCTAAAATTATGGTTATAGGTGAGGCTCCGGGAAAAGATGAGATTATTGAGGGTAAACCTTTTGTTGGTAAGGCAGGTCAATTATTAAGGAGAGTATTAAGGGTTAATGGGTTTGATGAGTCTAACACTATTATTTCTAATATTATTCCATGCCGACCAGAGAACAATAAGTTTCCTAAAAACGATTCTATTGTAAGGAACTGTTTTGATTTGTGGTTAGCCGTTGAGATAGGAATAGTAAAGCCTGAGTATATTATTACCCTTGGGGCGCAACCATTAAAGTTTCTACTTGGGATGAAAGGAATAACTAAACAAAGAGGACAATGGGTTGACTATCGTGTAGATGGGGATCATACTGCTAAATGTATGCCGACATTTCATCCTTCATATGTTTTGAGAAAAGAGCACATGGCATTAGGGCAGGTGATTAAACAAGCTTTTCTAGATGATATAAAAACAGTAGCTATAGAGGCGGGGTTAAAATAATGAAAATAGGTATCATTGCAGATTGTCACTTAAATAAGGCGGTT
>Ga0268278_1001879_pt1 | contig 11636 bp, 11 predicted proteins | sample saktaG_3_FD_190135 | JGI IMG/M metagenome (GOLD analysis project Ga0268278, IMG submission 190135) | Saline water microbial communities from Sakinaw Lake, British Columbia, Canada - sak_2010_1_5_55m | ecosystem: Environmental > Aquatic > Non-marine Saline and Alkaline > Saline ... | reverse complement strand
ACCAATGTTGGTAGCGATCAAGCCTATTGTACTTGGGCAGTAATAGAAGGGGGTGGGTTTTTTGCCGCTTCTCCGAAAGGAACCAAACAACTGGATTCTGTTCCGACCCTTGTTTCCTGCTGGTAAAGGATTTTTACAGATTCGATTTCTTGAATGTTGCCCCGCGCCTTTGGCGCGGGGCTTTGTTATGGTAAAATAAAAAAATGAATTTGTTTTTTTATCTTTTTGTTTTTATCTTCGGTTTGGTCTTCGGCTCTTTTTTGAATTGCCTGGTTTACCGTTTGGAGGCCAAGAAGTCTTTTCTCAAGGGCCGGTCGTTTTGCCCCCGATGCCAGCATCTTTTATCGTGGCGCGAATTGCTGCCGGTTTTGAGTTTCATTCTTTTAAGGGGCAAGTGCCGATACTGCCGAAAACCGATATCCCTGCAATATCCTTTGGTGGAACTGGCCGTTGGCCTGCTCTTCGTTCTGATAGTTTTTTATTTTTCTTTTGATTTTCTTTTTTCCTTTTTCTATCTCATATTCTCCTGTTTTTTAATCGTTATTTTCGTTTACGATTTAAAGCATTATATCATTCCCGACAGGGTAATTTATCCGGCCATTGTTCTGGCTCTTTTATATCAGGTGATTGAAGGAACCGGTTCGGTGGCAGGGATTGGACAATATTCTGTGCTAAGCGCCGTCGGGGTCGCCGCTTTTTTTCTGGCTATAGTTTTGGTTTCCCGCGGCCGCTGGATGGGTGCCGGCGACATTAAACTGGCTTTTTTAATGGGCCTGCTTTTGGGCTGGCCGGATATTTTGGTTGCTTTATTTTTGGCTTTTTTCATCGGAGCGATTGTCGGTTTGGGACTGATGGTTTCCGGTCAAAAAGGCCTTAAATCCGAGATTCCTTTCGGGCCCTTTTTAGTGACGGGAACTTTCCTGGCCTTATTTTGGGGAAACGAGCTGCTTAATTGGTATCAGGCGTTTTTCCTGCTAAAATAAAAGCAAGGCGAAGATATATGAAAAATAAAGGATTTACTTTAGTAGAATTATTGGTAACGATTTCAATCGTCAGCGTGCTTTCTATTATTGTTTTCGCCAATTATCGGGCCGGTGAAAAACAATTCTCTCTTCAGAGGTCGGCCCATAAATTGTCCCAAAACATAAGAGGGGCCCAAAACATGGCGATGTCGGCCAAAGAATTTCAGGGAACAGTGCCGTCCGGCTACGGCGTTTATCTGACTAACACTGAACCAGGCCAGTATATTTTATTCGCTGATTTGGACGGCGATAAGAATTACGATGCCAACGAAATGGTGGAAACTTTGGAATTTGAAGAAGGAATCTTTATCAATTCTCTTTCGCCCGGCAGCCCCCTGACCGTATTTTTTTCGCCGCCGGATCCGACTATTACGATTTTTCCCGACGCCTCTTCGGCTCTGATCAGCTTGAATTTTACGGGCGGTTCGGAAAAAATAATCAGAATCAATAAAGCCGGCCTGATTGGCGTTGAATAATATGACCAGCAAAGGATTTACAATTTTGGAAATGATCTTGGCGGTTTTCATTTTAACCATCGCTGTTTTCAGCAGCTATTCTTTGATTCAGCAGACCTTGATCGGTACTTCCTTGAATCAGTCAAAACTGGTCGCTTACTATTTTGCCCAGCAGGAACTTGAAAATATCAAGAATGTCAGGGATACCAATTGGCTTCAGGGAAGCGCTTGGAATCAGAATATATCTTCGATCAGCTGGACGCCGTTGAATTTTTCCGACGGCAGCCAAAGTATATTCCAGAAAAGCATTACGGTCAGCGAAATATCAAGCGATTGCCTGGAAATAGAAGTTGTCATCAAATGGAGCGAGCGGGGAAGGGAACAGAGCGTGGAAGTTATCAATCAGCTTTATAATTGGTATGAATAAAGGTTTTACTTTAATAGAAATGGTGACGGCCGTGGCTATTTTCGCGGTTTTGGCGGCCACTCTGACCGGTTTTTTCGTCTCAGCCGTCCAATCCCAGCAAAAAACTTTGGCATCTCAGGAATTAATAGACAATATTTCTTACAGCTTGGAATATCTGAGCAGGGCTTTGAGAATGGCCAAAAAAGACATTGACGGCGACTGCATTACGGCCAAGAATAATTATCAGGCCACGCGGTCGGGGGCCGGCATAAAATTCAAGAACTATCAGGGTAATTGTCAGGAATTCTTTGTTGAAGGAGGAAAACTGAAAGAAACTAAAAACGGCATTACTAATGATTTGACTCCGCCGAGCCTGGAGATAATTTCTTTCAGCATCACCGGTTCGGAATCGTGGGGACAGGGTCAGAATACCCAGCCGAAAGTCACTCTGCTGGTGGAAGCCAGGGGAAAAAGCCAGAAACCGGAGGTCCGGCCCTTAATAAAAATTCAAACAATGATTTCTCAAAGAAACTTAAATGTCACTTATTGATTTTAATCCGCTAAACGGGAAAAAAGGAATTTCGGTTTTGTACGCGGTTTTCATTATGATTATTCTTTTGGGCATCGGCTTCGGGCTGAGCGGCCTTTCCGTCCAGCAGATGAAATTACTCGGTGATATAGGCCATTCAACGGTCGCTTTTTACGCGGCTGACAGCTGTATTGAATCGGTTTTAATGAACCGGTCCGAGCCGTCCAACATTTCCCTTGTTTTAGCCAACGGTTCAACCTGCCAGGTTTCGGTCTCTTTCGGCGGCAGCTGCACTGCTTCGAATTTCTGCATAAAATCGATCGGCAGCTATCAAAAAGCGAAGCGGGCCATTGAAATTAATTATTAACCGAGCTTCCATTCATCGCCCGTTGACCCCTCTCCGAAGTGGGTTTTTTTGATATAATACGGTATATTATAGATATGACTAAGGCCGAAATAAAACAAAGAATAGAGAAGTTGAAAAAGATAATCAACCGCCACCGCTACCTGTATCATGTCTTGGACAAAGAGGAGATTTCCGGCGCTGCTCTGGATTCTTTGAAGCACGAGCTTTACAAACTGGAGCAGCAATTTCCGGAATTGATCACTCCTGATTCCCCCACCCAGAGAGTGGGGGGCGAGTCCTTGAAAGGATTTAAAAAAAAACAGCATGAAAAGCCCATGCTTTCTTTGGAAGACGTTTTTTCCGAAGAAGAGCTTCAAAACTGGCAGGATTACCTGAAAAGATTGGCGCCGTCGGCCAAGGACCTGGAATATTTCGTTGAACTGAAAATAGACGGTTTCGCCGTTACCTTGATTTACGAGAACGGCTTTTTTAAAATCGGGGCGACCAGGGGCGACGGCAAGATTGGAGAAGAGGTGACCAGGAATTTGAAGACGATTGAATCCATCCCCTTAAAATTGGAAACCGGAAATTTGAAATTGAAAATTCCGGCCAGACTGGAGATCAGGGGAGAGGTTTACATGGAGAAAAAGGATTTTGAGAAATTCAACAAGCAATTGGTTAAGAAAGGCGAAAAGCCCTTTGCTAACCCGAGAAATCTGGCTGCCGGTTCCATCAGGCAGTTGGATTCCAGATTGGCTGCTTCCCGCCCTTTGAAATTTTTGGCTTATGACATAGTTACTGATATGGGACTGGTAAAACATTCGGAAGAGCATCGAATCCTGCCGCTGCTGGGCTTTAAAGCGGACAAAGGCGAAATCTGTCGGGATTTATCGGCTGTCAAGGATTTCTGGCGCCGCACAGCCGAAAAAAGAGAAATTCTGCCTTATCAGATTGACGGCATAGTGGTTAACGTCAATGACAACGTTCTTTTCGATAAATTGGGAGTTGCCGGCAAAAGCCCCCGCGGAGCCAGAGCTTTCAAATTTTCCCCTAAGCAAGCTGCCACCAAAGTTTTGGAGGTTAAATTCCAAATAGGCAGGACTGGAGCTGTCACGCCCGTGGCTGTCTTGGAACCGATTGAAATAGGCGGCACTGTTATTACCAGGGCCACTTTGCATAATGAAGACGAAATAAAACGGCTGGGAATAAAAATCGGCGATACGGTAATCGTTGAGAGGGCTGGCGACGTTATTCCGGGCATTCCTAAAGTTTTAAAAGAACTTAGGGTCGGCGGCGAGAAGGAAGTCAGTTTTCCGAAGAATTGTCCGGTTTGCTCAAACCGCTTAGCCAAACAAATGGGAGAAGTTATTTGGCGGTGTTTGAATTCCGACTGTCCGGCTAGAAAAAGAGAAAATTTATACCATTTTACTTCCAAAAAGGCTTTTGATATTGAAGGCCTGGGTCCTAAAATCATCGATAAATTGACGGATGAAAATTTGACTTCTTCGGCTGCGGATATTTTTACCCTTCAGCCAGGCGATTTGGTTCCGTTTGAGAGATTTGCCGAAAAATCGGCCAAAAACTTGATAGAAGCGATTCAAAAAAGCAAGAAAATTTCCTTGGCTAAGTTCATTTTCGCCTTGGGCATCCGCCATATCGGCGAGGAAACAGCTGTTGACTTGGCGAATCATTTCGGCGGTCTCAGTCGTTTAGCCAAAGCCGGTAAGGAAGAATTGGAAATGATTTCCGAAGTCGGACCGAAAATGGCGGCCAGCCTTTACGATTGGTTTCGTTTAAAGAAAAATCAGAAATTCATTGAAGAATTACTGGCGGCCGGAGTGAAAATTGAGAATCCATCTGTTATTGCCGGACAACAAAAACTGAAAGGACTGACTTTCGTTTTAACCGGCACCCTGGAATCAATGACCCGTTCCGAAGCCAAAAGCAGGATCCGTCTGCTCGGCGGGAACCCGGTCAACTCCGTTTCCAAACAAATGTCATACTTGGTTTCAGGTTTAGAACCAGGTTCCAAATATGAAGAGGCGAGGAGATTGGGAGTAAGAATCATCAGCGAAAAAGAATTTCTGGAAATGTTGAAATAATATGATACAAACGTTGAAAAAATTGGATTGGCCGCTGATTATCGCCGCTTTGTTGCTGGTCGCTATCGGTTTGCTTTCCATTTACAGCAGTTCTTTGTCTAAAGATAATTTTTCTAATTTCAAAAAACAGATTGCTTTTGCAGTGGCCGGATTTTTTTTAATGTTTTTTTTCTGCTTTTTTGACTGGAGAATTTTCCGGGAAAATACCAATTTGATTTTGATTTTGTATTTTCTTTCTTTATTGGGACTGGCCGGCCTTTTTTTCTTTGCACCGGAAATACGGGGCGTGCAAAGATGGTATAAAGTGGGCCCTTTTTCCGTCGACCCGATAGAATTCACCAAAATCATCTTGGTGATTCTACTGGCGAAATATTTTTCCATGAGGCACATTGAAATGTATCGGGCAAGGCATATTCTTTTTTCCGGCTTTTACGTTCTTCTGCCGGCTGTTTTGACTTTTTTCCAGCCGGATTTCGGTTCCATTATAAGTTTGCTCGCTTTGTGGCTCGGCGTTTTGATTATTTCCGGAATAAAACTGCGCCATTTTTTCATTTTGTTTTTCTGCGGCCTTTTGATTTTTTCTATGACTTGGCTTTTTTTAATGAAGGATTACCAAAAAGACAGAATCATCAGCTTTATTGCGCCGGCTGATCCTTTGGGTTCAGGTTGGAGCCAGAATCAGGCGAAAATCGCCATTGGATCCGGCGGAATTTTCGGTCAAGGCTTGTTTAAAGGTTCGCAAACCCAGTACGGTTTTCTGCCGGAGCCTCAGACAGACTTTATTTTTGCCGCTATTGCCGAAGAAACCGGCTTAATCGGGATTTTAATTATGTTATCCCTCTTTTTTATTCTAATCTGGCGGATATTTAAGATTGCCGTAAACAGCCAGAGCAATTTTCCCCGTCTTTTCAGTATCGGCCTGATTATTATTATGATTTCCCAGTTATTTATTCATATCGGCATGAATTTAGGCATTCTGCCGATAATCGGCATATCATTGCCTTTGATCAGTTACGGCGGCAGCAGTTTAATAGCCACTTTAGCGGCTTTAGGTATAATTCAGAATATTAAAAATAATCCTTGATTTTTGATATCCGATATTCCCCTTATTTTATTCGTAAAAAAGCCCTTGACAGGGCTTTTTATACAAGGGAAAATAAATCAATATGCTGGAGGAGCAAGAGTATTTATCTCTTAAAAAAGCAACGGAATTCTGCAGTTATACGCAGGAATATTTGTCTTTGAGAGCCCGCCAGGGAAAATTGAAAGCCGTAAAATTCGGCCGTAATTGGGTAACCAGAAAAGACTGGCTGCAGGAATATTTAGAAACGATTAATGAGTACAATCAACGCTTTAATAATTTTGTAACAGAGATAACGGAAGAAAATGAAATAACGGAAGAAAAAAAGATTGTTCTGCCGCCTCGAAATCTGCCGGTTGAAAATCCGCTGAAACTTCGTCGTTTGGTTTTTTCTTCTGTTTTAGTTTTCACTTTGTTAATTTCCGGTTTTGCTTTCGGCAAAATAAATTCGATCTTGGTTGAAAATTTTGCGGCCGGCGATGTTCCGGAAATTTTTAATAAAGTGAAAAGTTTTTCCGATGAAGTCGTCATTCTTTCCGCTGAATTAGCTGAAAATTTCAACCGGGGCGTGGCCGCGGAATTTGAAAACTTGAATTTGAAAATTGAAAATTCGGGTAAAAGTTTTTCTTCATCCGTTTATTCGGCGAGTGTCGGGGAATTATTGGGAGAATACGGGCAATGGATTATTCAAAATTATTTGGCGGTAAATGACTTTGTTGAACAAAAATTAACACAGGCAGGCCGGGCTGTCGCCGAACCGTTCGTCAGGACTTATCGATTTATTGCTTTTCCTTGGAAAATATTTTCTGGCGAAGAAATTGTTTTTCTTGACGAAGCAGCCAAAGAAAAATTGGAAATTCTTCAAAAAGAACTGACGCAATTGAAAGAGGAAGGGTTGACGGTCAAAGAAGTTGAGAGAGTTACCCAGATAGAACCGTTCAAGGAAATCACCCGAGAGATTGTCAAAATAGACGATAAAGCCTTGTCAGATTTTCAGGTCAGGTTGGCTCTTTTTGAAATAGAAACCAAACAAGAATTAGCCAAACGGCCTCAGGGAGTCAATCTCCCTTCTTATTCTTTTCTTTCGCCCGGCGGCGCCAGTTCCGTTTCCACTTTGGGCACTATTACTTCCGGTACCTGGAATGCTTCAACCATTACCGTTCCTTATGGCGGCACCGGCTTGACCTTATACGCAGTCGGCGACCTGCTTTATGCTTCAGCCACCAACACCTTAGCTAAATTAGAAATAGCCGCAGTCAACACTGTTTTAACCTCTTCTGGTTCAGCTCCCCAATGGTCAACGTCTCTTAATCTGGCCGGCAATCTTTCTTTGGCTGGAACATCAAGTTTTACGGGAACTTCCACTTTTTCCGGCAGTTTAATCGTCAGCGGCGTTTCGGGCTTGCCTGCAGGTTCAAAAATTGAGATGGGTACCATAGATGCTCCTGCTTATAATAGAAGACAGATTTGGAATTCTTTGCCCAATAGTATACTGCGGCTTGGCGCTTTAACTTCAGATGGGGATTCTTTTAACACGACTTCCGAAGGAATAATCATTTACGGCCAGAACGCAGTCGGAAATGATATGACTGATCTTAACTGGGGTTACGCCAGAATAAAACAGGACAGATTCAGCTTATATAGCAAGCAAGACGGCGTCTATACGGGAGATATTTTTAGAATTGATTTGAGCGATGATAATTTTTACCTTAGAGACAATTCGGGCAATAAAGTTTTTGATTTTCTTAGAGCCAGTGGCCGGCTTTATATCACGGGCAATATGGGCATCGGCACGACAACACCTGCGGCGCTTTTAGATGTTTACGCTTCTTCCACTGCTTACGGACTAAGCGTAAAGCAACAAATGACAGGCGGTATCGCAGATTTCAAAAACGCCACAGGCAGCGTGTTTACGATAATCAATAACGGCAACGTCGGCATCGGGACAAGTGCGCCACAAGCACCTTTAGATATTTTAACTTCTGCAATAGCAGCGTCAGGTGTTGAAATATTAAGATTAAAATATCTGCCCGGAGATTATACAAATAAAGGGGGAAAATTAACTTTCGCAACGAATGCAAATGTTATAACAGGTGAGATAATAAATGATTTAGATAGTGGAGCAGATGGAAGATTAAGATTTGGGGTTTATGGAAATAGTGCTTTACGAAGTGATTTATTAGTAATAAGAGGAAATGGTAACGTCGGAATTGGCACCACTACACCAACAGCCATCTTAACCATCCAGGGCACTTCCAGCAGTCCCATCTTCCATGCCGTGGCTTCTTCCTCCGCTTCAGCTTTGTATATAGCCAATAACGGCAACGTCGGCATCGGGACAGTTTCTCCATCTGCTAAATTAGATATTGCTGTTTCTTATAATGATGGCACTGGTGGAGTATTGCCAGAACAGGGAGTTCAGTTCACATTTGGTACATATCCTGTTGCAGGAATTTGGTCAGATAAAGCATCTGGAGGACATGGAAGCCTTATTTTGGGAGCTAGTACTGGAACAAACGCACCTACTGAAGTAATGAGAATAACAAATACAGGCAACGTCGGCATCGGGACGACTACAGTAGCCAGGGGGTTGGTGGTGTGGAATAAGGGTTCCGCAGTTTGCGCGTCAAGCGATGGTTCCTGTCCGGCTTCGGATACGGCTGGAAACAGTTATGCCACTACTCGATCTGGCGGAGAGATCGACGTGGCAGAATGGATAAAATACAATATTTCCGATTTAAAACCCGAACCCGGCGATGTAATCTGCGCCAGTTCGGTTAATAAGGAAACAGTGGAGCATTGCAGGGCTTCTTACGATAAAAATATAGTCGGAGTAGTTTCTACTGCGCCTCATTTGACCATGGGGTCTGAAATAGCCGGAAAAGACGCTGTCAGGATGACTCTTACGGGAAGAGTGCCGGTTAAGGTTTCCATTGAAAATGGGCCGATTGTTATTGGCGACGTTTTAACTTCTTCCGTTCAACCCGGTGTGGCGATGAAAGCGACGAGAGCCGGCAGAGTAATTGGAATTGCCTTAGAAAACTACGATGGTTATAATAAAGACGGCAAGATAATGATTTTTATTAATCCTCACTGGCAGGGAAATGATTTGAATATTGTACAAAACGACGATGGCAAAATTGTTAATATTAAATTACAACAGGGACTTGCTTCATTCGGCCTGATGGTCAATGAATATGGCGTGTTGGAAGTGGATACCTTAAAAACCCGCCAACTTTGTGTAGGAAGCGTTTGCGTGACCGAAGCCGAGTTTCAGGCAATATTTGGAACTGGCAGGGGCGGCAACGGAGGTAGCGATGGTTCAAGTGATGATGATGGTACTTCAAAAGGAGAAACATCGCCAGATTGTGATGCAACTCATTTAAATCTTTGTTCAACTGAATTGGATTGCCAAACCGCCGGCGGTGTTTGGGATAGCGAAAACAATGTTTGTAATTCAAAACCAGAGCCACAATGCGATAAAGAACATTTAGATTTGTGCAATACCAAGGAATTATGCGAAGGAGCAAATCTCTATTGGTATAATGATGTTTGTAATTTAGAACAAGCGCCTGAACCCGAACTGGAAACTGAACCAGAACCCAAACCATAGTTTCGAGCTTAGCCCGGCTTAGCACAAGAACAAAATGAGAAAAATTAAATTCGAAAGAAAATGTGGGGAGGATTAAAAGAATTAATAATAGATGTGTTGCTGCCAAGGAGGTGCCTGGCGTGCGGAAAGGAAGGAAAATATATTTGTGAGAAATGCAGTTTGTTTCTTTCTGAGGCCCCGACTCTTTTCGCGGCAGGGGACTTGGAAGAATTGGTAAGCGTGTGGGAGTATGAGGGAGTAATTAAAAAGATTATTTTTAAGATTAAATACGAGGGTGTATTTGATATAATAAACGAACTTGTTAAAAAAGCTTTTGAAATAAGAGAACCGTATATCCCGGAAGACACGACAATAATTTTTGTACCGATGTTTAAGAAAAAAGAAAAGCAAAGAGGGTTTAACCAGGCAGAACTGATTGCCCGAAAGGTGGGAGAAATAACGAACAGAGAAGTATTACCCTTGCTTGAAAAAATAAAAGATACGCCGTCTCAAACCGAATTGGACAAAGAAGAAAGGATGTCAAACGTTAAAGATTCTTTTCGGAGAAAAGAGAGGGTAAATTGCTATAATAATATCCTATTAGTAGACGATGTTTGGACAAGCGGGGCAACGATGCAAGAGTGTTGCAAAACATTAAAAAGATCGGGAGTGAAAAGAGTTTTTGGTTTCACTCTCGCCCGCACAGTATAATTATGGAGAACACAATTACAATCGAAAACAAGAGATATCCGGAGCTGTTAAGGGAAATCGGTAAGGAGGCGCCAGAGAGATTGTATTATAAAGGAAATTGGAACCCAGAGATTTTTGAGAATTGTTTGGCGGTAGTCGGCTCAAGACGGATGACGAGTTATGGGAGAAAAATAACAGAGCAATTAGTGACAGAAATTGCGGCAGCCGGTGTAACTATAGTTTCCGGGTTTATGTACGGTGGAGATGAAGCCGCCCACCGAGCCGCAGTGGAAATGGGAGGTAGAACTATAGCCGTGATGCCTTGCGGTATAGATATAATACATCCTGAATATCAAGAAGAACTTTACAACGAGATTTTAAATAAAAACGGGCTGATTATTTCCGAATTTAAGGGAAGTTTTCCGCCTGATAAGTGGACTTATCCCAGAAGAAACAGGATAGTAGCTGGTTTGTCAAAAACAATTTTGATAGTTGAAGCCGGCTTAAACAGCGGTACATTGATTACGGCAGATTACGCTAAAAAATTCGGCAGAAAAATATTTGCCGTGCCGGGTCCTATGACCAGTGATGTTTCAAAAGGAACAGCCCAATTAATAAAAGAAGGGGCCGAGGTGGTGACCGAAGTGAAAGATATTTTGAAGCATTACAATATTGCCTTGAGTAAATCTTATTTAGCTAAGCCGGGTTTAGCTAAAACGGAATGAAAATATAATATGAATACATATATATTAATATTAATTGCGGCGTTTGGCGGAGGTTTCACCAGGGGTTTGGTCGGTTTTATTAAACATCAGTTTTCTTACAAGAACGTAGCTTTCAGATGGAAGTATTTTTCCGGCATGATGATACTTTCCGGTTTAGTCGGTCTGGTGGCTACTATAGCCGTCAAAGAAGCGGGCTTTACTTTGTTCGGCCAGTTTACCCCGGCTTTGGCTTTTGTCGTCGGCTATGCCGGAGGCGACTTCATTGAAAACATTTATAAGATAATCATTAAAAAATCTAATCTTTTCGAGTAATAAAAATATGTATAGTCGTATCATCAAGTTCAACATTTATACTTTGGTTTTTTTACTGCCTCTTTTTTTTCTGCCTTTCAGCTATGAGGCATTTGAATTCAATAAACAGTATCTTTTATTCTTTTTGATTTCGCTATCGGTTTTAGCCTGGCTGGCAAAAATGGTTTTAGTCGACAAGGAACTTCGTTTTAGAACTTCTCCTTTAGATGTTTTCGTTTTGGTATTTTTAGCCGCAGCCGTTTTAAGCGCTGTTTTTTCCGTTGATAAAAGTTCAAGTTTATTTGGATTTTACGGCAGGTTCAGCGACGGGATGATTGGCTTGCTTTCTTTGGCCGCGTTTTATTTTTTGATTACCAATAATGCGGGTGTCGAGAAA
>Ga0268278_1001878_pt1 | contig 11642 bp, 9 predicted proteins | sample saktaG_3_FD_190135 | JGI IMG/M metagenome (GOLD analysis project Ga0268278, IMG submission 190135) | Saline water microbial communities from Sakinaw Lake, British Columbia, Canada - sak_2010_1_5_55m | ecosystem: Environmental > Aquatic > Non-marine Saline and Alkaline > Saline ... | reverse complement strand
AAAATTATAATTCTCTATCCGAAAGAAAAAAACAGGAACTATTAAAGGCGATTGATCCACTCGAGAGAGCAAAAGCAAAAGACGCAGGTTTCCTAACCGAGGAACAGAAAAAGCAATTTGTAAAAAGCGCAGAAGCCGGGATAGGGATTGGACATTCTGTAGGCTATCCCTTTGGAGTGCTGATTGTAATCCTTGCCGTAAATATTTTACCGGTAATATTTAAAATAGATGTTAAAAAAGAGCGGGAAATATTTTCCCGGGAAATAAATGAAATCAGAATGGGCACCCCTATCAACAGAAAGCAAGATACCGTTCGTTTTGATCTGACTGCTTTTATAGTAGCCTGTTTTTTAGGTTACACTTTCGGGAGATTAAAATTTGATTTAGGACCACTTGGCTACGTAGGCTTTGGTTCAACCGGTGGAGTCTTATTAGCTTCATTAATTTTAGGACATATCGGTAAAATTGGCATCCTTAATTTTAGAATGGATAATAAAATAGTAGGGGTTATTCGGGAAATTTCCTTGGCTTTCTTCCTGGCGATAATCGGATTAAGATATGGTTTTTATGCCTTTACAGCTTTATCCGGTACAGGAATTTATTTAGTTATCACTTCTTTGGTAGTCGGTCTGATAACCATAATCATCGGTTATCTGGTAGGAAGATATATATTTAAGCTAAATTGGGTTATGTTAGCCGGAGCACTTTGTGGAGGCATGACTTCCACTCCCGGGTTAGGGGCTGCCATAGAAGCAGTGGGAAGCGATGAGCCAGCTGCCGGATATGGGGCGATCTATCCCTTTGCTCTATTGGGAATGGTCATTTTTTCTATTGTTCTACATAATTTACCGATATAGGATAGACTGTCTACTGCTATATAATTTATTGATTTCTAAAACATCAACACAGCGAAAGATTTAATCAAAGAAATAAATTAGCAGAACATATATGTTTATGTTTTATTTCCCCATAGGCTTGCTTTTTCTAAAACTTTCTGTACCCCACTTGGGCTAATTATATTTTTACCATTATTTTCATTACACATAAGAAAAGCAATGGTTCGACGACCCCAAAGAGGATGTTCCTTTTTTAATTCAATAACCCTATCTTTGTATTTTTTATCAATCTTTCCCAAATGTTTATTGACATGACTTCTTGGGTGCTTGATTCCTTCCAATCCATTTTTTAAATAACGGGGATACCATCTACGAAAAGTGTTTATGGATACACCAGCTTTATTACAGGATTTGGTAATATTATGAGTCTCAAGATAGCTTTCAATCATCAATTTTTTCTGCAGAAAAGTAGTAATTCCTCGATATTTCCCTTCGCTTTCCTTTCTCATAATTCCGCCTCCGGAGAATGATATTTGTCGCTCTATTATAAAGCAGGTTTTGTTGCTAGTCAACATCCGAGCAACCACTAATTTAAAATATTTTTAAAAAAAAGAAGGATTTTTAAAATTCATGACGAATCATATATTAAGTTTTAATAAATAAGACACTGTCTTGCATAATGAGACATTAGAAAAAAAGGATAATATTATGGATAAAAAAAGGTCAGATTATTACATAGAATCTATCAAAAGAGCAATTCAAGTTCTTAATTCGTTTAAACTAAAAGAAAAAGAATTAGGAGTAACCGAGCTAAGCAAAAAATTAAATTTACATAAAAGCACAATCCACCGCATCTTAATTACTTTAGAAGATGAAGCTTTTATAGTGAAAAATCAGATTACTCAAAAATACTACTTGGGAATAAAATTATTTGAGCTAGGTCATATTGTGCAAAATCAAATGGAAATAAGAACTCACGCTCTGCCCACAATGAAAGAACTTGCCCAAAAAACAGAAGAAAGCGTTGATTTAAATATTATCTCAGATGGCAGGAGAGTCAGTATTGAAAAAATCGAAAGCTCACAAGATATTAGACATATAATTCAGTTGGGGAAAAGCCTACCTTTATATTGTGGAGGTTCCGGAAAAGTTTTGTTAGCTTTCTTACCAGAAGAAGAAATTGATAAATTTATCACACAAGAAAAACTTGTAAAACTAGGACCAAATACAATTACAGATCCAATAAAATTAAAGGAACATTTAAATGAGATTAAAAGAAAAGGTTACGCAATAAGTTTTGAAGAAAGAACTTTGGGGTCTGTCTCTATAGGAGCACCAATTTTCGATTATTCTGGAAAAGTAGTTGCTTCTTTAAGTGTTTCTGGACCAATTTCCCGATTTACTAAAAAAAAGATTTCCCTTTATGTTCCCTTGATAAAAGAAGCAGCTGATAGAGTATCATCTTTAATTGGTTATCGCGAGGAAAAAAGCGTTTAAACTGAGTTTAATCTTTAAGAAAAAGCTCACACAATTCCAAAGGAAATAGATTATGTTAATGAGTAGCCGCATTAATTAGAGATAGATCATGTTGGTTGCTACATCGCTGGAGGAATATTTTTACAAAACTAGTGATAATTTTACGTAAATTGCAGGATTTGCTTTTAGACGGGAGGTGTTTTTATAGAAAATTCAAACTAACAGATAATATATTACACTGATAAATAAATATGTAATGTACGATGTAAACCAAAATTGTAGAGTAATTTTTATACAAAGGAGAAAAGTATAATGAAAACAAAAAAAGTAATGATCATTGGCTTGGGAGAATTAGGAGGATATATTTTAGAATTTCTTGCTCGCAGTGCTGGTGTAACCAATATAATTACAGCTGATAGCAATGAAGATTTTGGTACACGTAAGACCAATTTGGTTATTCATGGTTCTTCAATGATGGGGTTTTTCCCAAAAATAGAGTTTACCAAAATTGATTTATTCAATGTGGAAGAAACTGCAGCAATTTTAGAAAAATACCAACCCGATATAATTTGTAACTGTACTACTTTGCAATCTTGGTGGGTGATTACCACTCTTCCCAAAGAGGTGTATGAAGAAATTGACAAAGCCGAGATTGGTCCTTGGATGCCGATGCATCTAACCTTAACTTATAATTTAATGAGGGCAGTAAAATTATCTGGAATCAATGCTCACGTAGTAAATTCTTCTGTTCCAGATGTAACAAATTGTTCATTGGGGAAGATAGGATTAGCCCCTACTGTAGGACTGGGCAATTTACATAATATCACTCCAACCCTAGCTGCCACCCTGAGTAAAAAATTGAATATTCCGTTACGGAATATTACCCTTTATTTGTTGGGTGCACATTTCTTTAGTTACGCAGTAGCTCGCTTTGGTACTGCTAAAACTTCACCTTATTTCATAAAAATTTTAGCAAAGGATGAAGATATTACTAAGCAGGTAGATATAGATGAATTATTTTCTGATGTTATTAAATTATCCCCAAGATTAGGTGGAGTTAGAGCTAATCCTGTCGTAGCTTCATCTGGAACCAAGGTGATATTAGATATTTTAAATGATACTAATGAGATAGTTAACGTACCAGGAGCACAAGGGCTGCCAGGAGGTTACCCCACTAGGTTAAGTGCTAAGGGGGCGGAAGTGGTTCTTCCGGCTGGAATTACTTTGGAAGAAGCGATAAAAATAAATGAAGAATCTAATAGATGTGATGGTGTTGATGAGATAAGAGCTAATGGAGATATTGTTATTACCGATGAATCAGCCGAAATAATGAAGAAAATATTTGGTTATGACTGCAAAATACTTAAAATTTCTGAAAGCGCCGAACGAGCAAAAGAGCTTAATACATTATTTAAAGAATTCGCAAACAAGTATAAATAAATTTATTTTTAATTAATTTTCTGTGTCTGACATTAGTGAGTACCAATTAGCGAAAGTTTGATAAATGGGTAGGCAATGCAAACCAACCGCACAATACAATAGTATTAACTGAGAGATGAAATCTGAAGGAAATTGTCAGCAAGGGCACAGTTCGGAGAAACATTAGGCATATAAGATCATATAATCTAGATGAGCTTGCCGGGCAAAACAAATTCCCTCGCTGGTGAAAAAACTGCGTTGCAAGATAGTAAGCATATGGATTATGAGTGATATTTTTAATCCGAGGAAACATAAAATATTAATATACCAGAAGTCAGCACAAGACATGCTGGGCGACAAAAACTAGCGCAGAACTGAACTGGAAGCGAGAGGTTAACATTGTGAACTAAAAAATATACCCCGGAGAGAAAGGAGCCAGAGCAGTTACTGAATAATAAGTGAGAACCAAGCGTTTATCTGGTACACATTGTGGCGAACAGAAGATAGATAAATTAATTATCTATCTTCTGTTCAAGCCAACTGGAGCAAGGGAAAGAATTTTTCAAAAAGTACTAATTGAATTTAAGAGCAAAAAACACGTGTTTATCACAGTGGGCATTAAAACAATAATTTTACTATCTTAATTACAATTTTGTTAGAAGGAAAAGAATATGAAAAAAAATTTATATACAGATGGGGTAATTGGGATCGGGTTATTAATATTTAGCATTGTAATGTATTTTTTTATAATTCCAAGTCAGATAAAAAACATTACATTTGGATCTGGCGGATTAGCACCTTCAACATTTCCTAAACTTGCGATAGTTTTAATTGGAATATTTTCAATATGTCTGATTATTAGTAATTTTAGCTTTAAAATACAAACAACTATTGAAAAAATAGGACCAAAAGCACCGATAATTGTATTTTTTTTAATAGGATATCTTTTATTAATTAGTATAATTGGGTATTTATTTGCTACTCCAATATTTTTATTATTGATAATGATTTATCTAAGTAAAGATAAATGGCCAAGGTATATTTTAACTGTAATAATTTTCATATTAATAAATTATATTTTTTTTGAGAAAATACTTAGAATTATTTTACCAAAAGGTTTTTTATTTAATTAAAAGAAAAGCGGAGGAAAAAAATGTTAGAAAGTTTGCTTGCAGGTATAATTTCAGTTATGAATGTCAATGTATTTTTAGGAATAATTTCAGGGGTATCGGTGGGAATAATTTTAGGTGCCATACCCGGACTTACTGCAACCATTGCCATTGCATTAATCATACCTTTTACTTTCTATATGGATCCAGTCGTGTCAATCTCTATGTTAATAGGTGCTTATAAAGGCGGTTTGTACGGAGGTTCAATTTCTGCAATTTTAATTGGCACTCCTGGAACAGATGCGGCAGCAGCTACAATTATAGATGGATATGCTATGGCTAAGAATGGTAAATCGGGAAAAGCTTTAAGAATCGCTCTCTATGCTTCGGTAATGGGGGATATGATTAGTCTATTAGCTTTGATTATAATTGCCCCGATGCTTGCTCAAGTTACTTTGAAAATAGGACCAATAGAATTTTTTGCATTAATAGTATTTTCGTTGACTATCATTGCAGGGATGGGAGGAGAATCAATAATTAAAGGTTTAATCGCCGCTTCTCTTGGTCTATTGTTGGCTACGGTTGGCTTAGACCCAATAATAGGGATTCGGCGCTTATGTTTTGGAATGGCAGAATTAGATAGCGGTATTGCTATCATGCCAATGTTGATTGGGTTATTTGCTATACCAGAGGTAATTGTCCAGTTAGAGTATCCTCTTGAATCAAATGTTCCCGTTTTAGGACTTTCTAAAATTCCTGCAGACAATAAAGTGAGCTGGAAAGAGTTTAAAAAATGTTTAAAAAGCATTTTAATTGGAAGCGGCATAGGTATACTTATTGGTGCAATCCCTGGAATAGGTTCTTCCGTATCTTCTTGGTTAAGTTATAAAACTGCAAAGGACAGATCAAAGTATCCTGAAAAATGGGGAACGGGTATTATCGAAGGTATTGCAGCTCCTGAAGCAGGCAATAATGCAGTGTGTGGAGGTGCATTAATACCCATGTTAACCCTAGGTGTTCCTGGTAGCATACCAGTTGCTATTCTTATGGGTGCGTTTTTAATCCAAGGTCTTATACCTGGTCCTATGATATTCAGCGAGAACGGGCCAGTTGTATATGGAATATTTGCAAGTTTATTTATTTCCAATTTCTTTTTGCTGTTGATAGGTTTTTTGGCTATAAAATATACTGCTCCATATTTTTGTAATGTGTCTAAGGTTATACTTTTCCCAATAGTAATAGGTTTTTGCTACGTAGGATCTTTTGCTTTAAATCAGACTTTTTTTGATGTAAAGATAATGGTGATCTTTGGAGTATTTGGTTATTTGATGAGAAAATACAAATTTCCCGCAGCTCCCTTTTTAATAGCAATGATTTTAGAACCTTTTGGAGAAAGAGCTTTAAGGCAATTTTTAATTATCAGTCGAGGGCAAATAACACTTGTTTTTTATCATCCTATTGCAGTCGTGCTTTTAGTCTTAACCATAATTTTTTTAGTTGTATTTATAACAAAAAATTTAAAGAAAGCCAGAACAGTTATTTAAATTTATTATCTTTACAACATGTAAAGTTAATAAATTTTTAAACATGCGAAAGGAGGACATAAAGAAACACAGTTAATTTAAAGGCTCTACATAAACTAAAAAATTATGAGCTTTAAAAAGAGCCAAAACATTAGGGAGGTGATATTTAGTAAAAAAAGCTTTGTTAAATTAAATTTTAAAATATTTTGGAGGTCAATTAGTAATGAAAAAAATGAATGTTATTTTAGTGATAATTTTAGTAATTGTAAGTTGTTTTTCCCTAAATTTAGTAGTTGCGGCTCTTGATTATCCCACTAAACCCATTACTTTATACATACCTTACTCTGCGGGGGGTTCTACTGATACCACCGCTCGAGTATTAGCTTCGGCTGCAGAGAAAATATTAGGTCAACCCATAATTTGTGTAAATAAATCCGGAGGTGGCGGAACTGTAATGATGGGATTGCTAAAAAACGAAACACCTAACGGATATACTTTGGGGATTATTCCAACACCCACCATAACCAGAACTCCGCACATACTAGATGTAGAATATGATGGTTTTAAAGATTTTAGTTTTATCATGAAGTATGGTTTATATACCTTTTTCTTGGTAGTTAACGGAGATAGCCCTTATAATACTTTTGCAGATTTTATAGATGCAGCTAAGAAAAATCCAGGAAAAATATCATTTTCTACTCCCGGACCATTGGAAGCAGGATCTTTAGTGCCTGCATACATTGCAAATGTAGAAAAAATAGAATGGAATTCTGTTCCCTTCCCTGGTTCGGCAGAAGGAATGGTCGCGTTATTTGGAAAGCATGTTGATGCTTTTTCTGGGGCTGGGGGAGTAGAAACCCATTTATCACAAGTAAAGTCAGGAGAGTTAAAAGTGTTGGCTACTTATAATGATGTTCGGAGCCCTGCTGTGCCAGATGTACCAACACTAAAAGAGTTAGGTTATGATATGGCAATAAGATCTGGTATAGCTCTTGGTGGACCAGCGGGAATTCCAGAAGAAATCCTTAAGAAACTGGAAGATGCATTTTTAAAGGCAATGGATGATCCAGATTTTATAGAAGTTACCAGTAGATTGCTAATGCCGACAATTAAAATGGATTCCAAACAGTTAAAAGAATCCTTAGAAAAGGATTATGTAATACTCGGTGATATACTAAAACAAATAGGTTTCTAGGGTTAAAGGATTTTATATGATAGAGTCTTGTTTGGCTATGAAACTAAATTTCTTGCCAAACAAGACTTGCTATACCGACTATAATTTCCAAAATTTAATCGGAATATTTAGCTTACTAAAATGAATAATGTAAAAGAAATTTATTTCATAGGCGAATAGTCTGTAATATGTATAATACTTTTAAGATTTCAGGAATTAACAAAACACAAACTATCTGTAATAAATTCATTATCTAAACAGATTATTGTAACTATATAAAAAATAGAAATAGTTTGCTTTGCTTTTCTTTGGGGTTAACCCAACAAATGCAGTTTCAATAATTTAAGGAAATGAAAGGAAAAGTTTTCACTTTGATTCTTGTACAAGCTTGGTGCCTCCAAGAAGAGCAAAAGGAGCAAATATTCAAACAGTTATAATTACACTGGATGGCATCAAACAATTAATATGTCTGTAGAATGAAAGAAATAATCTTAGTTGGAGTAAAAACATTACTACCAGTTGTAGATTTAATGCTATCTATTAGAAAAAAAACAAATTTAGTAGGTGTGATTGTTGTTTTGCATTAGGTGTCTCGTGTAATATAATGATATTTCGATTAGACAGGTAGGCCACGATTTTTACTACAAAAAATAGTCTAACAAAAGAACATCTACGAAATGTCTGGATAATAAAGAGGATTTCCTTTCGTGTTTTAGGAATAAAAAATGTAAGGAATGGTTAAAAGACTGAATATAATGAAGAAAAAATTGCTAATAAAATAGCAGATAAAGGAATAATTTCTATTTGATCGCACGCTATTCAAAATTGCATAGACGTTTCTTGGAATGGGGGCTTTTTCCTCTATAATTGTTATTCTCAGAATCGTTAAGGCCAGTAATTTGGCTTTACTATCATGGTGAATTTTGTTATTGCAAGAGATACTTTGTTTTATATTAAAGTTAGGGTTTTATAGATTTAAGCATGAAAGAATGTAGATTTGTTGAAAGTACGATGAATTCAATTTGAAATATAAAAAATTGCTAAGATTTCATTTGTAAAGCTTTTGTATTTATAAACTTATAATTGGCTTTAAAACTTCATGTAAGTTTAGAAGTTGTTTAATTTTATAAAAACAGCTTATTGTGATGAAGATATTTAAAATTGGAGAATAATCGGTATCCTTTAACTGCTACATTTTGTTTTTTAAAAAATTACTTATCTTTACAGGACAGGATAAATTTACATGAAAGCAACAAAAAATCATTATGATGCAGTTATAATCGGTGGCGGTATGGTAGGTTGTGCCATTGCCCGGGAATTATCCAGATACAAAATTAGTGTTGCAGTTTTGGAAAAGGAAGATGATGTTAGTTGGGGAACCAGCTGCCGAAACAGTGGAGTGGTTCATGCCGGTTTTAATAATAGACCGGGTACCTTGATGGCCAAGTTTTGCGTAGAAGGGAATAAATCTTTTGCAGAACTTTGTCTTCAACTTGATGTCCCTTACAAGAAGATGGGCAAATTAGTGGTTGCCAAGAAAAAAGAAGAAATTAAAGATTTACAAAAATTAAAACAGCAAGGTGATGCAAACGGAGTAGATAATCTACAAATTATTGATTATAGTGAAGTGAAAAGATTAGAGCCCAATATAGAAGGAATTGCTGCTCTTTATTCTCCCGAAACTGCCATTACCTCTCCCTATCTCTTAACCATTGCCCTGGCCGAAAATGCCCTTAATAACGGCGTTTCCTTTTTTCTGAATACCCGGGTAGAAAGCATTACCAGGTTAAATAATTCTCATTTTAAGATTATTACTAACCGGGGAGAGTTCACTTCCTCCTATGTAATAAATAGTGCAGGACTTTATGCTGATAAGATTGCCCGAATGGCAGGAACGGAAAAATATCACCTCTATCCCTGCCGGGGCGAATATCATATATTAGATAAAAATGTCTCCCGGTTAATAAGCCGTCCAATTTATCCTGTTACAAGTCCAAGTTCTCAGTGGTTGGGAGTTCATCTAACTCCCACCATTGATGGAAATATCCTGATCGGTCCAAGTAATGAATATATCAAAAGTAAAGATAATCTTTCGGTAACCTCCTCAGTAATGAAAATGCTCTCTGCTGAGGCCGGTGAATTTTTACCTTTAATTTCACCCGGATATACCATCCGCAGCTATTCCGGTATTCGAGCCAAACAATCTCCCTCTTCTGAAGGTGGATTTTGGGACTTTGTGATAGAGGAAAGCGATATGATCGATAATTTTATCAATCTGATCGGCATCGAATCCCCGGGGTTGACTGCTGCCCAACCGATCGCCAAAAGGGTAGTGGAGATTATCAATAAAAAAGAAAGATTAAATTCTAATCCCCAATTCAATCCTTTCCGAAAAGGAATTCTTCGCTTTGATGAACAGGGTGAAGAGACAAAGATAGCTTTAATTAGACAAGATCCAAATTATGGAGAGATAGTCTGCCGCTGTGAAAAAGTTACCAAAAAAGAAATATTAGAGGCAATCAATAATCCTTTGGGGGCAAGAAGTCTGATTTCTATTAAATATAGAACTCGAGCCATGATGGGCAGATGCCAGGGAGGATATTGTCAGACCAGAATCATGGAAATATTAAGGGAATCTTTTAAGCTTGGTCCTAAGGAGCTTACTTTAAAAGGGAATGATTCTTATCTGTTAACTGGATATAGAAGCAGCGAGGTTAGTAAGTAATGCCAGAAAAAGAAGTTATTATCATCGGAGGAGGGGCTGCCGGTTTAGCGGCAGCAGTCGCCTGCCAGCAAAAAGGAGTAGAGGATATTCTTCTTATCGAACGGGGGGCTTACCTGGGGGGTATCTTGAACCAGTGTATCCATGACGGATTCGGTCTGGAAAAGTTTCATACCTCCCTTTCTGGTCCGGAATATGCTCAAAGGTATGTTGACCATATAAAAGAGAAAGAGATTCCTTTCTTATTAAATAGTATGGTGGTTAATCTAACTCCTCAAAAAGAGGTGATAGTGGTAAACAATAATGGGTTAACCCACTATCGAGCCAGGGTGATTATTTTGGCTATGGGCTGCCGTGAACGGACTCGGGGAGCTATCAGCATACCCGGAGCTCGGCCATCCGGTATCTATACTGCCGGAGTAGCTCAGGAATTAATTAATTTAAAGAATTATATGGTAGGACAAAAAATAGTAGTCTTAGGTTCTGGAGATGTAGGTCTGATTATGGTCCGCCGCCTAATCTTAGAAGGGGCAGAGGTAATTATGGTGGCAGAGAAACTCCCCTACAGCAGTGGTCTTCCCCGAAATATTAATCAGTGTCTTAATGATTTTGATATACCCCTCTTACTAAGTCATACCGTAGTAGATATAGAGGGTAATGGTCGCCTATCGGGTGTTACCATCGCCCAGCTCGGCCCAAGAGGAGGGATTATCCCTGGTACCAGGAGAAAGATAGCCTGTGATACCTTGCTCCTCTCGGTAGGTTTAATCCCGGAGAATGAGCTTTCCCGGGAAGCGGGTATAGTTTTAGATAACATCACCGGGGGACCGCAAGTAGACGAGAGAGGTCAGACCAGTATCCCCGGCATCTTCGCCTGTGGAAATGTCCTGCAGGTACATGATATTGTAGATAATGTATCTTTGGAAGCCGAATATATCCTAGAAGGAGTAGCGGAATACCTGGAAGGGAAATTATCCCAAGAGCAGGAGATTAAAGTTGAAATAGGCGAAGGTTTAAGGTATGTAGTTCCCCAAACCCTGATTAGCCAAAAAGACACTATCTTCTCCTTTCGGGTCAATCAACCGGGAGAAAAGAAGATTTTAATATTTGAAGATGGTAAAAAAGTAATCAAGAAGAAATCCCTAAGGCGGGTAAACCCCGCAGAGATGGTCAGGGTAAAATTATCCTCTTCTGAGTTAGAAGAGATAAAAACATTAAAGGTAAAGTTGGTCTAATAATGGAGAGAGAATTTATATGTATAATCTGTCCTAATGGCTGTCGAATAAAAGTAGAATATGAAGGAACAAATATTAAAAATATTCAAGGAGACGAATGCCCCAAAGGAAAAGACTATGTAAAAAATGAAATTACTAATCCCTTAAG
>Ga0268278_1001874_pt1 | contig 11648 bp, 11 predicted proteins | sample saktaG_3_FD_190135 | JGI IMG/M metagenome (GOLD analysis project Ga0268278, IMG submission 190135) | Saline water microbial communities from Sakinaw Lake, British Columbia, Canada - sak_2010_1_5_55m | ecosystem: Environmental > Aquatic > Non-marine Saline and Alkaline > Saline ... | reverse complement strand
GGAATATTTTGAAGAGATAATCCCCCTGTCGGGAGTAATGATATATCGGAATGGAAAGTATGAAATGACATACAACCTGTGGTTGTGTAAGAACCTTCAAAAGCCCTATCCGCTTGAGTATGGACCAGGAATAGAACACAGATCCGCCAGTGGGCGGACAAGTTCACGCAGATTAAGCAGATGAACGCTGATGGAGCTGAGAAAAAATCAATAAAGAAATCTACCTCACAAAAAAACACAAACACTCTGACCAGTCGCTCCATCGGTATTTGATGAATGAAAATATTGTAAAATTATTATTATCTGGGTCTCTACCCCGAATTCTCCAGTAATAAGCAGTATTCTCTCTGAAAAAATCTGCGGGAATGTAGCGATGATTTTCTTCATGAAAAACATTATCGTAGAGAATTGACAAAAATGAAGAATCATCTGAAATCTGCAACTGGATTTCTTGCTCAAAGTCAGGTAAATAAATTTCAATATACGTTATATTGTCGAGATCAAAGATACTGCTATCAGGAGGAGTCACAACACCCATCGATGGTGTCGGTGATTTCATACTACACGCAGAAACTAATGAAATAACTACGAAAATAAATATTAAAAAATGCTTCATATTCGTCCTTATTTAATGAAATGGCACACCTATGGTTGCAGAAAATGAATGGCTTCTGACCTGACCGTGTTGATCTATTGGTATTAAAGTGAGGGAATACCTTAGATCAAGACAGATAAGCATGTTTTGAATTGACATTCCTGCAATAAACTCCAAGTTCAATGGTTTAACCGAATTATAGATTTCATAACTTACATCTTTTTTTGTGTATTCATTAGTGATGTTACCGGATTCATCTTCCGCAACAAATTTGAAATCGTACTTTGCTTTAGCGTTAATTAAAATAGATGGAGATATACCAACATACGTCATAGATTTAAAAGGCAGTTTGGGAATATCTAAGAATTTCATCATGACAGGTAGTTCAAAATATGTTAAATTCTGGTTGCCCTTCCATGAATTTGTCATTTTATAATATTCTCCACTGCCATATGAGATACTCTTAAATGATGTTTTCGCTCCCTTAATTGAATATAATAATTCGATCTGTAAGAACCGGTTTTTCTTCAAAGAACGAATATAATATAAACCTGCAACCAATCCGGGTTTTATTGCATTATCACGAGATCCCGCTTCCCAGTAAGCGGTATAACTTCCCTTGCCAATATATGAAGAAAAATTAAGGCCGCCCTTCAGCCCAAACTGAAAAAATTGCTCAGAATCCAGTCTGAAACAAAATACTAAAAAAAGAATTATTATCAGGGGAATCGATTTCTTAAAATCAATATCCGTAATCATTTTTTAAATCTCCATAATTAATGGATAAGTCTTGCTTTAAAAATTATGAAATACATCCATACTACTCATCATCCTGCGATAATGCCAAGGTAAAATACCCGACTGGCGACCAGTCACTCCAATCAGGAGTCACAAGAAAATAAATTCCGGTTTTCTTGCGTGATCTACAAAAATAAGTAGTATATTGAAATTGCTCAATTGGCAACTCAATTGTACAAGTATATATATCACTAGTCGAAGTATATTCATGACATTCGCTATCGAAAAGTAATATTGAAAAATCACTCGTAGAAGAAACCTGAATATGACCAGTTGATTCATAAACACTAAAACTAAAATGAATGCACGAAAGTGTATCAACATAAATCGTATCACCCTGACATTTTGCCTCATCGGGAAGATAGATATATGTCGGAGCCCCTGATTCTGACTTAATGCAACTCGATATCAATAAAATTAGTAAAATCAATAATAAAAAAGTGAAGTATATTTTTTTCATAATTATATACCCCAATATGTAATACCAAGAAAACAAATAACGCTAAAATTCTTTACACTTCCCGGAAGCGTATTTTCGTTTATTTTATCCATACTCATGGTCAATCTTACATCCAGGAACAATGGTTTCAATATTTTGGATAAACTGAATTCTGATCCTAATATAAATCCGTTATCTATTTCTTTTACATCAGCAAGTTGATCTTTGATGGTTTTCTCATAACTCTCAGTCACTTCACCCTCACTGTTTTTTGCGACATATGCAAAATCATACTTATATTTTCTTTCAAGAAGATTGGCTTGATACATCCCAATATACGGTTTACATACTTCCTTTCCCGAAACAAGTAACATAGTTTTAACGATAAAAGAAAATTCGAGATATGCAATTTCTTGGAAACCATCCCATGTGCTCGATTGTGAATAATAATCTCCACTACCTTGGACCAGATTTTCATATTTTACATTATATTTTCTTCTCACATTGAGAATTTCTGTTTGCAAAGTAAGAAATTTATTAAATCTAAAAGACACTGAAGCAGCATATATGGCTGTGGGTGAATAACTCGATCCAGCTGATCCTACCGATAAATAATGTTCGGTATTATCAGGAGCAATGTATGATGACAAATTAATACCACATTTTATTCCACATCTGAGCTTCTTATCTGCATAGGCATCGATGCACGTTAACAGTGGTATAAATAATAGTAAAACAATCGAAAACTTAATATTTCTTTCCCGAATCATTTTCTATAAATCTCCTTACTTCTCTTTAACAAAATTTACTGATTATTTAGTCAAATTATTTATTCTCTTTACAATGCACAATTTACAAATTGTATATAAATAGCATAACTCTAAAATTGGATGACTGGATGCACAATTGACATTCTTTTCTAATTCAGATCTGCGTAAATCAGTATAATCTGCGTGGGTCTGCGTGCTATTAATATTCAAAATCCCAGCTCTTTCTCGATCCCAGCCATTGCCTGCAAGGTATGCTCGATAAAATCCTCAAGTGACATGCCGAATTCTTCACAGGATTTGATCTGCTCCCTGTTTGCACCTGCAGCAAATCTCTTTTCCTTGAATCTTCTCATTATGAAATCCGTATTCAAAGAGGATATCTTTTTATCAGGATGCATGAGCGCAGCAGCAACAATAAGTCCTGTCAAAGAGTCCACAGCATAGAGCACTTTATCCATGTTCGATTTTCGTTCCACATGCCCGGGATGTGCTTCGATCGCATACAGAATTTTTTCGTCGAGTCCCTTATCTTTGAGCAATTCGACGGAATCCTTACCGTGTCGTGCAAAATTATCAACTGTGCTTTCATAATCGAGGTCATGAAGGAGTCCGGCAAGTGCCCACATTTCTTCATCTTCTCCGAAATATTCTGCAAAATGTGCCATCGCAGCTTCCACTGCCAGACAGTGCTTTTGTAAATTTCTATTCTTCAAATGCTGTTTTAGTAATGCGTATGCTTCTTCTCGTGTCATATATTTTCCTTTTCTATAAATATTTTGCAGCCATATCCGCGAGCATGGAACGCTCACCCTTTACCAGCGTCACATGTCCGGAAAGCTTTTCATCTTTGAATTTATCCACCACCACACTCAAACCATTGCTTTCAGAATCCAGATACGGAATATCTATCTGATAAGGATCACCGGTGAGTACCACTTTTGTCCGGTCTCCGGCACGTGTGATGATTGTTTTCATCTCGTGAGGAGTAAGGTTCTGTGCTTCATCCACGATCATGAACTGGTCGGGCAAACTTCGTCCGCGAATGTAAGTCAGTGGTTCCAATTCGATGAATCCGTAATCGAGAAATTCATCAAGCGAAGATGTCCTCTTTCTTCCGAATTTTCCCTTTTCTTTCGTTTCTTCCTGCGATTCTCTGCTTTGAAGAAGGATTTCCATATTATCATAAATGGGCTGCATCCAGGGATTGTATTTCTCTTTTTTTGTACCCGGCAAATAACCGATATCTTTGCCGAGTGGAAATATCGGACGGGTCACAATGAGCTTTGTATATTTCTCTTCCTGAATAGTTTTCTGTAAACCGGCTGCAAGGGCAAGAAGAGTCTTTCCTGTACCTGCAATGCCGATAAGCGAAACAATCTTTATCGAGTCATCAAGGAGGATGTCAAACGCAGCTTTCTGTTCGGGATTGAGTGCTTTCACTCCCCAGATCGGCTCGTTCTTATAAAACTGCAAAGGTCGTACTACATTCTCATCTTTATGATATTTTGCAATCGCATTATGATGAAACTTGTCTTTTTCATATAGTAATAAAAATTGGTTATAGCAACTCAAGCCAAAAGTGTTTTTTACTTCTGATTGCTTTTTGAAATCTTCAACTTCCGCACCGCTTACTTCTTTTTTCAACACACCGGTGTAGAGCTCTTCAAAATTGATCGCTTCGGTTTCATAATTAATGGCTTTCAGCCCGATCGCATCTGCTTTGATACGCACGTTCGCATCCTTGGAAACCATGATCACTTCTTGCTCAGGATTGTCTTTTTTGAATCTATAAGCAGTACCAAGGATCAGGTTGTCATTTACATCACTTATAAGAATATCGTTCATATCTCCATCAACTTTATGTGCAAGCGAGACCTGAAGTGTGCCGCCGTTTTTGAGTTTTACTCCTTTTGCCAGGGAATCCTGCTTGCGTAAACTATCAAGGATTCTGCTGAACTGCCTGGCATTTCTGCTTTTCTCATCCAGCCCTTTTTTGAACTGATCCATTTCTTCAATAACGGTGATTGGAATAACGATCTTGTCTTTAGGGTAGGCATAAATTGCAGAGGGATCGTGAATGATAACATTCGTGTCGAACACGTAGATTTTTTGCATATGTTCCTGCTTCTGTTCTTTTTTCATAGACGTTTGAGTCTTGTGGGGAGAAAATTTTATGTCAAATTTAATTGGAAAGAGTCATCATGGACCATTCCGTGTCGGGACATTCTTCGTTAAAAAAATTCCACGCAGAGACCGCAGAGGAACGAAAAACGCAAAGAACTCTGACAAATAATAACTTTTACAAAGCCTCCTCATCGATCGGACTTCATAGCCCGATTTATCGGATATGAAGTTTAGTACGAGAGAAATATTAACCACACGTCTCCATTACATTCCGCAGCTACAAGCAGAGGACAAAAAGAAAATATGGCAGGATTATGAATAGCGATCGCAGATCGTAGATTAGATTATAGCCATCACTTTTAATCTCAGATTGCAGATTGAAGATTGAAGGTGGAACGCTCTACGCTCAACTCGCCACCCTCTGATTATACGACGACGGAGTCGTCGACTCCAAATCATTTTCCATTTTAAATTTTATATTTTTAATTTTTTATTTCTGAGTGTTAACGAAGCCGGACCATCTTCCTCACTACCGCATGCCCATTATACTCTAATTTATATAGATACGTCCCTGGTGCAACCTGCCTGCCCTGCTCGTCTGTCCCGTCCCATACGATCTTTGTCTTTACCCAGAAATCATTTGTTCTACCATTAAAACTGCGAACAAGCTGTCCTTTGGTATTGTATATAGAAAGTTTGTAATCTTCTACTCTCTCGTAATCCGCAGTGATGAATAATATTTCCGTCTCATTTGTAAACGGATTGGGCGTATTTTGGAAAAGATACAAATTATGAATAAAACTCGTATCTGGAATATCCACGCTAACCGTATCCTGGCACTCATACGCTCCGATATCTATCCTTCCATTGAATATTCTCGGATTACCCGCTAAGTCCGTTGCAGGTAGATGCAGTCCTGTAGTGTCCGGTGTGCCTGCATCGATACATGGTGAATATTTCGTTAGCTCATAACTGAACGGATTACCTCCAACAAAGAGTGGGACCTCGTCTATATTTCCGTCTCCCCAGATAATAGTACCACTATTGTTAGTATTTATTGCATCGATACCTCCATCTAGATTACAGTATAACAGTGATACGGTTTTTAGTGGATAGCCCTCCCAGAATATTATTTCCTCTTGAGAAGGATTTCTTATAATGGTATTTATTAATGAAACATGGGAATGATCACCCTGTCTTATGGTCCCACCCGGATTTTCTGAATTATCACAAATCGTACAATTAATAAAAGTGGGATCACAGTAATTTCCAGCACCTCCACCTATGGTGATGCCACTACAATTATCAGAGATATTATTTGTTATTTGTGTATTTATAAATATAGAATTAGATTCAACATTATTACTAATTGCACCACCAAATCCCCAGTCTGGAGTAATGGTATAATTGCTATCTATTATGCAATTTATAAAAACTGGATTGGAATTTTGTGTGATTTGTAATCCTCCACCAAAATCGGCACAATTTTCTTTTATTATACAATTATCAAAAATTAAATTTGAACTTGTTAAAAATAAAGCTCCACCTCCATCATCTGCTTTATTATTTAATAAGTTAACATTTCTAATTATAATATCTGTACTATAATCAATAAGCATCCCTCCACCATTATAATCGTAAGAAAAACCATTTTCTACTGTTAAATCATCTATTGTGTAACTTGAATCATATCTTGAAAAAAAGATAAAAAATTGTTCTGCACCGTCTAGTATTGTTGATTCTTTATTGCTCCCATGAAGTGTTACATAAGATTTACAATTTAATGGAAATTTTTCATTATTTGTAATAGGAGAATATAATCCTGGGGATAAATAAATTGTGTTACTCTTGTTTTTATTAGATTTAATTTTTACTAATGCATAACTTATTGTTTTAAGAGGTTCATTTATATTCAATCCTGAATTGTTATTATTACCTGAGGTATTCACATAGAGATCATTATCAACTCGTTCTATTTTATTATTTTGAATATCAAAATCGAATATATCAATCGGTGAAGCAATATCATCATCTGGATATGCAACAGTAAATGTATCAACAATGATATTCACTACCTCACAATTAACTGCCATTAAATCAGATCCAATTCCTGCATAATTAAGGTATATATTACTTCTATTTATTGGATCGAAGTTGATTTCTGAATTATATAATCCTATACCACCTCCCCAAAATGTACAATGATTATTAATAATACTGCTACCTGCAATATTTACAGCAGAATTATACAAACATATACCTGCCCCACCTTGGCTTATATTATTTTTAACCGTACAATTATTTATTGTTGCTTGAGAATTTACAAGTAGAATTCCACCTCCCATTATTAAAAAGTCATTATACGTACCACTTCCATTTTGAATAGTAAATCCACTAAGAACAGCCGTAGTATCCTCCCCGCTTTCAAACGTAACAACACTCCCATTCTGATTGCCATCAATTATAGTTTGATGTATAAACGAATCTGCTTGTGTTGTAAGGTATAAACTCGCAAGAGTGATATTTTTCCCATTATAATTGATGTTTTCATAATAGGTTCCGGGATATACTAATACCGTATCTCCTTGTACCGAATTATCGATTCCTTCCTGGATTGTTGTATAATTACCAGTACCGTTTATATCGACTATGATAGTATTTGCCTTAAGAATGCATATTGAACACAATAAAATTAAAACAAATATTATACTTACATGTTTTATATTCATGAAACCTTCTTCAATGTATTAGCCAGATTTATTGCGGGTAGATGAAATTCACCCACCCGCAATGATTACATTTTAATTATAGGGATTAGACTGAATATCCATTATTGTGCCAATAACATCTTTTTCATTTCAGAATGTTCACCCAATGTAACTTTGTAGAAATAGATACCACTCGAAACCGGTTTATTATTCTTATCAGTACAATCCCATATAGCATCAAATCCTTTGTTAGAAGCACTCACGCTTAGCTCTTTCACCAATTGTCCTTTGATATTATAAATCTTAATGTCTGCTTCCGTATGATCTTCGGGTAGAGTAAATGAGATGGTTGTTGTGCCCTTTACGGGATTAGGATAGTTTTGATAGACAGTAAACTCCGCTGGGAATTCAATATCTTCACCGATTCCTAATTTTATAAGGGCAGAATACATGTTATCAAGAACAACAATATCCTCAATGAAATCTTTTTCCTTCTCATCATAGACAAAAATCGACATGTTTTTCATGATACTTTTACCGTCGTAACATGCAGTCCTGAACGTCAACTCGACATCTTCTTTTATTAGTATATTCTCAACGTATGCAGGTATAAAGACGGGAAATTCTTCGATAACACTCGCACCAATGCATTCTTCACCAAGAAATACTCCGATCTCATCGATACCATCGAGTGCAGCTGTCTCTTCGACAAATATCGGCATATAATCAGCTTCCTCTTCGTACGTGAAGATTATTGTTTCGGGTTTTTTGTATGGATCAGAGCCCTTACCAAATGCAGTCCATGTAAAACTACAATCTTCGGAAACGCCAACAACATATAATTTACCATAATCAACAGTACAAAATGAAGAAGGCATACAATAACCCTTAACATAGGACCAGCCATCTGCTTTGATAAAAGTGATCTCATCCATGATCTGAGAAAATGCCGTTTGCCATGCGGTGCTTCCAGGTACAAAACAACCAATCCAGTTTCCTATACCTAACATAGGGTTCCAGGGTCCTTTACTCACATCTTCATCAAGATACATAACAGTTGATGGATCTTCAACCCAACCTGCAACTTCAAGTTCAGCATCATCATCCATATCGATCTTGTAGCCGTCTACACTTCGAAAATCACCAATCTCATTCTGCCATTGTTCTAGGTAATCTTTGTATATCCTATCATCCTGATGCAACACTTCATCCAAATCATCGAGTATCGGTTCCATAACATAGTCTATGGGATCGTCATAATCGGGATCAAGAACAGGGAAAGAGACCCAGTTCCAACCGGAAGAAGATAAATTTGTAGTGTTGTAGTCATAATCAGGAGGAGTATCATCATATTCCAAATCTAATGTTGCATATATTTCTAAAATATATGTTGAAGAGTTATAATCATAATCGACAACCTCTAAATCACTCACATCGTATACCTGTCCGGAATAAAATCCATCAACATCGCCTTCAATCTGTAATTCATCATCCACATATATCTCATATTCAGTATAGGTTGTTGTCCCAGTAGAAATCGTTTGGTTTGTAAAGAGGGTTTCCGGATTATTGTTTGGATTCCTGATCAAACTACAATTGTGTGCTTCATCGATTTCATTATTAACAGTTATCGTAAAATTTATCTGTGAAGGATTATCCACACCATCAACTTCTACAAAAGCTTCCCAATGCTGTGTATTTGGATTCCAGTAAGAGTAATCTTCTCCATTCGCATAAAATTCCCATCCATAGCAATCAGCATAACCAAAAGCCCATACCATTACGCTGGAAGGATCATCTACGGGGAATACATAAGGTGTAAACCCAGGCTGCCATGTTGCTCCACTAACTTCTTCTGAGATGTTAAGATAAATACAACAATCATTCATCTCATATCCTGTAGCATTCCATATTTCGACATAAAGATAACCTGCAAATAAGTTGCTACAGAATAATAATATTATAAGTACCACTAATAGTGAAATATACTTTTTCATCATTTCTCCTTTTTTGTCTCATTGTCATTTAATGAACTAACAATTAACACATTTTCTTTTAAAAGAACGACCCATAATACATATCCCACAACATCATATTCAATCCAACCTTGGCCGATTCAATACTCATATTCCTTGCACCCCACTATTCCCGGGAAACGAAATAGTAAGGCGAGAGTATATGAATTTGTTTTTTCCAAAGTTTTTATATGTATTGTAGATGCACTTATATGCGGTATTATAATTAGGGGAAAGGGTATAATCATAATAATATAAGGCAGTTACGCAATACCGGAGGGGGGGGGGTAAGCCCTCCGTAATTATTTTTCCAACTAAATATCGTTGCCATCATATTTTTTCCTTTGAATAGATTAGTGAGAATTGCAATATGCTTGTCAAATTTTATGCAAAAGAAAATGTAACATTTATAATTCCCTTGCTCAAAAAAAATAATTTATCAAGTTTTTTGCTTTAGATGAATATATTTATACTTCCCTTATTTTTATTGACAACATATCTCCTTGACAGGGAGTTTTCCTTATTTAATAAGGTGGACATGAAACGACGAGAAGCCAGAGAAATCGCAGTGCAGATGCTGTACGGACTTCACTTTGAAGAGATACCTGAAGACCAATCCTCATTCGAGCAGTTATTGGAGCAGAAATTCAATCAAGCTATCTCTGTGAATGAGGTGACCTTTACTCTTGATGAAAAGGATTTCTGTATCGATCTTGTGAAAGAAACATACCTGCATCTTCAGGATATTGACGAACTCATAATACAGTTTTCAAAAAAATGGTCATTCGAAAGGATCAATATAATCGAAAAAAGCATTCTCCGGCTTGCAGTTATGGAAATCGAATATACAGATGTCCCTAGAAAGGTAGCCATCAATGAAGCAGTGGAACTTGCAGAAGATTTCTCGGGACAGAGATCAAAAAAATTCGTGAACGGCATCCTCGATGCGGTCATGCACAGGGAAAAGAATAATGATTAATGTAAGTCTCGGCATTTTTGCCTATAATGAAGAAAAAAACATCGGACAGCTTCTCAAGGCGGTGGAAGAGCAAGTTTTCAAAACTGTTGAACTGAAAGAGATCATTGTGGTATCCAGCGCCTCGACAGACAGGACAGATGAGATTGTGCGTGAATATGAGAAGAACGACCCGCGCATCAAGCTTATTGTGCAGGATGAGCGCAAAGGTAAATCTTCGGCGATCAATCTTTTTTTGAAAGCGGCGACCGGAGATATACTCATCATAGAAAGCGCAGATACGATCCCTGCAAAAAATACGATCGAGAAACTCGCAGCGCCTTTTTATGATGAGACTATCGGTATGACCGGCGGACGTCCCGAACCGATCAATAATCCAAAAAGCTTCATCGGATTCGCAGTTTGTATGATGTGGCGTCTTCACCATAAGATGGCAATGATCTCCCCAAAACTCGGAGAGATGGCGTCCTTCAGAAACATCGTGAAAGAAATTCCCGAGCACAGTCCTGTGGATGAAGCAAGTATTGAGTCCATTATTACTCATGAGGGATTGAAACTCAAATACATTCCTGATGCGATCGTGCACAACAAGGGACCGGAAAATGCGGCAGATTTCCTCAAACAGCGCAGGCGCATCTATGCAGGACATTTGTGGCTGCAGGAAAACCAGGATTATACTGTCGTGTCGCAAAACTCGGGCTTGATAATCGGCTTGACTATGAAGGAATTTTCCCTCAATCCTATAATGGACTTGAAGATCATCTATACGATGTTGCTCGAGATTTGGGGACGCTTCCTCGGTTGGTATGATTATAAGATTTTAAAGAAAATTCCCTACAAATGGGAAATCTCGGAATCCACAAAGGATTTGAGTAAATCATAAATATCATGAAAAATAAAAGCAATTTAAACACAGAAATTGAAAAGCAACTCATAACTTACCTTGTGAATGCCGGAGCACGAAAGATCGGAGTTTTTGGATCCTATGCTCAAGGTTGTGCTGGTACGTCGAGCGACATTGATCTTCTTGTAAAATTTGCAGACATTAAAAGCCTGCTTGAACTTGTGAAAATTGAAAGAGAATTATCAGAATTGCTACATATAAAAATAGACCTTCTGACCGAAAATTCTATAAGCCCATTTTTGATTGACAGAATAAAGTCGGAGGAGCAGGTAATTTATGAAAACTAAGGATGATTTAGTTTATTTGCAGCACATTTTGA
>Ga0268278_1001864_pt1 | contig 11695 bp, 9 predicted proteins | sample saktaG_3_FD_190135 | JGI IMG/M metagenome (GOLD analysis project Ga0268278, IMG submission 190135) | Saline water microbial communities from Sakinaw Lake, British Columbia, Canada - sak_2010_1_5_55m | ecosystem: Environmental > Aquatic > Non-marine Saline and Alkaline > Saline ... | reverse complement strand
GCTTCGATGAACTCCCTGGCCGTTTTTTTGATTCTATCCGAATCTATCATTATGTCATCCGGCGAAACCCTCAGCGGCTGCCGAACTTCTCCCTTTCCAGAATCCTGGCGCTGCCTTTATCGACCGCGCAGTAGATCTCGTTGCCCAGGTAGAGCGCCGGCTGCTGCACGGCCAGGTCCAGCGTGCCGTCGGCCTTGAAGACCTCCCCGTCGGCATGCACGGCCACTACCCGGCCGATAATCCAGGCGTGGTCGCCGAAGACCCTGCTGTCGTTGACCACGCACTCGTAGGCGGCATAGGCGTCCTTGAGCACCGGGACCTCCGACCTGATAGCGCGGTCCTCCTCCAGGTTGAACCGCGTGAACTTGTCGCTGTCGCTGCCGCTGCTGCCTCCCACGGCGGCGATGGTTTCCGCCTTATCGAACGGCATGAAATTGATGCCGAACTGCCCGGCGCCGTTTATCATGTTATAGGTGAAGCGCTTTGGCGCGACGGCAATGCCGTAGAGGGGCGGTTTAAAAGACACCGGGCAGTGCCAGGCCACGGCCATAGCATTTTTCCTGCCCTCGTGGTTGACAGTGACAATGGCAGCCGTCCTTGGATAGTGGTGATAGAAAGCCCCTATGTCCTCCCCGACAACCTTCAGCATAGCGACAGCCCTCCTCTTAGAAAGCGCTTATTATCCCTTCAGACCCAGGTGTTTCTCAATGGCGGCCAGATCGGCCGGCAGTTCGGGGAAAGGTTCCACGTAGCGCACGGGTATATCCGGGTCCTTGAGCCCGTTGCCGGTCACGATGCATACCACTCTTTTTCCCTTGTAGCTTCTGCCCTGCCTGATCATCTTGAGCAAGCCTGCCAGCGGCGCAGCCGATGCCGGTTCGCCGAACACGCCCTCCCTGCCAGCCATCATTTTATAGGCTACCAGTATCTCGTCGTCGGTCACGCTGTCGATCAGCCCGCCCGATTCATCCCTGGCCGCCGTGGCCCCCTTCCAGCTTGCCGGGTTGCCGATGCGGATGGCCGTGGCGATGGTCTGCGGGGCCTCGATGATCATATTTTTCACAATGGGCGCCGCGCCCTCGGCCTGGAACCCCATCATGACGGGCGCCTTATCCGCCTTTCCCTTATCCTTCCATTCCTTGAAGCCCTTCCAGTAGGCCGTTATGTTGCCCGCGTTGCCCACCGGTATAAAGAGGTAATCGGGCGCCCCGCCCAGGTCCTCGATTATCTCGAACGAGGCTGTCTTCTGTCCCTCGATGCGGAAGGGGTTGAGCGAGTTGACCAGGGTTATGGGGTATTTGTCGGCCAGAGTGCGGGTAACCTTGAGCGCCTGGTCGAAGTTGCCCTCGACGGCGATGATCTCGGCCCCGTAGGCGATGGCCTGCGCCATCTTGCCCATGGCGATCTTGCCCTTGGGCACCAGTATAATGACCTTGAGGCCGAAGCGCGCCCCGTAGGCGGCGGCCGAGGCGCTGGTATTGCCGGTCGAGGCACAGATGGCCTGCTTGCTGCCGTCCTCCAGTGCCTTGGCTATGGCGAATACCATGCCGCGGTCCTTGAAAGAGCCGGTGGGGTTGCAGCCCTCCAATTTAAAGTACAGTTCGCCCACGCCCAGCTCCTTGGCCAGGTTGACCGATCGGACCAGCGGGGTATCACCCTCGCCCAGCGAGATTATGGGCGTTTTGGCCGTGACGGGCAGGAAGTCTTTGAAATGGCTCAATACTCCTCTAATCATAGTCAGATAGCCTCCACCCTGATGAAATTGCTTATCTCCTTGACCACCGGCAGCCTGTCGATGATCTTAATGGCCTCCTGCACGCCGCTTTCGCGTGCCGGGTGGGTCATGATGACGATCTCCGCGGTGTTGGTGGAGGCGTCCGATTCCTGCTGTTTGACCGACGAGATGCTGATGGAGTGGTCCCCCATTACAGTGGCGATGCGCGCCAGCACGCCGGCCTTGTCCTGCACCTTCATGCGGAAATAGTAGCGCGTCTGGATATCCGACATGGGCTTGATGCCCGATTTCTTCTCAGGGATAAAGCGTGGGGCGTTGTCGCGTCCGGCGGTGATATTCTGCGCGATATTGATGACATCCGCCAGCACGGCGCTGGAGGTCGGTGATGGCCCGGCGCCCTGGCCGTAGAAGAGCACATTGCCCACCAGGTCGCCCGAGACGTAGATAGCGTTGTAGACGCCGTCCACCTTGGCCAGCAGCGATTCGGCCGGGATGAGGACGGGCTGCACCCTGGCCTCCACCAGACTATTAGATCGCTTGGCTATGGCCAGCAGCTTGATGGCGTAGCCGAACTCCTCGGCGTAGCGGAAGTCCTGCGGCTTGAGCCGTGATATGCCATCGTAGTAAATCTCGTCGAAATTGACGTCCATGTCGAAGGCCAGCGAGGTCAGGATGGCCAATTTATAGGCAGCGTCCAGGCCGCTGATATCGTTAACCGGGTTGGCCTCGGCGTAGCCCAGCTTCTGCGCCTGTTTGAGCGCCAGGTTGAAGTCCAGCCTGTCGCGGGCCATGCGCGTGAGGATATAGTTGGTGGTGCCGTTGACGATGGCGTATATGGCCTGGATATCGTTGGCCACCAGGTCGCGCTGGAAGGGAGAGATGAGCGGGATGCCACCGCCCACGCTGGCCTCGAAGCGCAGCCCGGCATGGTGCTCCTTGGCGATGGAGAGCAACTCGGCGCCGTGCTTGGCCATGACCTCCTTGTTGGCCGTGACCACGTGTTTGCCGTTAGCGAGCGCTTCTTTTATATAGTCGAAGGCCGGGTATTCCCCACCGATCAGCTCGATTACGATATCGATATCGGCCCCGTAGACCACCCGCCGGTAATCCTCCGAGAAGATAGCGCGGTCGAGTCCGGCCGATCCGTGCCTGGATACGTCCTTCTCAGCCACCGCCTTCAGGGTCAACGGGCAGCCCGCCTGCCGTGCCAGTAGCTGTCTTCTGGCGACCAGCCCTTTGGCCACACCGGCGCCGATGGTGCCGATGCCCAGAAGGCCTATATTGACGGGGCGTTTCTTCTGCAAAACCCTATTTACTCCTGTTCTTAATTACCTTATTCAGCGCGAAGTCCTTCTGCTTCTGGTCCATCAAATTCTCGACTTTGGCTTCCTTCATCAGTCCCTGCATCCAGGCGGTCAGACACTCCTCCGCGAGCTGCTGTTTGATGCTGTCATCCAGCGGGCGCACCTGCCTGTCGAGCACCTGTACCAGCCAGTACCCACCCCTGGTCTTCTGGGTATCATCGCGCGTCACGGGGCTTATCTGTTTTACCTCCAGCGTGCTGAGGATACGTCCGAGTTGAGTTTTATCCATGCCCGGCACGATCCAGCCCAGGTCGCCGCCGTTGTCCTTGCTGGTGTGCTGCGAATATTGCCTGGCCAGATCATCCCAGCTTTCGCCGTTGACCAGCCTGGTCCTCACCGTTTCAGCGTCGTCCTCGGAGGAGAAGAGTATACCCCTGGCATGCACGCCGTTGGTGGCATCCGTCTCCAGAGCCTCCAGCACCCAGTAGCCGAAGGGTTTCTCCATGTTCCCGTCGTAGACGGGGTCACTAATAGAATTCACGTCCAGCTTAAAAAGCAGGTTTTTCAGCGCCGAGTCCTTGAGCGTGCCGAGCGCCAGATCCTCGTATCCTTTGGGAACCCATCCCAGGTAGCCCTTTTTCCCCTGGGTAACCGGATCCAGCGAGAGCAGGCCAGCCATAGTGGTGAAATTATCGCCCAGCAGAAGCTTCTGCCTGCGGTCGTCCGCCATGGACCTGGTCTCGAGGAACATGGCCTGCGCCTCCACCTGGTCCACCGGACCCGGCAGGTTGGGCAGGCACTGCTGCTCGGAGTATTTGCGTACGATGACTATGGTTTTGGCCATGTCGACGCTGACGTCATCCCTGTCCATCTTCATCATCTCCAGCGCCTTGTCTATCTCATCATCGCTGACCGTGATATTGGCCGCCGGCGCGCCTTCGAGGATCATCTGGCTCTGCGGTATGGCCTGTGCCACCACGTCGATGTACATCTTGGCCATATCGCTGGACTGGCCTTTGGTGTAGTAGTCCAGTGTCTTGATGAAATAGTCCATGCTGTATGACTTATCGTTGACCTTGATCACGGTTTGCTGATAAGGCATGACCTGCTCGCTGTAGAACCAGTAGCCGATGATGCCCAGCACAACGGCGATAATCACGCCCGTGACGATTCCTATGACTCTCGATAGCCGTTTCTCCCGTTCCCACTTGGAGACCTGGTGTTTGGTGGGGGACCTGGTAATCTTTTCCTTGCGGTGTTTTCCAGCCAATTCAGAAACCTCTCGTCAATAAAATAAAATCGAGGCAACTCACATTGCCGCCGAAGCCTGAATATGATAACATACTTTCGTTTCGCAGACACGGGGTGTAGCGCAGCCTGGTAGCGCACCTGAATGGGGTTCAGGTGGTCGTCGGTTCAAATCCGACCACCCCGACCAATTTAGAATCCCGCCGGCCCGGCGCTTCAAGTAAAAAAACAGGGGAGCACGTCGTGCTCCCCTGTTTCATTTATCTTCCCGAATTAAATATTGAACCCGGAGTTGACCCGCGTGCTACTGCACCACGGTAACGGACACAGCCCCTGAGAACGGATTGCCGTTCTTAAGCTCGCCTTTGAGCATGGCCGTTGTATCGCCCGGCTTGAGGTTCATCTTCGACTTGTCGAATACCAGCACCAGGTTGCCGTTGTCGTCATAGTACCAGGACTCGACCGGCGCCCCGGCGAAGGTCAGGCTATTGATATTCAGGCTGGCTGCATTCGGACCTGAGATCACTACCGTGGTAGTTCCTGGAGTCCCCATCACTATAACATTGGGAGCGGTAAAGCCTATGGTCCCGATGGTGGGGCCGCCTCCACCTCCACCACCACCATATGCGCCCCGCACCATGGCCGGTATGCCCGTCATGGGCACGACCAGGAAGACCAGTACCATGATGGCCGTTGCGGCCAGCACCGGTACGACGTATTGTTTGATCCCTCTGTTCTCTTTTACGCCGTTCATATCAATCCCTCCTGGCAGCCAGGTTCACACCTGTCAAATAATCCTACAAGCATATTATCCTCTTAAGATTTTGTTTAGTCAAGCCCCCGGGGCACACTGTTACTGTATCAGCAGTGAGCATTGGGACAAAATCAATTCCGGCGAGTATACCACCGTCACTGAAAGCAAGGTGCCTGCGAAAATAACCAAGGACGGATGGAGCTATATAATATCATTCTACGATAAGGATTCTACATATATTTGTACAATTCATAAGATCAAGGATAAGAAAGGCAAAGTTATACATCAGCACCCGAAGCGTGCCATTATCAATGGTGTAGAATACAAAACATCGTAACTGCCGAACTATTGTATTTCAGGCTACTTTGACCCCCCATCAACTTTGGTACCATCATTAACCATATTCCCATTCTTTCTATTTAGTGGGAAGGTGGGGGTGGGGAGAGTAAATGTAGGGTCTGGTATAAAGAGCAGACAGTCAAGGCGCAAAAGGCCGGCACGGATCCATCGGCTGCCCTTTCGATAATAAAGGGTCTTGACCTCGCCCATGGGGCGATAAAAGCGTACCCCCTGGCGGGATATGATTCGGCGGGGCTGAGCTTCCGGACAATACCAGTGCTGTCTGACGTGCGGCGTATTATCTACAATGAGGTGGTCCCCAAGATTCGGACAGGCGGTTAAGGTAGAGTTTTGCCCCTAAAATAATCAAATAGAAAGGGGGCAAAACATGAAAGAAAACCGCAGGAATGGCAGGACTCCCTTTAAGCAAGTCCCCTGTCCTACTGATGGGGACCACCTCAATTACCGATGGGCTCTCCTTTCCATTCATCAGTCAATTCTGCCAACCGCTCCAGCACCACCTTCAGTGCTCCTAACTCGTTTCCATAACCAGCCCAATCACCTTCCTTAAGGTGCTGATAGGCCATGTCGTAATGCCGTTGTGCTTGCTCGATTAGGTTAGCCATGTCAGCGATTTTCGTCCTAGCTGTTTCCGCTGGGGCTGTCGGTACAACAGTAGATCCAATCGGTGACTCCTCCAGTTCTGTTGGAGCTGGCACTTTGACCACCGCTTCATCTGGTGGCATCGCACGACCAAAAATAGCCGCGATGCTTTCCCCCAACGTTGGTTCCATGGCTATGTGCTCACCAGCAGCCACGATAATTCGCTTCAGCTCTGGAAGTCCTCCGGCATCTGCCTGAAGAAAAACCGGCTCCACATACAGGTTGGAACTACCTAAAGGAATCATCAGCAAGTTCCCGCGGATAACTCGGGAACCACCACGACCCCAAAGGGCAAGCTGTTCAGTGATAACGGTATCCTGCTGAATCCGGTTCTCTATCTGGCTGGGACCGTATACCAGCCGCTCCTTGGGGAAATAGTAGGCAATCAGCTTACCATAGTTTTCTCCGTCACATCGGGCAGCAAGCCATCCAATAGTATTATCCTTGTTGACCGGGGTGAAAGGTAACATGAGTAGGAACTCCTCTGTCTCCTCATCGGGCAGGCGCATGATGATGTAGTAGGCTTCTACAGACTGCTCAGCCCCGGCATAGACCTCTTTGGGCACAGCCCACATGTCTTCTTTGTTGTAGAATACCCGAGCATCCCGCATATGGTAGGTTTTGTATACCGCAGCTTGAATGTTGAACATACCTTCGGGATATCGAATGTGAAGTCGCAAGGACTCGGGCATTTGTCCTGCGGGAATAAAGAGCTTGGGAAAGATGGTCTGATAAGTCCGTATTAAGGCATCCTCTGGGTCTGTAACATAAAAAATCACACTTCCATCGTAGGCATCGATAACAGCCTTGACACTGTTGCGAATGTAGTTTATCGTACCCCCACCAAGCGGCTCGGAGTAGGGATAGCGGTCAGTGACGGTATAGGCGTCCTGTATCCAGACTAGCCTTCCGTCCATAATTACCAAATAGGGGTCATTATCCAGCTCTAAAAATGGGGCGATGTGTTTTACCCTCTCACTGATGTTCCGATAATATAGCACTCTGCTCTCAGGGGTTAACTCCCCGCTGATAAGGATATTAACGTCACTAAACTGCCAGGCATAGACCAACCGGTTAATGAAACTGCCTATGATAACTCCACCTTTCCCTTGGTAGTGACCGTAGACATTCTTACCCCCCATGGGATAGTCAAATTCCTGGGTATTCGTATTCACAATCACATAATTATTTGTCTTTTCCCCGAAGTATATCTGGGGCCGTTCTATATCGAACTCACCAACGGGGGGGATATCCTTTACCATCAATACAGGAAGCCCCTCAGCAGTGATCTCATTGACCGGGCTTAGTGCAATACCGTAGCCATGGGTGAATTGCAGCTGACGGTTGACCCAAGTCTGCGCCTGTTCAGTGAGTTTCTCCGCAGATAATTCCCGGGCTGACAGCATAACCTGCCGGTACTCGCCATCGATATCATAGCGGCCGACGTCAACATCATGGAAGTCGTAGTAGAGTCTGATGGACTGGATCTGGTTGTAGGTGTCCTTTAACGGGCGATGGTCCCAGAGCCTTATATTACTGATGGTCACATCGTTTTCAGCTATATCCTGCTGGCTTGGTGTCTTCTCAGCAGGAAAAGACTGCTCCTCAATCCGGTTCAGAGCAAATGCCTCCCTGGTAAATTGGATATTATGCTCGATGTAGGGCTTCTCTCGAGCCAGTTCGTTAGGCTGCACCTCGAAGCGCTGTATTAGGGCAGGGAAGATTCCCCCGACAACGATAGCAGCTATTATCCATCCCCCGATGGCATAGAGTGACCAGCGAAAGTTGCGCCTCCACACGGAAACCAAGATGGCTGCGATACAGATGAGCACTACTACAATAAGAATCCATTGCGCCGGAAGCTTGGCATGCATATCGGCATAGCCGGCTCCGAAGAAAGACCCTCTTTCTGAAAACACTAGTTCCCAGATGCCAAGCCAGTAACCCCAGGCAAAAAGGCCCACAATGGCTATAACAAGTGCACTTACATGAGCTAATACCGGCCGGGCAAGGTCGAACTTAAGTCGCTGTACCACATAGCTGAAGATATATACACAGGTACTGCCAAGGAGGGTGACTATCAGCATGCCCATGAGCCAGCCTCGCACCAGGTTAAGGAAGGGCAAGGAGAAGACGTAGAAGCCAATCTCCTTATGGAAAACCGGGTCGGTGACACCAAAGGGCTGACCATTGAAGAACTGAAGGACAACCTGCCAGTTGCCTTGGGCCAACGTACCAAATATCAGGCTAACCAGAGTTGCTCCTACGATAACCGTGGACCAAGTCCCAAAACGCGCCTCGGTCTTAGGCGCTAGCCGTATAGCCAGCATAAAATTTCCTAAGAAAAAGGCGAGGAAGATGATGGCCGCAGAGAAGAATAGTAGCACCTTGGTCTGCAGAATAGTGGTATAGACATCGCCATAACCCAGGCTGCTGAACCAGAGCCACTCAGTATAGAATCCCTTCGATATATCTATGAGAATAAATAACGCAAAAGCCCCAGCCAGCGCCAGCAACACCCTGGTAGTTGTCCAACCGCGCTTGGTAGGTGGCTCAGGTTTTCCCCCTTCACTTTGAGGAAACCAGCGTTGCCATTGTTCGTCAAGTGAATTCAATCTAGCCCTCCTGGATTTCCTGAATTATGCCCAGCATAATTGTACTGTCTGATTCCCAATCTTCCCGGGGTTTTTGAACGAACTTAGAACCGGTGTAAGTGACAGACAATTCTATCTCTTGACAAACACTTTAGCACAAAATTTTTACCGAGTAAACTTGTCACTGAGGTGGTCCCCCAAAATTCGGACAGGTGGTTAAGGTAGAGTTTTGCCCCTAAAATAATCAAACAGAAAGGGAGCAAAACATGAAAGAAAACCGCAGGAATGGCAGGACTCCCTTTAAGTAAGTCCCCTGTCCTACTGATGGGGACCACCTCAAGGCTCCTAGCCTCGGCCTAAAATAAACAAAATCCAGAACGCGCCCACATAGAGAAGCATCAGAGCTATAGTATCAATACCGATCCACGCACGTGGCCATCGCCTCGGCCGGTAAATGATTCCCATGATAACCACACAGGTCATAAGCACAATAATGAGAGAGGTAAAAATATGATCTGAGGATATATTGCTCAGAAGTGGGCCTTTCGTATAGAACACATCATCCACAAATAGGATAATCCCCATATTGAACAGATTGCTACCTATCACATTGCTGATTGCCATATTTACAGCCTTCATGCGTATTGCTTCAATAGTAACTGCCACCTCAGGCAACGATGTAGCTATGGCAAGAAACAGTGTACCGACGAAGCCAGCTCCCAGCCCAGTAGTCTTAGATATTTCGTCTCCGATGAAACTTAACCATATACCTGCACCGATAATAGCCAGAGCAGATATAACAAAAACCGCATACGTTCGTCTTGGAGATAGATGCCCGTAACTTGAAGTCACCTTTTCAATCTCAGCCAGCTTGACCTGTTGTTTTTTCTCAAAATGAGCAATCAACCACTGGATAAAGAGATAAGCGCCAAATATCACAATTGAAAAGGAAGATACGTAGTTTAATATGCCAAATGGGGATATATTTTGCGCTACATACATGGATACACCAACCAGGGAGACAAGCATTGCGCTTGCCGCAGCACTGAAAGCAACACCCTCACGTATACTATGTAGCACAGTACCCTGCCGATAGATTATATCGGCAAGCGCAATAATAGCCAGATTGAAAAGGCAAGACCCAAAAAGATCACCAGCAGTTAAGTCTGGCTTCCCCAGCAAGGCCACGGAGCTGATGCCAGTAATAAGCTCGGGTAGCGAGGTAACAGTAGCCAAAAGTACCATGCCCACCCACACCTGCCCCAAACCGGTCTTCTCCGCGATGGCATCGCCATATTTGGATAATCTCGTACCAGCAAAGAAAATTATGATGACACAGACTATAAACTGTAACCAGACCATTGTGAGTTCCCTTATAGATTATTTATGTACTAGTGGAGTGTCTCTAACACTTCGTTAGCTCGCTTAACTTTAGAAAGAATATTTTGTACCGAAGCTGTCCATATGAAAGGTTTTGGCGCGGCATTACTGTCATCAAGATACCCCATAATAGCCGAGATTAGGTCGGGGACGCTTTTAAAGACACCGCGGCGTATCCGTTTTTCAGTTATTTTACGAAACCAGCACTCTACCAGATTCAGCCATGATGCTGAGGTAGGAGTGAAATGCATATGAAAGCGCGGATGCTTATGCAGCCAGGCGGTGACCTCGGAGTGGCTATGTGTGCCGTAGTTGTCGACGATCATATGAATATCTAATCCCTTACAAGTTTGACGATTGATAGTGCGTAGGAATCTCAGGAACTCCTGATGGCGATGACGTGGCAGGCATTGGCCAATTATTTTTCCGTCCAAAGTATTCAATGCAGCGAACAGAGTCGTGGTCCCATTGCGCTTATAGTCGTGAGTCATGGTTCCTGCTCGGCCTTGTTTCATCAGCAAACCAGGTTGGGTGCGATCGAGAGCTTGAATTTGACTTTTCTCATCCACGCTCAACACAAGGGCATGTTCTGGAGGATTAAGATACAGTCCGACTATGTCTTGGAGCTTCTCAACAAAATGTGGGTCGCGACTTAGCTTAAAAGTACGAAACCGGTGCGGCTTTAGCCCATGGGCTTTCCATATGCGCTGGACACTGGCCGGACTCAGCCCTACCGCCGCTGCCAGGCTTCTCGTGCTCCAATGCGTGGCATGGGCTGGTTTCTCCCCAATCGTCCGTTCTACAACCTCACGCACCTTAGTTTCCTCAATCCGCCGCTTGCGCCCTGGTCGACTTCGGTCTTTGAGCAGGCCAGCCATTCCTGTTTCCTCATAGCGATCACGCCACCTGGTGATTGTTGGAGTAGTCGTGCCCAATTGCTGCATGATAACACCTGTGGGTACACTATCGGCGCTCAGCAATACAATGCGCGCCCTAAGAGCCACCTTTTGCGGTGTGCTTCGATTCCGTATCAATTGATTCAACTGTAACCTGTCACCGTCACTTAAAAATATTCGTTTACTGGTTCTCATGGCTACCAGTATATCATAACTAACGAGTTATAGGAAGCACTGCCCTAGGAGTGTGTCCGAGTAAGTTTTTTACGCTAACCTGCGAAACAACATGAAGTGTTGAGCAAAAATTGCGTTGACTGGTACTGGGAGTGAAACGGATGAGACATGGCTGATACAGACAGATCCACGCCGGTGATATCCCCGGGGAGTCCTGGTTTAACAAGCCCTTGCCGGTATGCCTTACATAATTTGAGCAGGTTATGGCCGGCACAAATTAATCGCCACTCATCACTCACCTTATCCAGCCCTCTTAGCAGGAACTGACGGAATCTTCTTCAGGCGGCTCTCTCTGAAAACCAGTTCCCTGGGAAGCTCATCACCCCTCTTGCTCTTGCCTTTGCCATACCGCTGGTCTTCCTCTGCATCAACAGACTCTGCCTTCTTGAGCAGCCGCTTCCAAACGAGCCTCATCCTCCTCCATTCTCTTGTAACTCATGGCCTTATGCTTTGAGGCATTGGCCTGTATCTTCGTGCCATCCAGAGCTACGTGACCCAGCTTAACCAACCCTGCCTTCTGGCAAAGCTTCAGTACCTGTACAAACAAG
>Ga0268278_1001862_pt1 | contig 11709 bp, 10 predicted proteins | sample saktaG_3_FD_190135 | JGI IMG/M metagenome (GOLD analysis project Ga0268278, IMG submission 190135) | Saline water microbial communities from Sakinaw Lake, British Columbia, Canada - sak_2010_1_5_55m | ecosystem: Environmental > Aquatic > Non-marine Saline and Alkaline > Saline ... | reverse complement strand
GCTCAGATAATTGGAGGTTCCGGTAATTGGAATTGCAAAGTAGAAGGGGTTTCCCCAGAATACCTGGAAATAAGAAATTTCGAGATTGAACAGGGTACGATGTTCACGGAGAAGGATATTGCTTCCAGAAAGAAAGTCGCCGTTATTGGTAAAACAATTGAAGAAGAATTATTTTCCGGAGTAAGCGCAGTAGGGCAGAAACTTAGGATCAACAATACTCCTTTTACCATCATAGGCGTACTTGCAGAAAAGGGGAACAATTCGATGGGGATGGATCAGGATGATTTTGTGCTCGCTCCATCAATGACAGTTTTATATCGTTTGAAGGGGGGTAAGTACGGCTCTTACGTGAATATGATATATGTCAGTGCAATTTCTGATGATGTGATTGATGATGCCGAGACAGAACTCACCAATATTTTGCTCAGAGCACATAAAATTGACACTAAAGATGATGCTGATTTTACCATTCGAAGTCAATCCGAAATAACAGATTTTGCGACTTCGACAGCTTCGACTTTGACCCTTCTTCTAGGTGCAATTGCCGGTGTTTCGCTTATAGTCGGCGGTATCGGGATTATGAACATCATGCTTGTTTCTGTCACAGAAAGGACGAGAGAGATCGGCATCCGCATTTCTGTGGGCGCACGGACAAATGATGTGCTCTTGCAATTTCTGGCAGAAGCAATAACGCTCAGTTTGATCGGAGGAATACTCGGCATTCTTTTTGCGATGATCATCACAATGGTACTTGCTAAGCTCACTTCATTAACTCCTATGATAAATCCCGCAATTGCATTTATTGCTTTTATTTTCTCCGGAGCAGTCGGTATATTCTTTGGATACTATCCTGCCAAAAAAGCTTCGGAGCTCAATCCAATCGATGCCCTTCATTATGAGTAGGGATTGAATCCTTTATTTACCAAAAACATAATCATACATAAATTTTGACACAATTCGGCGTAAAAGAAATTCTATCCAGATGAAAACAAGGAAAACATCTGTATAGGAGACTTCATGATAAATCATTTTAAAATAATCAAAGATCTGGATTTTGTACGGCTTGCAGGCAGCGAAGGTGAGAAAAAGGCAAGGGAAATAATCTCATCCTATTGTAATGAACTTGGTTTTGAACCAAAAACTGAATCCTTTGATCTCATCTCATTTGAACCCGGAACTGCTACAATCAAAACTGATACAAAAACTTTTGAAGCTGTTCCTTTCGGACTCAATGAAAGCGCAGAACTTGAGGGAGAATTGGTTTTCCTCGAGAATAAGGATGTGATAGCATTTAATAAAAATGCCTTCAAAGATAAGATCGTTCTCTCGATGGGGTATACAAGAAGACTAAGTCCCGATCTGAAAAAGAGCGGTATCAAAGCATACATTGTGATCGGCAGACCGGAAAGGGAAGCACTCAGCTTATCACACCGGCAAAAGCTTCACAAAGAAGGATATGTGCCTATGGTTACGGTGTCCTATGATGATGGCATGAAACTCGCAAAAAAATCGGGCACACCTGTTTCACTCTCAATTTCTCAGAAAGTCCAAAAAAAGAAAGCACATAATATTATAGTTGATATTCCTGCAAAAGATAAAAAAGATGAGAATCTCACTCTTGCAGTCGGACATTACGATACAGTATCAAGAAGTCCCGGCGCCTCCGATAATGCAGGCGGAACTATTTCACTCATAAAAGCTATTGAGTATTTCTCCAAACATCGACCTGCGCGTGATCTACGCATAATATTTTTCTCGGGTGAAGAGCTGGGACTGCTTGGCAGCCAGCATTATGTGAAAACTCATCTGGATGAGATTAAGGACAGAGTTGGACTCGTTCTTAATCTCGACGTGTCTGGCGATCCGATTGGTTCTGACGGCATGATGGTCGTCGGCACAAATGAGCTTCTTGGTTATTGCGATGGTCTCATGAAAGAAGTAGGTGTCCTCTATGAAGCAAAACTCGATATCTACAGCAGTGACAATATGCCCTTTTCCGTATATGAAATTCCCTCTGTGAACATTGCGCGTTTCGGTGGTAAGGCATCATTCCATATACACACACCGGGAGATAATGCAAAGAACGTCTCTGCACAGGGTTATAAAAATACAATAACTACAGCGATTGTGCTTTTAAAGCATATTTTGAATGCAGATATCTACCCAGTTAAAAAGGAGATCGATGCGTCTCTACGCGACAAGGTGGAAAAATATATCTGGAATCTTAATTACGATAAACCCGAACTTGAATGGGAACCGAAGTATAAGAAATAATAATAAATCACAGTTCATAAATATATAATTGGTAATAATACTCTAGGTTATCACTGATGTATATCGGTTCTAAGCCGATGTGATCTGCATTCGATATTTTGGAAGTTGAAAAAAGATATTTTACATTAAAATTTCTTAATTCTGATAGATTTAACTCACAAGAGATTTCAGGAATATTCTTTTTAATGAAATCCTGATCATAGTAATTCTTACCTATCGCATCATCAAATAAAAATAATGCCGAACCGTGATGTATGAAATAGTCTGAGAGCATTTTGGACGATCCAAGTTCATCTTTGACTATCCTATAAAATTTCTCCTTAAATTCAATTGGATAGTATGCACTGAAAGAACCAACCGTTTTAAATCCATTATAATTTGCAACTGCAGGGAAAAAACCAATACATCCGATTCTATAATCTGCGTTACATTCATCCAGTTGAAGTTCGATTTCGTTAAATTGTTGTTCAGACATAAATTCTTTGAATGTTGGATATCCCCGGTAAGTTTTTAATGTTGAGTATGAAAAATTTATGATTATTTGTGCGAGGAGCAGGATCGTGATAATTCCCAGTGCGATTCTCTTTTTTTTATAGATATCATAAACACCTCTCAAACACAATGCCCAGAGAATATACCAAATCGGGGTTTTGAGAACATAAATTCTGCTGAAATTGAATCCGATATTTAGTGTATCATAAAATAAAGAGAATGGTCGGAAAAAATATATTCCATATATGATGAGTAATACAAATTGTAAGCCCCATAATCCGAGAATTATCTTTTTATCTTGTTTCTTCCCGAATTTCAATATAATAAATGAGAAAATAAGACAAGTTGGAAAAATGAGATATGAATGATATGAATGAGAGAGCTTTGCTGAATTGAAAAATAAAAAGAACATATTTTTCAAAGAATCTACAAAATTATATTTTTCCAAAACCTGTACAGCTCGATTTGTTGGGATTTTCAATATCATTAGATTATAAAAAACGGGGAAATGAGTTATCACAGCTAGGAGGAAGAAGAGAACGGAAGCGAGAAAAAAATGGAGATTCAATTTACGCTTCATCAGAAAATATATGTTGAGAATTATGAGTAGGATGAAAATGTAGATCCCGGCAAAGAAGAAATTTGAATAAATTGAGTAGACAACGATTATAAGGTATGAAAGTGCACTATGACGATTTTGATAGATATTGATAAAACCCAAAATAAGAAGGGGAATGCCGGCTATTGAAAGATTTCCCTGTGACCAGAATGGTAAAGAAATCCAGGCAAACGAAAAAAGAACAGGAATATAATCTGGAAAATTCTTTTTAAAAATGAACATTTTGAGAAGTAAGAACATCCCCAAGAATGAGAGTACACGATAGAAAAATTCATTGAACACATATCCCCAGAAATAATCGAATGAGAAAAATATTTTATCCAGTTTGAGATGGGACAGATGAAAGACATTTTGAGAAGACGGCAGAGTGTAATCCGGAGTTTCAGTTCCCGGAAAAAAAGATGCTTCGAATTTTCCATCAAAAATTCCCTGCATGTTCAACTGGTTAAGATTGTCGTGAATCGGAATAAAAACGTTTTTTCCGCGAATCAAATATGGAGAGAAATACAGCGCAAATAAAATAACAACGAGAAGAATGATGAAAATTTGTGTCTCAAAGAAATTTTTTCGGGTGTTCATAATTCTATGATAAGAACTGTTTTATATGATGAACAATTTCAGAGACTTCATCGCGATTTAGACCGAAAAAAAGAGGAAGCCGGAGAATGGTTTTGCTGACCTTGTCCGTTACCGGGAGATGTGTATCTGAGTATTTCCCTTGCCAGAATGGAGTAGTATGGAGTGGAATATAATGAAAAACTGACAGGATTCCTTGCTTTTCAAGGTGTTGTATCATGAGCTTTCTCTCTTTTGAGTCTGATAACATGATATAAAAAATATGCCCGTTCGTTTGAATATATGAAGAGATGGGTGGAAGAGATTCAGGAATAAAACAGTGAGAGAGCAGCTCATAATATGTGTTCCAGTTCTTCAAGCGTTCTTGAGTAATTTCTTCGAGATGCAGTAACTGAGTATACAAAAAAGCTGCCTGTAATTCTGACATAAAAAAATTTGAACTGCTCGATATCCACGTATAATGGTCTGACTCGCCCTTTTCAAATTCTGCTCGATTTGTTCCTTTATTATACAGGAAAGTAGCTTCCTCAAGCATGTCAGGATTATTAACAAGCAGAGCGCCGCCTTCTCCACACTGGATATTTTTTGTTTCGTGGAAGCTGAAAACTGCCAGATCCCCAAAACTACCCAGCGGTTTTCCTTGATATTTTGCTCCAATTGCCATGGCTGCATCTTCGATCAAGAGTATGTGATGCTTTTTGCAGATTGCAATGATCTTATCCATTTCGCAGGAGAAACCGCCGTAATGGACCACGACAACTGCTTTTGTCTTATGAGTTATCAGTTTCTCAAGCTGGTTTTCATCAATGTTCTTCGTGTCTTTCCGGATGTCACACCAGACGAGCTTCGCCCCGCTTCGTACAAATGGATTTGCTGAAGCAATATGAGTAAATGAAGGCATGATGATTTCATCACCGGGCTTTAGATGCAGGAGCAGGGCGCACATTTCCAGTGCAGCAGTGCAGGATGACGTCATAAAAACTTTCTTTGCTGAAGTGATTTTTTCTATTAGTGCTGCACATTTGTTACAGAATTCACCATTCCCAGAAAATTTCCGATTTGAGATTACTTTTTCTAAATATTTATGCTCATCTCCCCATACACAGGGTTTATTAAATGGAATTCTCATTATCTTTTCTCTCCCCAGATATACTTGTATGATTGAGAGCCGGCACAAAAGAGTAAATCAAGGATCGAGACATTGTGTGAAAATTTTCCCCACGGCTGATCATAGGTAGGATAGTGCGAGTAATCCATAAATTCGATTTCAATGCCGTTTTCTTCGAATAAATGGGGTTGGATATATGACTTTGCAGCAGGTCCGGTAACATAATGCGTGCCATTAAGCTGTTTGACAATCGAGATGATCTTTTCATTTTTGCCAGTTACCAGATTATATTCTGTTGAATTGGAAAACTCAGTATGAATACCCAGAAGTTTGCTTATCTTCTTTATTAAAAACTGGTTAAGTTGACTGAGGGTGAGAAAGTCACTCAGTAAAAAATCTTTAAAGAGATCGAAATATTTTTCAAAATATTCACATTCAGAATAATTTCTTTGCAAGGCGCTCAGGTGTTTCTTTTTCCATGGAATTGAAGTATCGATCTTCACTTCATCGATCCGCATTGATTGTGTGCCGCTTGTGGGGACGGTAAGCCAGAGCAAACCCCGAGGAGTTTTGATTTGATTACGATTTCTCCAGTCGCGAACTGTGTATTGTACAGAATCGAGGAACACGAAATAGGCGACTTTTTGGATAATATGAAAATATCCTTTCCACGGGATGTAGTTTGACTGGAGAATTGCAATTTTTTTCATTCAGGTTTTCTGATAAATTTTGCAGAATTCCCAGCCCAGATCTCACTTTTGGGGATATTTTTTAGCAATACAGAGCCCATTCCCAATGCAGAATATTTTCCAATGGTAATATTTTCGCGTACAGTTGCATTCAAACCGATATGAACACCTTCCGAAATATTTACAAACGAGCTGATACATGACTGTGCAGCGAGATGGCAAAAATCACCGATAACAGTATTATGTCCAACAGAAGCACCCGGCATAATTAGACTGCATAATCCGATTTCAACTCCTGGTGATATGTTTATATTCGGCATAATTACCACCCCCGGACTGATGGTAACATTCGGAGCTACATAAGCAGTTGGATGAATAAATTTTACCAATAATGATTCCGGGATATTCAAATCCTGGAAAAACTTGATGCGCATTCTTTGTCCGTCAATTCTGTAAAGTGTGTTTATAAAATGATAGTCGGCATCGACAAATTTTTTCACCTCGCGTAATGTTCCCAGGACGGGAAATCCTTCGATAAGCTCACCAGCTTCAATTCTGTCATTCAAATATCCGGCAAATTCATATTCATCAAATCCCCGGTTGCGTGCATCACAGATCGCACTCGCGATTACAGAGCCGTTACCGATTCCACCTAAAATTATTATTTTTTTCATACTACTTTTATCCCCAAAATTGTTCAATTTTATAATATGGTTTTCTTTTGGACGCCTGATTTACAAATTTCATATTCGGAAGAATTCTGTCAAGAGCAAGTTTGACCATCTTTTTTAGATCGTACCCACTCTTTCCCGCGAATCTTTTATCTCTTTGAAGACTCACAACTGTATAATCTAAATTCAGTTTATAAAACTGACTCAATGTCGTTCCCGAATAATCAAAAGGTTTTATATGCTTGTCATATACTTCTCTGTAAAAAGCCCGAAATACGCCCAGGTGCGGGGGATGATGGATCTTCGTGATATAATTTGAAATTTGGAAGAATATATTCGCAGATATCGTTTTGCACAAGGATGCTTTTTTTGTTTCCCACCTGGCGATTGCGACTTGTTTGTTGCTGTCTTTTAGGGCATTTAGAAGTTTCGGAATATCCTCAGGTCTGTCCTGAAGGTCGGAATCCATAATAATAACAATTTCACCGGTAACTTTTTCTAATCCTGCAGATATGGCATTTGATTGCCCGAAATTCTCAGTGAGTTTCAGGATTTTTATTTTGCTGTTTTTTTCTCTATACCTTTTCAGAATATCGAATGAATTATCTGAACTGCCGTCATCCACAAAAATGATTTCATATTGAGGAGTTAAAGATTCGAGTACTGGAATCAATCTCTTTATAAGTTCGGGAAGTACTTCTTGATCATTAAAAACCGGGATCAGAATGGAAAGCTCAGTCATCTTTCTGTACATCCTTCATGTGTATCTGGCTTGAAATGCTCCATATTCCACCGATAAGTGCAGGGATTCCTGTGAGAATTATAAAATTCATAATTGAAACACTTAATGCTATTGGGGGCGGGACTCCAATCGATTCATAAAAATAAATGAATGCCCCTTCTCTGACGCCAAAACCACTTATAGTAAAGGGTATCAGCGAAATGATCTGAATGATCGGGACAAGAGCAAGGTGCGTCATGAATGGAATCCGGGCTCCATACGTACGGAATACTATACTCACATTAAAAATAGTGATAAGTTGAAAGATGATCATTATCGGCAGGACTCGAATGATGATTTTTCCGAACGGGAGGTTCGTGAAAGCTCCGTGCAAAGAGAGGATGAATGAAGTGATCTTTTTCCCATGTTTCAATTTTTGAGAGCGGGAGGAAATTTCTTTATAAAGCGCCTTGTGCGAGATGAGGATGAATAGGGCAGAGATAATGATGATAATTGCCATAAGAATTATTCTACACACGGCTATTTTCTCAATGTGAAGAGTGAAGCTAAACCCGATACCGATGATACAGAGGAGCAAGAATCCGAAAAATTTTTCTGCAACGACAGTGCTTCCTGCTCTACCCGGACTGTCCAGATGCCGTTTTTCTATGAGATATAACCTGATAGCAGCAAATCCGTCGGATGAAGGGAGCATGATGCCCCAAAAAATGGAGATGAAATTGATTTTGAGGATTTGAGAAATTGTTTCTTTTATTCCGGAAAAATACAACATGATCTTCCAACGAAAAGCAGCAAGGAGCGGGATGAAAAACAACGTGATGATTAGTGAAATGAAAAGCCAGTTTGGATCTGGAATTTCAGAAAATATCTTTAAAAAGGAGATATGATATTTATAAACAATAAAAATGAGGAGAAATATAGAAATGATGAGTTGAACTAACGGATAGATTTTTCGCAGTTTTCCCGAACGTAAACTCATTGCACGATTTCCATCATTCTGTTTAAAGATTTCCTGGTTTTGGAAATTATTTCATCCGGGAGTTTGATCTCATTTTTTTCTTCTGCAAGCGCTTGTATAGCTCCACGAAGATTAGTCTTTTTCATATCATCACAGATCATTTTTTTACTCAGAGAAACGATATTCTTTTGAGGATAATGATATCTAAGCTGTTCATATAAACCATATTCTGTGCCTATTATGAGATTGTCATGATCCCTTGCATAATCCAGCATTTGGCTTGTAGAGCACACAATATCGGCTTCCTTGCACACTTCCAGCCTGCATTCCGGGTGAACCAGTAAGATGTGATCAGGATATTGTTCTCGAATGGCTTTTACTTCCTTAAGCAGGATTTGATCATGAACATAACACGTACTGTCGAACATAATCAGGTCTCGTCCCAATTTATATGAAACCCACATACCGATATTTTTGTCAGGAATGAAAATCACTTCTTTTAATTTTGGGATGGAAGCAACAACCTCAATTGCATTTGCAGATGTACATGTAATAGTGCTTTCTGCCTTGAGTTCAGCAGAGGAATTTACATAGCATACAACTTCCGCATCAGGGTGCTTCTCTTTCAAAACAATAAGATCGGATACTGTTTTCATTTGGGCAAGACGGCAATCAGCATCCGGGTGAGTCATGATGACTTTTTTATCAAGATTCAGAATCTTGGCAGTTTCTCCCATAATTATAATTCCGCAGAGTAAGATCATTTCAGCATTAGTTTGAGCAGCAACCTTTGCCATTTGAAGTGAATCTCCGACATAATCCGCAATCTTTTGTACTTCTATGAGCTGATAATTATGTGCGAGGATAAAGCAGTTTTTCTGAGCTTTCAATTCTTTAGCTAACATAAACAAATCTTCTTTAGAGAGTGAATCCCAATTGAGAATTTTTTGCATGGAGAACTTCGTTCTTATGTAAATTTATTTCCTATTTTAGATATGATAAAGGGCGTCTTTCCGCTCTTTTCCAGTTTTTCAAGTTGAGACACTTGCATAAATTTCAATTCGATCTCAGTGCCCAATCTTTTTCGAAGACCCTGTTCAAGCTTTTGTTGAGAATTTTCATCATAACTACTATCAACAATGAGCTTTACGTCAATATGCCGAAGGCTGTTTTGAATAAGTTGAGAGCATATCACACCCTGCGCATTATCGATTGAATGAGACATAACAGCACCGAGAATTCTTCCGTCGGGAGTCTCGATATAATCACATTGCTTACCAAGAATCTTTTTTACGATCCGGAAATTTCTTCCACATTTACAGGTAGTTGTTTCAGTTTCAGGAACAACAATATCATTGGTTTTATAGCGGATTAAAGGCATTGAAAAATTATAAAGACTCGTTCCAACAAGTTTTGATAATCCCTCTTCTTCGATTATTTCATGATAAGCAAAATCCTCGATTAAGTGCAGGTTTCCGTGCGCACATTCCGAGATCATAGCCCCACATTCATGCATAGAAAAGAAATTATAAACTTTGCATTTGTAAAATTTCTCAAGCAGATTTCTTTTTTCATCCGACAGTGTTTCGCCATACGCTACGATTGATTGAGGAGGGTAGATTTCTATTCCAGCATCTTGTGCAAAAGTAGCCAGCATGAGGAGGTCAAAAGGAAATCCCATGAAGAATTTTGGCTTCAGCTTATTTATTTTATCAATTACACGGAGAGCTGATTCTCGGGACAATCTGTTCGAATCAAATCTGAGAATATTATAGAATGGATTGAACTTATAATCCGTATTCGGGAAGTAATAGCTTTGTATGCTGAATGTCCGCTTTCCCAGTCTGTATCCAGCCCAATTATAACTGCGGAGCAAGGCTGCGATCTTGTTTGCCTGTACCGAATTATCCAGTATGAAATGAAGTGGCGTGCCTGTCGAGCCGCTTGTAGAATCCCAGGTGATACCAAATTTTTCTGCATTATCAGAGACCAACTGTTCTTTATTCGATCGAACTGTTTCTTTATCCAAAAAGGGAATGTGGACCAGATCTTTCCTTCCGCTAAAATTATCAATATCAAGTTCTATTTTCTTGAATAAGCTTCGATAATATGGAACATGCTTTCGCGCGTGTTGGATCAGTTTTTTTAATTTCTCATCCTGATATGTTTCGATTTGTTTTTTTGTCCAGAATTGGCTTTTCTGGTAAAATCTATAACGCTGTAAAACTCTAAATGGGATTTGAAAGATTGATTTTTCCAAAACCTATATCTCTTCAATTTGACGGATTATTTCATATCGAGCGAGTAACTTTTTTGCGCTCCGAACCAGAGGTGGTCCTATAAAATTCCCATCAATAACTGCAATTGATCTTTTACCATCATATATTTCCTCGGAGAGTGCAACAATCTGCTCGGATCTTTCGATTTCTTCCGGAGAGGGCGTATAATAACGATTGGTCAATTCTATTTCTTTAGGATGGAGAAGCAATGAGCCTTCAAATCCGAGAATTCGTGTAAGTTTCAGTTTCTTTTCTAATTTTTCCAAATTATGAACATCGATATTCAAAGTATCGATCGGAATAATGCCGGTAGAACGGGCAGCATTTGCGATCATCGAACGGGGAAAAAGAAGGGCAAGTTCATCATCATGATGGAGTCCGCGCAAATCTGACAAATAGTCCTCACTACCCAGAGCAACTGCGATTATTCCTGGTGAAGCACAGCAAATTTTTTGAATATTCATAACTGCGGCAGTGGTTTCTATAAGTGGAATTATCTTGAACTTTCTTTCTGAAAATCCCCCCTTTTTTTCATAATGCTGTAACAATTCATCGAAATGTTTAATCTCTTCGGAATCGTACACTTTCGGATAAAGAAAACCGAGAATGGACTCATGTGTAAGCTCATCCAGCTCATGTTCAAGCAAGCCACTATCGATGTCATTCAATCTTATGAAGACCTGTCTGTTCTTGAAGATGTCTGTTTTGAGCAGTTTTTTTATCTCTTCTCGTGCGAAGTGCTTTTCACTTTCCACGACTGAATCTTCCAAATCTAGGATCAGTGCATCTGCTTTTGTATTTACTGCTTTTCGGATCAGGTCTGGTCTATTTCCCGGTACGAACAGCAGACTTCTTAGAATATACGGTTTTGTATTCATACATTTATTTTTTTGGGAACCAGAATATGACGCCAAAGAGTGAGGACTAACTCATTTTTTTGATTATATGCCTTGGTTTCTACAAAGATGATCCCCTCGTTGGGTTTGGTCTTTGATTCTCGAACATCTAAAATTGTGGAACTCGCATGAATGGTATCACCTATAAATACGGGTGCATGATGTACGATCTTTTCATAATCAAGATTTACAATTGCTTTACCGCTGATGTCAGGAACACTCATACCCACAACCAGGCTGATAATATAGGTGCCCACGACAAGTCGTCTTTTAAAAATCGTCTTTGATGCATAATCCTCATCAAGATGAAGCGGATGATGGTTCATGGTGAGTAGGCAGAACAGATTGTTGTCGCTCTCTGTAATTGTCTTTGCAGGAAAATGCTCATATACATCACCTTTACAA
>Ga0268278_1001854_pt1 | contig 11724 bp, 20 predicted proteins | sample saktaG_3_FD_190135 | JGI IMG/M metagenome (GOLD analysis project Ga0268278, IMG submission 190135) | Saline water microbial communities from Sakinaw Lake, British Columbia, Canada - sak_2010_1_5_55m | ecosystem: Environmental > Aquatic > Non-marine Saline and Alkaline > Saline ... | reverse complement strand
AGCGGAATTACTCTTCCGCAGGGAGCGAATGATTATCAGTCCACTTTGGAACAAATAAAAGACGGCTTTTTGCCGTCAGCTCTGGGCGGCAGCAGCAGCACTTACATTACTGATTATTATTATCAAGATACAGGGTGGCTGGTGGCTGCGCTCGGCGGGGCTGCGTATTTTGGCCTGATTGCAGGAGTCGCGTGTTGGCATCTGCGTTTTGCGTCGGCCGATGATCACGTTACTTTCGGGGGCCGCTTGGCGTTCTAACATAATGCTTGTCAACGTTAGCGTTATATGCTACACTCTCCTAAAAATGAAGGAGGGTATTATGAAAGACATCAAAGATTATGAAGGATTATACGCAATTACAGAGGATGGAAAGGTTTGGTCGTACCCTAAAAAACGAAGTTCAAGAAAAGGGAAATGGTTAAAACCGTTCATTCAATCCAAAAAGAGAGTGAATGGTACAACTTATTCCATAGCTTCGGTTGGGTTAAGAAAGGATAAAAAGCGTAGTCTGTTTCTTGTTCATAGATTAGTAGCACAAGCGTATATTCCTAATCCTAAAAACAAGAAACAGGTTAATCACAAAGATGGTAATGCTCTGAAAAATCATATTGACAATTTAGAATGGGTGACAGGCTTTGAAAATATGCAACATGCACAAGAAATAGGTTTATTGATTCAATGCACTGAAAAGCAAAAAGCCGCAAGAAGACGTAATGGCGAGAAGACAGGAGCAATAAACGGCATGAAATCAAGGCGGATGTTTACGATGGAAGAAGCCGAGTGCATAAGGAAAATCCACCACATCGGCAAAAAGTCATTCAGGGCGATAGCTCGTATATACAATTGCTCGGATGTTACCATATTCAATATCTGCGATAACAGAACATACATAGGAGAAACACCATGACGGAATCAAAAACTTATCCAACAATCCAACGTTCAAAACGAGAAGGTAAAATCTTCTTCCCTGACAATATTCAGGAAATTGAAAAAGACATGGAAGGCGAAATAGAAGTCTTTTATCAATACGACCTCCTCAAAATTCCTGACAAGGGGCAACAGATAGAAGATTATGACTTGTTTAAGAAAGAAAATTATGCTGCACTTAGGCAACTGAAGTATGGATCGTGGCAAGAACAACTTGAAGTAATGCAGGAGCAAGGTTTTAAGGCATGGAAGGCAGAATGTGATGCAATCAAAACAAAGTTACCAAAGACTTAGCTGAGAGATACATCTGCTAATTATGATGACTCAATTGCCGCAGGATGGTTGGATTTATCGGGAGATAAGGGATCATTCTACAGACCTGTTGACACAGATGAAATCAAGCTGTACGCGGGCGGTGATTGGGGTCGTGCGACGTATGCCGGGTCGCGTTGTCGTCGTGCGAGTTTTGGGCGCGTGACTACGGATGCGGCTATCGGCGGGCGCGGCTCTTCAAGGGCATTATAATGGACTTGACTCATGGGAAGTGCAAGCTGATCAAATAGGGAGACTGACATGGATGCAGGAATGATACTGGGACAATCGGCGGTTACACTGGGCGGAGTATTTATGATTACACAAAAAACTTCTTGACAATATAATAAAATATGATATAGTGCGCACCTAAGAAGATAGTTCATAGTTAATAGTTAATAGCCCGAGAATATAGAAAGGAGAGTGTTAATTGAGAAATCTTTTGGATTCAAATAAGTGTCCCTATTTCCTCCCCACCTTTGATAACCGTGAATGTAAATACTACCAGTATGCCGAGAATGATAGATTTGAACAGATAGATGGTGCTTGTGGATTCTGTAAACGTCCGGGTGGATATAGGTGTGTGGCTGATATCACCCGGATAGTTCCGTTATCTCATTCTTCAGTGTCCACCTTCATGACTTGTCACCAGTTATATTATCTCCAGAAAATCTTAGGCATAGAGAAGCGACCGGCGTTTATGGGAGTTCCATTAAAAGCAGGAAGTTTATGGGATACAATTAAGCAACGGCATTTGGGAGCGGATAAGAGTATTAAGGACAAGATAGAGGAATACGAGATTGATCCAATCACAGTATCCAAGGTCCGGGCATTATACCACGCCTATAAAGAATTCGGAATAACAGTAGACTCAGGGTTTGAACTTCAAGCTGCAATCAATTTCTCTCATAACATCCAATTATCCCCATCCTCATTCATCCCGTCTGTTGATGTTGGCGAGGAGAAGATCAACCTATGGGCTGATAGAAGAAATCAGGGCGAGGATAATAGAACATGGATATTCCCACTATCAGTCACCGGGTTCTATGACCGGAAATACTCTACCTACTTCTGTGAAGACAAACTATCCGGCAAACCCAAATTCTACCTTGACCCGTTTTATATCCAATCGCAAATGGGGACGTACTTCCTTGCCGATCCTAATCTTGAATATGTAATCATGGAGGTGGTGCTATTCCCGCAGCAAAGGGAATTGAAAAAGCCCGAAACTCCAGAAGCCATGTACGAGAGAGTTTATGGTGAGATATTGAGCCGACCGAGTAAGTATTTCATTGGATTTGATCGGAAGAAATTGAAGTATGGGGTGAAGTTCCATAGGGGCGAGTTTGATCTTGATGCGATTGTGTCCACCTATCAGCAGGTGGTATTGGAGATATTATCCTGCCGATACACCGGGAACTTCTACAAGAACTTCAGAGCCTGTAATAATATATTCGGATATCCTTGTGAGTATCAGACCATATGTAAAACTGGGAATATTAGTGAGAGTTTGTTTAGGATAAGGAAGTTTAATTAGAAAATAGAAAGGGAAAGGGGAGAGAGACATGAAATTAGTAAATCATAAAAATCTATCAGAAACACAAGGCAACTTCGGCTTATTCTGGGGGCCATCAGGCTGTGGCAAGACCTCCACAATCCTTCAAACCGCACAGGATCCAATCACCTTAATAACCGCGGAGAAGAGGAAGATCCAAACCACCATTGCCGCAATCAATCGGCCTGATCTGAAGTTAAAGGTCGGGGTATATGAAGGGTTCGGGGACTGTATCGATACGGTGTTTGATGTTAAACGATTCGAGGGGAGTAAGACTGTCTTCCTCGATTCCCTCACTCACCTGATGGCTGCTCAGTTAGCCTATGAGATTTTAGACGAGAACTACAGTAACCGAACCGAGGAAGAGAAGAGCCAGATCATCAAGGAACTCACCACCCAAGTTAAGATGACTAAAGAAGCATACGGGGCCTTGGCGGATAATATGTTGAGACTGATGAACGGGTTACAGAATTTAACCATGGCTGGGTATGATGTTGTGTGTTCAGCGAGGTCTGAGGAGAGAACTCGGTATAATAAGACTATTGGGTATGGGCCGGCGCTATCAGGACAGAAGTTCACGTTCGCAATGCCGGGGTACTTTGATTTTATCGCAATGTTGGAGTCTCCAGCCCGAGACGATGATACTGAATATCCCCGGTACGATTCGGATATCCAGACCCTTTGGAAATTCTATGCACCGTTGGCTTCGTTTGACAGCACGGAGGAGTATTTGGCGAAGTGGACGGGGCCGATACCACCTAAAGGGATTGTGAGAAGGAAGTTGCATGTGGAAAGGATATTTGAGGAGGGGAATGGGGAGTTTTAAGAAGGGATAGATATTTTGAGAGCACAGCGTAAGTGACGATTGCGCTAAATACCGGGATAACGGGTCCATAAACGGAGCGCACCGGGCGAAAGAAAGTCGCTAACTAAACTTGACAGCCGGGAATAGACCGGCACCAACATAATATTTAGAAAGGAGGGCCAAGTTTACCACCACCCAAAAATAACTGGAAAGGAGGCATTGGTGTCAAATCATGAAGAGAAAATAACTATAGTCGAGGATGCGAACATAGTGGCCTATTTGGTGATGAAGGGATTTATCGCAATCCCATACATCAAAAAAGAAGCAATAGGTAATGAAAGTTCGCGGGTGGCATGGGAAGTTCAAGGTGATATCAAGAAGGAGGTGGATGAATTCTACAACAATTCCAAGGTCGATGTTTACAGCTTTGTTCGGGCGTTAAAGGATGTCCGGGCCGAGATGTATAATATCAAACAAATCAACAATCAACTGAAAGAAGATAACTAACAAGGAGAATAAAGTTATGCGTAACGAAGCAAATGAAAGAGGAACAGTCGAAAGTGGATTCAGGCGTGCCGAGGATGGCTGGCATATGGTGAAGTTCAATGAGGGTATCGACTTACTTACAAACAAAGAAGGTGAACTTGCTCTGTCCAAAGGCGGGGAACAGAACTGGAAGATCCCCATGGTTGTTGATGATGTGGATGATGCAAGCCACGAGGTCGAGATTGATCTTATTGTTACCGAGAACGATAAAGGCGAAAAGATGCTTACCAATATTCTCGGTGCCACTGACCTGTATGTGGCATTCGCCAAAAACTTCCCAGGCGATGTGAGTGTGTTCGATGAAAAGTGCATCAATAAGATCAAGCAGAAGTTACCTGAAAAATACTGGCTGATCAAGACCAAGCAGAATCCCTATAAGGATAAAGTTGGCAAAGATCAGATCGCGGTCAATATCATCGGCTTCGGGAAATCAAGCGACAAGGTTGACAAGCTGGAAGCCGAACTTTTCCCTAGCGGTGGGGCGAAGGCTGGCAAGGCAAAGAAAGCGGCTCCCCTAGTCGAAGATGAGGATTTTTGAGATAACAGTAGCATGAACAAGAGAGGTATGTAGCGTATGGGCAGGGTGATAGTATATAGGTTAAAGAATTACAACTTAGAACATTCATCCTGCTCATTTTTTGTGCAGGGTGATAGTATATAGGTTAAAGAATTACAACTTAGAACATTCATCCTGCCCATTTTTTGTGCAGGGTGATAGTATATAGGTTAAAGAATTACAACTTAGAACATTCATCCTGCCCATTTTTTGTTTTGATAATTATTATTTATTTTTGTCTTCATTTTATCTGAAATAGTTCTTGACATACCCTTTAATATAATATAATATACTACACGAACACAAAGGAGAATAAGTAATGGGTACCGATATAGCAAGAATAGAAAAAATAGAAAACTGGAAATATCTTTTCGGATCTGTCCAAGGTGAATGCAATGGACAGTATATCTGGACTTCACAAGTTGTCAGTAAACAGGAGGATGTAAGGGAAGGTGAAGTGATATCAACCATAGACTCAAAATACTTATTAGGAAAGGAGAAGGTGTAATCATGGCAATCGGAGACTTGACAATTAGTATAGGCGCATTAACCCTAATTTTAGATCCCAACATTATTCAGGAATCCAATGGGTTCAATATCCGAGACATGGATTCAGATTCAACCCAGCAACATATCCGCAAGATGGCAGATGTTATCAAGGAGAATGGGAACGAGATGTTTCCTCCCATTAGAATCTTCCAAGAGGGGGAGCAGTTATTTGTTATGGAGGGATGGTGTCGGCGTAGAGCACATATCTTAGCCATGGAAGAGGGCGCGCCGATTAAAGGGATTCTCTGCCTCAGCCCCACTAAGAAAAAACCTGAAGAGATCATCTTAAACATCCTAAGTTCCAACGATGGACTCCCTCTTACCGCAATCGAAAAGGCAAAGGCAGTTAAGAAACTCCAATCCTTCCTCTGGACTCCCGCTGATATCGCTAAAAAAACCGGCTGGTCGATTAGCACAGTCAACAACCTTGTTCTATTATCAGATGTCCCCAACGAAATAGCCGAGATGATCAAGACTGGACAGATTTCAGCTACCCTAGCAATCAATACCATGCGCGAGAGGGGTAAGGATGATATTTGGAAGTATGTGGCGGAAGTAGGGGAGTTGGTTGAATCGATAAGAGAGAAGATAGAGTCGGAAGGGGAATAAGATTATGCAACCATTCAAAATAAGCGCAAAGAATCTCGGTGCGGTGTGTTTGGAGAATTTCTGTCCACGGTGTTTTATGGATTCACCACCTGATAGTGCGGATGGATGTGTTCATTGTGCATTATTGGAAAATGTTTTTGAGAAACTACAACAACGATAAAGGAGAAATAACATGAAAATATGGTTACGTAATTTTATGAATATCCATCATCGCATAATGGCAAATTTTCTCAGAAAACGTGGATGGATTGTTTTTTATCTTGAAGAAGAGCATAGGGAATGTCAAAATATGTGTTGGCTGAAATTGTATCAAGCTGAACAAGCAAGAAATAAATCCTTAAAGGAGAAATAACATGAAATCCAAAATAATACCCATGACACAGCGACCTAACCAACCGTTTGATGTATCTCAGGCGCAGCGAAAAACCTGTATATGTGGATGTGAGTTGTATGAGAAGGTGTTCAAGATGGGACTGGTGTCGAGATTGGCATCAAGGAATACATTGAATCAGGATATTACAGTTGAGTATCCGATGTATGTATGTAGGGAGTGTGGGACGGAGTTTAATACAGGGGTGAAGGTGTAAAAAGGAGATAACAACAGGCCATGGAAAAGCTCAAACAAAGATTCATAATCGAAATCGCAGGGAAGCAACTCACAACCTATGCCTATAATGCCTCCCAGGCTATCACCAACTGCTCATACAGATACGCTAAGGAAGAGGAGATCGCTGTTGGATTGGTAATCTGGAAGATTAAGAATGGGGATATTGGAGTGGTTGTTATAGATGAGCCATAGATAGAACAATAACAAAAAACAAAAAGGGAGGACCAAAGAAATGAAAATACTAAGCCTTATGATGGAGAATGTACTCAAAATCCGTGCCATAAGAATCATCCCGAAATCCGATGTGGTTGAAATCAAGGGAGACAACGCAGCAGGCAAAAGTTCCGTGCTCGACGCTATCCGGTTTGCTTTCAAGGGAGACCGTGATCTCCCCCCCGAACCGATCAAACGTGGCGCCAAGAAAGCGGTTATTGAGGTTAAAATAGATGGGGACAAGGCACTCGGGATTCCCCCATTTACAATCAAGCGAACCATTACAGCCAAGACCTCATCTACCACAATCACGCCGATATCTGTTGCTTCCGGCGATACACCGAGAGCGTTTCTGAATAAGTTGATAGGCAAGATCAGCTTTGACCCATTAGCATTTATCAACCAGGAGGGACCAGCGCAACGAACTGCTTTATTGGAATTGGTTGGGGTTGATGTGGATGCGTTGGACAAGAAAGAGAAGGGGATATATGACAAGAGGACGGCGATTGGACGTGATCTCAAATCAGCACAGGCAAGGGTGGGGAATCTGAATGTCTGGCCGGAGGTCAAGGAAGTTAAGGAAGTCAAGGTTGAAGATTTCTCTGCCAAAATTCAAGCAGCCATAGAAAACAACAATGCTATTCGTGGCCGGATTGAGAGGAACGAGAGGCGGAAGGAAGACGTTATCGAAACTAGGGAAGAGATTACGAAACTAAAAGAAGATTTAGCTGCCCATGAACAATTCATCCTCTCAACCAAGGCCGAGTATACTGCTGAAAAAGAAGCGTTAGGTGAGATTGAACTAATCGACATTGACGATCTCAATAATCAATTATCCACCACCAGTAATACCAATTCCAAGATCAGGGACAACATTGCACACAAGAAGGAATCCGCATCCCTAACCACTATCCAAAACGAATACGACAAACTGGACAAGGCACTTGATACTGTCCGGGAAGAAAGAGTAAGCCTAATCCAAAAAGCCAACATGCCGATCCCCGGTTTATCATTCGACGACACAGGTCTGCTCTATAACGACCTGCCCCTATCCCAATGTTCTGACGGTGAAAAACTAATGGTAAGTCTTGGTATCTCTATGGCACTTAATCCAACCATGCGAGTATTAATGATTAAAGATGGGAGTTTGCTTGGTGCCAAGAATCGCGCTATCCTGGCAAAGATGTGTGAAGGTAAAGATTTTCAATGCTGGACTGAGATCGTTATGGATAAGGCCGGATATGAACGAGATGGGGGGAGTGGGATATTGATTGAAGATGGTGAGATGGTTATGGAGGATGGAGAAGATTATGTGAGTGAAGTAGAACCGGAGATAGTGCCAGAGATAGAACCGGATGAACCTGAAGAAAAGGTTAATAAGATTATTGTGCCAGATCCGGCAGATGAAGACGATGACTGGTGAGAAATAAAATAACAAGGAGAATGGGTATATGATAGACAAAGTAAGAATAGAATTAATGAAATCACACATAAGGATATTACACACACGAATTGAAGAACTTGAAGATAAGCTAAGGGAGGTGGGATATGTTGAGGAAACTGTGGAAGAAACTGACGGAGTTTTGGGAGAGGGAAGGTTTGACACATGATCGTAGTATAACAGCCAGAATATTCGCCGGATATTCACCTACAAAACGGGAGGCAGAGTTGAAAAGGTTGGTGGAAAAGTGGCTCCCGAATAAGTACATACACTCAAATTCTAACCAGTCTCTTATGGGTCCCGATTGGAATAGAGTTAAATTCCCCTCTGGAAATCCAGAATAAGGAAAGGATATAATTCAATGAGAAAATCTCCAAGCGATAGACCGTTTACTAATTCCAAGTTTTTGAAACCATATACTCTCAAACCAACCGTTTTCCCTCCAGATTTCTGCCTTATTGTAGATACCCGCGAGCAAGCCAGCCCACTATTTGTCCAGAAGCCGCCGAAGGGTTTAATGGTTATGAGGGATACATGTAAAGTTGGCGATTATATGGTTCGCAGTATGGAGAATTTTTCAATAGAAAAAAAATATTATGGTGATCTTTTTTCATATTGTACTACTGAATGGGAAGGCAAAACAAAAAGAAAACTTGAACAAATGAAGTCGATAATTTCTAACGGCGGTTGGTGTGGACTATTAATTGACAATCGAGAATCTGATATATTCAAATGGCAAGAACATACAAGTATTCATCCTGAATCTGTTAGGGGTGCTTTGAACTCAATAAGAATGAGGTATGGAGTTCATGTTTATTTTTCTCCAAGCAAAGAACACTCTATGAGATTCATATTGGATTCGGCAGTAAAATGGTACAATATTCAACATGAATTATAATTAGGGAATAGGGAGAACACGGCCGGATTGTACCCAACAATGTTATTTCGATCATAGTTTAAGAAGAACATTAACCCCAAAGGAATACAGTAGACACTTCTATGAAATGCGAAGAGCAAACAAAAAGAAATAACCATGCAATTAAGTTTTATAATGTGAAGAAGGAATTGTAGGAGAAGGAAGCAAAGTTTTGGGGTGGATAACACGCTTATACACAATGCTCATTATATTCCTGATCGTCTCCTGGCTATCCCTGGCGCCGGTTGAAAGAGCGATGATATCAGATTATCCGGATCAGGGTGCGATTGAAGCGGCCATGCAGAGATGCGGCCCCAATTACAGTTACCGGCTGATGATGGATGATACGTTGGAAGTTAATAGGGGAGAGGGCTGGGAGCGGTTGAGATATTGAAACCATATTACGGGGAGGTGAGTAAATGACAGATCTTCAGCAGCAACAGATATTACAGAAGCAGCAACAGATAGTACAGAGGCTTGACCAGATCATCCAAAACCCCAAAAAACAAATATAAAGGATACCAAATATGAAAGCACTTGCAGATAGTCGTGGTATTATTCTCACCGAAGAACAACAAGTAACCGATAACGAGAACTGGCCCAAATCAAAAAAGAAAACCACAAAAGACCTCCATGGTAAGGGGAAAAAGAAATGGTATGACGAGCTTCCCTATGACAAATTTGTAGACAAACTACCCATGCTCAGATACGTCCGGGGGTCAAAAGCGAAGGTATCAATCACCACATTCGATGAGATAAACAAGGTCTGCCAACAGATATTTGAGTGTAATAAATCGTTCTTCAGGTTCCGGGTACAGGTCGATTTACTATCCCATTATATCGGCTCCAAGATCCTTGAACAGATCTATATTGTCAAAAAAGGCAACCGGAAATATCCCCTATCCCAGCTCTTAGAAGACCAGGAAAATCAATTTCTAGTATGGGATCAGATGAAAACCATCAAGGAATTGTTCTCAAATCTATGTGAAAAAGAGGTCCAGGGTTTCATAACCAAAGAAGAAATGGACGAGTTTATAGCCAAATACATAGCCACATTTGATGATAAAGACGACCGAATTAAGATGGGCGGTGTTATAGATTTGATGATGGATAGTGGTGAAAATTTGAAAGCCAGGGAGCGAATCAGGAAAAAAGATGGATATAAAATAAGACAGGAAAAGAAAGAATCGAAATTAAAAAGAGTAAAATAGGGTAAAATAATGGGGAATAACATGGTTTATAAGTCGATTTTTTATGCGAAAAACATGCTTTTTAACCGAAATAATGGTGTTTTTGGACGAAAAAAGGCTGTTTTTTGCACGAATTTTACCAAAAAAGAGGCTTTTTTACACGTTTTTTACACAAAATGGACAAAAAAAGAGCACTTTATGTGCCAAAAACACCCCTTTTTACCCCTTTTTGCACGTTTTTTGCCCTAAAAACACCCCTTTTTACACGTTTTTTCGGATTATTCGTGCAAGAAAAAGTGAAAAAAGATAACATAAATTGAAAATGGTGAAAAAATGGAAATGATAGAAAAACGGGAAAAAAGTGGGATAAGAAATAGGGGTGGAATAAAACAAATCGGGATAGTGGTAGGATTATGGGGAGTTACATACAGTTTGCTTTTTTGCTTTTTTGCAATTTTGCTTTTTTGCTTTTTGTCTCCGGTGTAGGGAGATAAAAGGGATTATGGAATTAAGGTTTTTTGCATGTTGTCTCCGCGGAGACGAACCCTTATATATTAGATCATATATAATTAAATAGGAATTGGTGGTCTTATGAAAAAACTCAGAGTATTGGTAGCGTGTGAAGAATCTCAGGTAGTGACTATCGCATTTCGTGAATTAGGACATGAAGCATATTCTTGTGATCTCGAACCATGTTCTGGTGGTCATCCTGATTGGCATATCCAAGATGATGTTCTGAAGCACTTGGATGGGTGGGACATGATAATAGCATTTCCTACATGTACCTTCTTAACCGTGAGTGCGAATAAATGGTATAAAGATCAACCGCCGCTAAAGAGCGGGGCATTAGTAGGGGCTGAACACAGAATGGCAAGAAGCAAAGCTATAGAGTTTTTTATGCGGCTTGCAAACTGTAAGTGTGAGAGAGTGGCAATAGAAAATCCAATCGGAATCATGTCAACAGTGTGGAGAAAACCAGATCAGATAATACAGCCCTGGATGTTCGGACATGGAGAAACGAAGGCCACTTGTCTATGGTTGAGGGGTCTTCCAAAATTGAAACCAACATGTATTGTAAAAGGCAGGAATCAAAGAATATGGAAATTACCACCAACAGAGGACAGGTCGAAGTTGAGGTCTAAGACTTTTATTGGAATAGCAAAAGCAATAGCATACCAATGGGGAGGCACGGCATGAGACTAATCTCCACACCCGATGAGGCAAAATCCCGGCTATCCAATTTCAAAGATAAAAACTGGAGAGCGCATCAGGAAGAGGCGATAGACTTCATAACCAAGTCAGATAAGAAATTCAAAATAATAAAGGCGAGGACGGGGTTTGGGAAGAGTCTGGTTGCGATGGTTAGTGGGGCGATGACTGGGGATCTGAATTATCTGGTTCAGTCTAAATTCTTACAAACCCAGCTCGTTCACGATTTCCCCGAGATGGCGAGTATCTGGGGGAGAAATAACTATACCTGCGCGAAGGATAGTAGCAG
>Ga0268278_1001850_pt1 | contig 11746 bp, 13 predicted proteins | sample saktaG_3_FD_190135 | JGI IMG/M metagenome (GOLD analysis project Ga0268278, IMG submission 190135) | Saline water microbial communities from Sakinaw Lake, British Columbia, Canada - sak_2010_1_5_55m | ecosystem: Environmental > Aquatic > Non-marine Saline and Alkaline > Saline ... | reverse complement strand
TAATAAAACGAGCAAATAAAAATATGGTCCCTATTACTAATAAAGTAATTAATAAAATTGAAAAGTTTTGTTTTGTAGTCTCTGTCATCTTATTGATATTTTAATAAGCTTGGTTGAATAAAAACATCCAAAGAAAAAGAAACATTTTCACCCTGAGCAACTTTCATTTCTTTTACTACTACTACTTTAATTTTATCTGGATTATTCACTAGCCCACTTACTGCCTCACTAAACACCATCTGGTTCTTAGCCACACCCTCTAAAGTAAATTTATTATTATCTGTTGAAAAATCCAAATTGGTATAATAAATCTGAGGATGAGTTAATTCCTCTAAAACTGTAAGTGCTTGAGAAAAATATGTGTGGTTAGTTAATATATTACTTAAACTGTTTAATTTTTTCTCAAAAAGAATAGCCTCTCGTTCTTTTTCTAGAGGAAAATCAGATCTTATATTTTGGAATTCTTCTTCCAATACAGCTAATTCCGCTTCTTTAGTTTTGTTCCAATAATCTAATCCAAAATAAGCAGCTACTGCAAAAAGAAAAACCACCAAAACAAACATTAAAAGTCCTTTTGGCCAAGTAGGAGGAAGCTCTTTTGGTTTTAATGACTCTAGATCAATATTCTGCATTTTTTACTAATTAATACTTCTTGTATATATTTTACCTCTTTTTAAAAAAGCAAGCAAGAGATTTATATGTCTTTAAATACAACAGCACAAGCGCTAGTCAAGCTTGGGCCAATGTCTTTCATTACAGGAGCAAGATTTGGATTATAAGAAATCAATCCTAAAGAAAAAGGATCTCCTTTAGTGACTGGCATGGCTAATTGTTTAGAATAATAATCTTCCAAGCCTTGAAGGTTAGATCCTCCTCCTGTTAAAATCACCTTTTCCGCTTTTCTTTTGGTTCTTAAGAAATAATTATTAATAGATTTTTCTGTTTCTCTTTTAATAACATCCAGTAATGGCATTAAAAGATTTAAAATATTAACTTCCCCTCGTGCTTTTATGTTCAATCCATATGCCCTTTTTAATTCTTCTGCCCTCAAAGGATTAATTCCTAAACCACTACTTATGACTTGAGTAAAATCTCCACCAGCAGTATCTACATTATGACTTGTCCTCAAAGTGCCTTTATCCATTATATTAATTGATGTACTTCTTCCTCCAATATCAACTAAAGCTATGGTGCCTTTTTCTTTTTTACCTAATAAACGAGCAATAGCTACAGTTTCCAATTCTAGTCCTTTTAAATTAATATTAGCCAATTCAGCGCTATGAACATATCTTTCAACAATATCAGTTGGTACAGCCATTAAAAGAACAGTGACTTTACCCCCTATTCTATCTATAATCTGCCAATCTAAAGTTGTTTCTTGCAAAGGCATTGGAATATACTGTCCTGCCTGAAAGTGTACTGCTTTAGAAAGTTCTTTATTTGGCATTTCTGGAAGTTCCATAATAGAAACAAACCCAGAAAAACTTGGCAAAGCCATATAAGTTTTCTTATTCTTCGTTCTTGATTTCTGAATTAATTGCTTTAGTAATAAAGCAGTACTCTCTTCTAATAATTTAAAACTGTTTGTTTGAATAGCATCATTGATTCTTTCTAAATGTCCATACTTTTCCAAAATACCATAATTAGTCAATTCAATTTTATTCTTAGTTCTAAATAATTCAACTAATTTAATCGAAATAGTTCCAATATCTATTCCTAAAAAAATATTCTGTTTAAATAAATTAAAAACCATAAATTTACTAAATAACTATATGAAATATTATGACTATATTATATAATATAGTATAGGTTTTGCCAAATACAAACTTAATATATTTATGCCCCACCGTTTTTTAAAACTATTTTTAGATATCTTCTTCCCTTGGCAATGTCTTTATTGTAAAAAAGAAATTCATCTTTCTTATCCTCTTTGCAAAAAATGCCAAGAAAATATTCCAATTAACTCTTCCTTTATCTGCCCTGTTTGTGAAAAAAGATTAAAAAATTTTTCAAAACATTATTGTTTTCGCAAAACCAATTTAATTGCATTGGGTATTGTTTCTTTTTATCAAAATCCAATTCTTAAAAAAACAATTCATTTTTTTAAATATCAATCCGTTATTTCCTTACAAAAACCTTTATCTAATTTAATGATAAAATTTTTAGAAAAAACAAATTTTTTCTCTAAAATTAATAAAAAGGATATTATAGTAATCGCAATCCCACTTCATAAAAGAAAAGAAAATCTCAGAGGATTTAATCAATCAGAATTATTAGCAAATTCTATCTCTACCCATTTTTCTTTAAATTATCATTCTAAGGTCCTCCTGAGAATTAAAAATAATACTCCTCAAGCAAAAATTAATAATCTTTCTGATAGAAAGAAAAACTCTAAAAATATTTTTCAAATTTCTAATCCTAATCTAATTAAAAATAAATGGATAATTTTAATTGATGACGTTTATACCTCAGGATCAACAATGCAAGAAGCAGCTCGTATATTAAAAAAATCAGGAGCAAAAAAAGTTATAGGATTAGTTCTAGCCAGAGGATAAATATTTGGTTAAGGGTATGGAACGATGTTGGAACCTTTTTAACCCAATTAATCCCCCCAAAAGAGTTAAATTAGAGCGTCAGAACGATTTTAAAACCTTTTTGGCTTAAGTTTCTTGACAATCTTAAAACCTGTTTTGAATAAAAATTAAAGTTGACACTATTTTCTCCAGAATTAAGAAGAGGAATTAGCAAAAATTTGGGGATTTTCGACAATAGTTTTAGTTTTTAAATTAAGAACAGTCGTAATTACTAATACTATGGTAAAAAGATAAGGAATATTAAGTGGAACTCCAAAAGGTTCTAACACATACTTAATTAAAAAATTGATTAGAAAAGGCGCAGTCATTAAATATAATCCTAATTGATACGATTTTTTATAGCCAATATCAACTTTTCTAACCTTTGCCACCAGCCAAATCAAAAGTGCACCAAAAAATAGATAAATCATCCGCCACAATGAAGCAATAAAAATAACCATAAAGAAAACCAAAATCAAAAATGGATAAAATAATTTGAAAAATGGTTGGATTTTTGTAAGAAAAGAGGAAACAATCGATTTATTCAATTTAAAATCGGGTACGTTAGTCAAAGGGCTAATTTTTATTGTTTGGTTTTCATCGTAACAAACCAGATTTTCTTCAGTTAGAAGACAAGCAGTTTTATAGTCCTTGAAATTTTCTAAAGAAAAAGGGGCTTTTGTATTAATAACCAAGATGTTTTCCAAACCAGAGATAGGTGTTTTAATAAAATAAGGTTCTTGCACATTAGTCGAAACTTTGCCTTTTTTAATTATAATCTCAAGCTCGTCAGGATAATATCGTAAAATTTCTTTACCTATCGTATCAATAGAAGATTTAATTTTTGGTATGGTAGTAAAAGATAAAATAATCGTAGTTAATAAACTTAAAAGTAGTATAAAAAGTAAAAAATATTTTAAAGAAGAAGAAAAAGGGTTCGCTATGACACTATTATAATAACTAGGGCTATAGATACTGTTTTTGATGTTCTTAAAAAACTTCATATTTTTATAAATTAATGGTTAATTAAATTATACTACATTATGATTGAATTTTAAATTTGCTGGGACTATGGAACGATGTTGGAACCTTTTTGGCTCAATACAACTCCATTAGATTAGTTTAAAAAATAAATTAAATAAATTTGTTAGATTTCCAAAATAGCGCAAATCGGATAGTGATCTGAAGCTTTTTCAGTTAGAATATTTTTAATTATTCCAGAATCAACTACTTTAATGTCATCTGAACAAAAAATATAATCAATTCTCATATAACTGTTCCCAGATAGCTCAGTATGGTAAGTATAATCCCATTTTTTATTTTTCTTTTTATAAGTATCAACTAGTCCTTTTTTTAAAAGTAATTTAATTGTTTCTTTTTTAAAGATTTTATTGACAACTGCCTCGGCTTTTTTTCTATTATTAAACTTTTTTATAAAAGCTTCCAATAGTTTATTTTTATCATATTTATCTTCAGGAGATATAGAGTTAAAATCCCCTGCTAAAATATAAGGATGTTTTTTATTCTTAAGAACTTTTTTAAAAAGATTTATCTTTTCTGTAAAGGTATTCAGAGGACTTGGATGAACAGCATTAACATATATAGCCGTGTCTTTTATTTTTATTAATGCTTCTATCCATCGAGATTTTTTTGGAGCATATTTGTGTGATTGAATAATTGGATATTTTGAAAGTATCCCTATCCCAAAATATCTATCCATCAATGGCCTATCTACAAAAACTCCGTAGGGATATTTAAATATCTTTTTATAGTCCTGCGGATTATTTTTCCTTTCTGCAAAATCAGCCTCGGTAATAATTAAGATTTCTGGGTTTTCTTTTTTTATGATTTTCTGTGCCGATTTTTGCCTTGTCTTATTTAATCTAAGCTTATTATCTTTATCTTTATCAAAAAATCCATTTTTAATATTATAGGACATTGCTTTTATCTTCATAATATCTATATTCTATCAAAAAATCGCTTCTTTGGCGATTATAGTTTGCTGGGGCTATGGAACGATGTTGGAACCTATTTAATAGAAAAATAAATAGCGGCAATAGTTCTTTATTGCCGCTATTAGATACAATTATTAAGAAAAAATCATTGGTCCCATTCGTCAGAAGCGACCACAAAATCACACTTCGTACAATAATGAAGTCTAATTGCATGGTAAAGGTACTCTTTTCCAAAATATTTTTTACGGCTAAAAGTACCGTCATCTTCTATACTGTGCAGTACTCCTTTTATCATGAAGCTCAAACATTTTGGACATCTTGTAGTAATTGATTGCACTAACCGTTTACTACATTTTGTACAAATTAATGTTATCTCAGGCGTATCAGAACGTGCCTTGTTTCCTATAAAAACCCCTGGAACGCATGATAAAATTAATTTTGGTTTTTTAATTATCTTCCAACTATGTTCACACTTATCTTGAATTTCTTTAATCCGTTCTTTTAAACTATCAACCTCATTTTTTCCAATCTTCATTATAAATATCCTCCTTCTTTTTCTATTTTTATATTACTTTTTAGTATATTTTAATCAAGCCAATTTGGAAATGTCCAAGAAATTAAGGCTACGAGAAACCAGCATATAGAAAGTACAATTGCTAAATTATTCTTGTCTATAAACACAAGATTCAACAAAAATAGAAAGGTTATTAATAAAAGAACACCAATCATTATTCTTAAAATCATTCGGATCACCTTCTTCATGTTCATGACCCCTCACCTCCTTATATTAAAATTTTTTAATTTTCAAGAGTACAATTGAAGTTTTAAAAAATAGCCTACTAAAAGACTATTCTTTATCATCTATATAATACCAGATTATGGATTTGAGGTCAATAATAAATCATCTGGGGCTATGGAACGATGTTGGAACCTTTTTGGCTCAGACTACTGGACAATTTTAAAATAATCTCTTAGCCTCAGAATAAATTTTATCTAATTCTTTTACTATATCATTATTTAATCTATTTTTGAGGACATTAAGAATCTCTTCATAAAACCACATTTGTTTATCTTTTGATGCGTTAAATTTATTCCACAAATTATCACCCTGTTCTTTATATGCTTCGATTAAAGAAAGCAAATTATGAATTTTATCAGCACAACACACCATCATTGCCTCAAAACTATCATTTTTAAGAATGGATAAATAACCCTCTTTTCTTTTCTGCCAAGTAATCTTTTTGTTCTCCCCTTTATTATTTGGATCTTTATCCTCTGATACTTCCTTAACTATTTTATAGACTTTTTCTCCAAATTCTTTTTTCATATCATCGCCAGAATAATTTGGAACATCTTCTAAAACATCGTGTAGTAGACCGGCAACAATAATATCCTCATCATCTATATAATCAGATAAAATTAAGGCAACAGAATAAGGATGAATTATATAGGGTATAGGAGTTCCCTTTCTTTTTTGGTTTTGGTGAAGAATAGCAGATTGAATAACTGCTTTTTGAATTTTAGGCGTAAAAAGCATTAAATTTATATTAAATTTATAATTTTTATTACTCTTATTCTATCAAAAAATCCCCTTTTTAGCGATTCTAATTTACTTGGGGCTATGGAACGATGTCGGAACCTTTTTAACCAAATCTGATGCTTTTTATATGAATTAAGGTGTCTCGGTTAGAGCTAATTTATAATAAATAAGAGAAATGAGACGGCATAAAAAGAGTTTTCTTTTATAAACTAAATTAATTGTTGCAATAACTCTAAGACGATTGGAAAATCTTCCTTAAATTTACTCTTATCTTCTTTAACCATTTTTTTTATTATTGCTAGATCATACCAAAATAGATTATCAATTCCTTTTTTATCATAGTTATTTATTTCTCTGTCGTAGGTTAGTTTATAAACTTTCATAAAACAATTTACACCTTCTTTCGGAGTTATTTTTCCCAGTTCAACTAATCTTTGATCTACGATTCCTAATTCTTCTTTTAATCCTCGGACTGCAGCATCATAATAATCTTCCCCGGCTTGAACATGTTCGCCACAAGAAAAATCATAACATCCTGGAAAAATTCTTCTATCCATTGACCTTTTTGGTAAAAGCAATTCTTTTTTTGAATTAAAAATAAAAATATTTACAACTCTTACATTATGTTCTAATCCTCTCTTCCAAATATTCTCTCTCGTGTCTTTGCTTTTAACATTATCATTCTCGTCAACTATGTCTAAATATTCGTCTTTCATATTATCTATATTTTACCAAAAAATCGCCTCTTTGGCGATTCTAATTCGCTGGGAGACTTGGATTCGAACCACTAGGGTTTTCCAATGCGGAGGAGGTGGGATTCGAACCCACGTGTCCTAAAAAAGGACTAACCGTTTTCGAAACGGCTCCGTTATGACCACTTCGGCACTCCTCCATGTTTATTTTTAAAATACTGCTTAAACTTTTCTAAATGCTTTGGATTAGATGAACCTATGGTTTGAAAATAATTAACAATTTTATCTTCTCTCCTTAAAAAGATGCTAAATTTAGTCTTTTGAGTGGGTCGAAATCCATGTTTTTTCAAATACCTTTTGAAAAAGTAAAGAATTGGTAACGATCTATTAGTAAAATTCATAGCGCAGTTAAGATAAATTTTATCTTTATATAAATGTCGGTCTATATAAAAACATCCATCTGTATCAAATAAGCCTCTCAAGCATGCCTTTGTGTATTTCTCTGATGATTTTATCCAATTTGGTACATCAACCTGATGTCTTACTTTACTTCCAATACATAGCCCCATACCAGTTAAAAATTGAACAAGTTTCGTTCTGGAAATAAAAATATGAACAACAGATTCTCTCTCGCAAGAAGAAGGTTCTACTTTGAAAAGAATTCTGATCAAATCTTTTATGTATACTGCAAAATCCCTATCATCCTGTCTATGAACTGTTATAGTAACTTGTCTTCGTGAAACACCACCATCTCCTAAAATTATACCAATAAATTCAGCAAGACGAGAGGATTTCTTAGGAATATTTATTGGCAGACAAACATTGATAATTGGGTGTTTTCTAAATTTCCCTTCTTTTTCCCACCATTGATACCATTTCTTCCTACGATATTCAGAATCTCCTCCTATATGCCCATATTTTTTGTATACCGCAATTCCCCCTATCGATGATCCTTTTAATGTATACCAAAAGGGATCTTTTATTTTAATATTCTTTGGTAAAACAATTCTCGCTCTTTGACACATTCTCTTAACAGCAGGTAATGACATTGAAAATTTTTCTCTTTTCCAGTCACTTATTGATCTTACTTGAACCCCAGCGAGATTAGCAAATTCTTTTAATGTTAAACCTAATTGAGTCTGTATTTTATTTAAAAAATCTTTTTGTTCTCCTTTTAAAAATACAACTCGTTTATAATAATTATTATGTTTTACAGCGGGCTTAGCCATACCTCTATTATATCATAACATAAAATATAAACAAACTATTAATTTTTAGTCACTATCATTCTAATTTTTAAGAAAGCTTAAATTAAACAATTTTCAATCGAATACTATCTTCTTAATTTTTTCAGTTATTGCTAATGGATCTTGATGTTGAAAAACATTACGTCCTACAGCTATTCCTGTCGCCCCAGCTTTTATAACTAATTCCACTGTATTTAAAAATTCTTCTTCTCCTGTCTTTGAACCCCCAGATAAAATAACTTTTGTCTCTCCAGCCGATTGTACTGCTTTTTTAAATGCTTCTTCAGAACCACAATATTTTATTTTTATCATATCAGCTCCTAATTCTAATCCAATTCTAGCAGCATAAGTTGTCATTTCTGTAGAAGACTCGTCTTCTACTGAAGAACCTCGAGGATATATCCAGGCAATTGCTGCCATTTTTAATTTATGGGCTTGTTCTTGAATTTTTCCAAAATCAGAAAACATTTTTTCTTCTTGCTTACTACCTAAATAAATAGTATAGCCAACTGCCTTAGCCCCTAATTTCTTTGCATAATCTACCGAGCAATTAATTGAAGAATAAGGATCAGCAGTTTGTGGAATATTAGTTTTACCATTAATTTTTAAAATTAGAGGAATTTCTTTCTGATATTTAGTGTCTGTATAATATTTTTCTGCGATTCCTTTTTGTAAAATAATTCCTGTATATCCTCCTTTTACTGCTAAATCTAAAATATATTCTGGATCTATGCTTTTTCCTATTAAATCTTTAGGACCATGTTCAAAACCATGATCATATGCTAAGAATAAAGCTCTTTCTTTATATAAAAATGGTTGAAGAAAATTATTATTCATATTTTTGAATTTTTAAATTTTTAAATTGAGATTTTTTTAAATCTTTTTTATAAAGAATACCTGGTTTAGTACCAATGTATTTTACCACTGAACAAGCATTAGCGTTTCCTACACGTATAGCCTCTTTAATTATCTTTTCATTAATTTCTTTTTGTTTAATAAGCACTGATATAAACCCAGAAGCAAAGGCATCACCAGCGCCAGTTTCATCTATTATCTTTTTTTTCTTATTAAAAATGCCTGCTTTCCATAAAGCTTTTCCATCAGAAACACTAACACCGTTCTTCCCTTTTGTCATTACTACTATTCCCTTTACTAAATCATCTAATTTATTAAAAATCTTCTTTTCTTTATTATAAGGGATACCTGTAAAATATGCTGCTTCTTCTTGATTACATATAAATATTTCAAATTTATCAATCCATTTTGGATTATCTTTTAGCCAATTCAATTCGTGCCATCCAGGATTAATAGCCAATTTAATATTTTTAGAAACAGCAAATTGAATTATCTCTTTTAAAATGTTTTTTTCTTTTCCTAAAGATCCTATGCATAACCAACGAGTTTGTATTTTTTTCCAAGGAATTCCCTGAACAGTTAAATTCTCAGCACACCCTTTATAAGAAAGAATCGTTCTTTCTCCTGAAGAAGTTAAAAAGATAACTGAATAGGCGGTAGGCACAGAATAATCTTTTTGAATAAATTGAGTATCTATTTTTTCTTCTTTTTGCTCTTCAATAATTGTTTTTCCTGAAATATCATCACCAACACGACAAATAATTGCAGTTTTTAATCCCTGCCGAGCAAAACTAACTGCAGTATTTGTAGCACTCCCTCCAGTAAGAAAATGAATTTTTGGAATTCTTAATTTAGCTCCTAAAGGAAGACAAATACCCTTATTAGCTACAAAACATTTTCCTTCAATAGATAAAAAATCAATCCCTTCAAAAAATCCATCTCGCGTAGCAGAACCAATTGTAATTACGTCAAACATATAAATTAACGAATAACGAATTTAATTACGAATATACATATAAATTATATCAAAATCCTTCAATAAGACAAATGAATATAAAAACGGCTGGAGTATTTGCCTTACGGCTACTAACACCAACCGTTTGTTTTTATTTTAATCCCAATATATTTTGAGGTCGACTCCCAAAACATCAGGACAGGAATTAAGAGCGGTAGTCTTTTGCGGCGCAGTTTCTAAATCCGTAAATTTAGAAAATCGGGCCGCTGGAAAAACTAAAAACATTGATTTTAGAAAAGCTACCGAAGGGCGTACCGAAACCCAATGTTGTTGTTCGTGTTGGACGGAGCATTGTTCAAATTCAAAGCAAAACGCCCTGCATTCGCACCATTGTTCCAGTTCCCAGAACGGAGACCCGCTGTTTGTCTCTTATCCCTAATTTTTATTCTCTTCGTATTTTAACCAACCGCCTAACATTTTAGAAATCTCATTAGTTTGGGAAGCTGCAAATTCATATTGTCTTTTAGATAAAAAATGTAAATCTTTAGAAAAGCGAATTAAAATCAAAAAAGTATTTATTTCAATACTTGCTTCTGAAAGAGAAAAAACTTTCTCTTCTGTATAATTTGTTTTTATGATGAGTTTTAGAAATTTTATAGCGGTTTTTTCAATCTCTTGACCTAAAACAAATCTTTGCTTTTTGGGAAATCTATTAACTGTAACATAAACCCAAAGCATCAATTCATAAGTTTTATGAAAAATTGGTATATCTTTCAGCATAAATTTTGTTTACTTTTTTTATTAAACCAAAACTATCAGCAAACTTAAAATGACCTAAATACGAATGAATTGATTGAAAAGGCATTTGACCACTTTTCAATCGGCATAAAAAACGCTGAACTGTAGACTGACGTACTAAAATATGGCTAATAAAAATATGGTAGCCCAAAAAGTCAATGCCAATTTTAGCTGGAAAAATTTCTTGTTTCTGAGGATGCATTTTAAGTTGAAGCTTATTTTTCAAAAATTCTTTAATCTCTGCCCGCCATTTTTTTAATTGACTGCGTTCTTTATACAATAGAACAAAATCATCAACATAGCGACAATAATATTTAGTTTTTAATTGATGTTTTACAAATTGATCAAGTTCATTTAAATAAATATTGGCAAATAGTTGACTAGTTAAGTTACCGATAGGAATACCTTTTTTACCATCTAATGAATCTATAACCGCTTTGATCAACGACAATGCATTTTTGTCAGAAATTTTCTTTTTAATTAATTGAAACAATATATCTCTATTAATGCTTGGAAAATATTTTCTAATATCCCCTTTTAGAACATAGAATTTATCATTGCCAAAACTACGCATAAATCTTTTCAATCTAAATACAGCTTTATGAGTTCCTTTATTTCTCCGACAAGCATAAGAATCAAAAATAAATCCTTTATCAAAAATCGGCTCAATAACATTACAAAGAGCGTGATGAACAATACGGTCTTGAAAGGGAGCTGCAAAAATTAAACGTTCCTTAGGGTCAGAAACATAAAAACTTTGATACTGTCCAAATTGATAATTACAATTTTTAAGCTGTTTTTGAATATCAAAAAGATTTTTTTCTAAATTCCATTCAAAAGCAATAATATAACCCTTTTTAGATTTACACTTTCTTGCCTGGTAATAACTTTTCAATAAATTTTGAAAATCGTAAACTTGAGAATAGAGATTTTTATATGTTTTCATTTAAAATGACATCGGATTGTCCTGACAAGTCAGGACAATGGGGGAAATAAGTTTAAAGGTTAAAAGTTAAAGGTTAAAGGTTAAAGGCAAAATTAGACTACCGAAGAGCGCACCGAAACCCAACGGTGCCGCTCGAGCCGGACGGAGCATCGCCCAAATACAAAGCAAAACGCCCTGCAAACGCA
>Ga0268278_1001849_pt1 | contig 11747 bp, 15 predicted proteins | sample saktaG_3_FD_190135 | JGI IMG/M metagenome (GOLD analysis project Ga0268278, IMG submission 190135) | Saline water microbial communities from Sakinaw Lake, British Columbia, Canada - sak_2010_1_5_55m | ecosystem: Environmental > Aquatic > Non-marine Saline and Alkaline > Saline ... | reverse complement strand
TCGGGGGAGACAAGGATGTAGTCTCCTCCGATGGAGGAGACACCTACAGCGTCTATGAGGTGGGTTCAAAGCTTACCGACAATCCCGTAAATGACGATGGTCTGGTGGGTTACTGGAAGCTGGATGAGGGATCAGGGAACTTTGCTGATTCGAGTGGGAATGGGAATGCGGGGACGGAAGCAGGAACTCTTTCACGTGGACAGACAGGCAAGGTGAATAAAGCCGCGACGTGGGATGGCGACGACAAGGTTACGGTAAATCATAGCACCTCACTTCTTTTTAATGATATTTCCTACGGCTTCTGGTATAAAGGAATTCCTGTTAGTACCATGCATGTTATTACGAAGTGGAAGAATGCCGGGCAGAATGTATTCAATAATTATTTTCAGGGTTCCAATATCAAGTTTAGTTATTCTCACGACGGAACTAATGAAGGTATTACAGTAACGAGCGTTGGGGCTATTTTGAACGATAATACTTGGCATCATGTATTTAATACTCTCGATGATTCAGCGAACACAATGAAAGTTTATATAGATGGCGTACTTGATAACACAATAATTGATGGAGGATGGTCAGGGTTACGTCAAGGTACGGACGATATCAACATCGGCGGAGTATTAGATGGTACAGACCTTACGGGTTCTGTTGATGATATTCGCATCTATAATCGTACCCTTTCCGCTGCCGAAATTCAGATGATTTATAACGCAAATCGTTAATATGCATACAAAAAAAGAAGTTTACCTTCGGAACTTTATCTTCGGCGTTGAGGACAGCATTGTTTCCACGGTCGGGTTGCTTTCCGGCGTGGTTATTGGAGGCGTTTCTCGGGAGGTGGTTATTCTTACAGGGATCGTTCTCATTTTTGTCGAGGCCTTTTCCATGGGTATTGGCAGTTTTCTTTCAGAATATGCCGCCGAGGAGATGGTGACACAGCGTGCAATTCCTCGAAAGGTTTGGGCCGTCGGCGGAGCTATTATGTTTATTTCGTATATTGTCGCAGGACTTATTCCACTTGCACCCTATCTTTTCCTCTCCTTTGTCTTTCCTGCTTTCCTTGTTTCTATTCTTCTTTCTCTTGTGGTACTTTTCGTACTTGGAATGATTGGAGGCGCAATCGGCGGAATAAGCACATTGCGCAGAGGGTTACGTATGTTTACGCTCGGCGGTTTTGCTATTCTCATTGGTGCTCTTGCGGCCCGGTTCGTGGCGCTGTTGTGATTTTTCATTGCCTTCTCTCTTTTTATAAGATACCATTATTTACATATTGGAGAGTGGCTATAGTCGTACGCTGCACGCATGAAATGTAAGCAAACAACGATATGTACAAATGTTCACAGTGCGGTTTTTCTTCTCCGGAAGCAGGAAGCTGCCCGCAGTGTAATGTCCCCTTGAACCAAGAGGAAGGAGGGGAACAGGCACAGCCGCAGGAACCACAGCAGCCGGAGCAGCCCTCTTCTCCAGAGGCGCCACAAACTCCGCAGTCCTAATTGGATAAGAAATCAAAACAACCCCGATTACAGTCGGGGTTGTTTTGATTTTCTTCGGGTGTATGATGATGAGGCACTTTTAAAAAGGAGGCGAGGGATGGATGCCTTGCTACGGGATCTTGAGCGTGAAAATCCAAGCGCCGAAGAGCTACAATTTGTCGCTCTTTTCCTCGGTGACACCAGTTTGGGAGATGCCGCTCTCCAGATGCTTCTTAATCGCTCTCTTGAAGAGCACCCCTTGGAGTTGCCGGCGAATCTTTTCCCGGACGGTGTTGAGGTTTGCAGTCTCGAGTAAATCAAACGGGATGTCGAATGACATCCCGTTTTCCTTATGTTATCACCGGTTATGCATCGTTTTTCGATATGTTCGTTAGTGACGAGAGTACGAAGAAGATAGCGCCTATTCCCGCTGTGACGCATCCCGCGATGATAAGATATGCAGAGATATCAGCAATGCTTATCTTGAAGAGGTTATCGATAAGTGAGAGGCCCGATTCCGGAATTTCATTTCCTCCCCGTTTAATGAGTGCTGTGAGAAGGCGCGGTCCTGCGAACCGTGACATCCCACCACCGCCTATAAGCAGAATACCGGGGATGAGCCAGAGCAGTCCGCTCACCAGATATTTTGCCCGTTTTCCTGGCGTGAAACCGAAGGTAAGGAGCGTGACGAGGATGGCAAGAATTATCAGTGTTGCGGGGAGATATTGGGCAAAACTCAGTATCCGGCGCAGAAGCTCAATATTATCTTGGTTGAAATTCAAACTCTCCGGCGTGATCATCGTTTCTTTGAATAAGGGGATCGTATCAATCTTCTCATCTATTATGCGATATGCCTCCTCTTTTTCTATATTGGGAGGGAAGCAGGTTGCTTTAAATAAATCAAACTGGTCCAAGGAACCGATTTCGGAACATGGAGAGAGTTCAGCGACGCGTTTTTTAAAGAGTTTTGCGAGGACGATTTGTCCGTTCTCCTTTATTGGAGCGAGGTCAACGGCAAAGGTGAATGTTTCGCTTGTTCCGTGTACGAAGTTAAAGAAACTGTCGATAACTTGCTCTGCCTGTTCCTGAATCCACGCGGGCGGAAAAACATTTTGTGCCTCCGCTTTTATTTCTTCTTTTGAAATAAACGTGCCGATGGGGGATTGTGTTTGTGCTTCCGGTGGGGCTTGTTCCGACTGCTCTCCGATTTTCCCGAGGAGCTGATCCACGGCGATTGGGACGATGCGCTCATATACTTCCCCTTCACGGAGCCACGTTTTAAATATTTCTCCATTGGTGAGCTTGGTTACGAGAACCGTTCCCGTACTTCCCAGCGTGATAATGAGAATAAAGGGGACGATAACAGTTCCTACGATGATCCAACGGATAATGACTACGGCTGTTTTCATGATCTCTTTTTCTTAACGACAAGCCATTCCGGAACTTCCGAGAATGTAATCAATGGCCAGCTGTCCACTTCTTCTTCCGTTACATCATAATATTTTTGATACGCCGTTTCCACGCTTCCGTGGAGTACCGCATTCCAGTCGAAACCAAGTTTTTGCGCATGGTCACGGATTTTCTCCTCCGATTCTCCTTCGATTTCCACGAAAGTCGGTATCCATGGCCACGTATCGATAGTGATTTCAGAGGTGTCCCATAACCATTTTTCGCGTTTCGTTTCCTGATATGATCGTTCTTCGAGGCCTATCGCTTTGAGCAATTTGCATATTTCCTCGAAGTCGCTCACTGCAACCGTCATTTCCTTCGTGCCGCAGAGTGAACGGTCGATGAGTTGTTTAAAGCTCAACGTTATTTTGTCGCCCTCGTCGCGAACGCGGATCCATGCTCCGGTTTTTTCGAGGCGCAGATCGGGGAAATCGAATACTTTGCGCCGCATCACGCGTTCTTTGTGGACTTGTCGAGCTCCTCCCGCTTTCAGTTTTTCCCGCAATGTTTCGGGATAGATATCGAGAAATTTCGCCTCGAGTTCCGTGTGCATAGTATCCATCGTCGCGGATTTCCTCCCTTTTAGCAATATTTCCGTATCTATTGACATTTTCACTATAGTGTGATATAATTAAAGTAGCATCATAAGAGTTGCATACTTTCAGGATCGGTTTCCTTTTCAAGGAGGTGCGCGATGCGTAGGGGAAACAGAGTGGTTTCGCGTCCGTCTGTCCGTTTTCGTATCGCGGAAGCGGTTCGGGAGCGATTCGAGCGTGATCTCGAAAGATTCTCGGAGATCCTGGATCCGGAGCGTCGCGTTTCGGAGGTGCAGGGCCTCAAGCAGAACGCTCTTCACCGCAGGGACCAACTCGGTGCGGTGTGGACGAACAGATTCTGCAATCGCGCCACGGGCATCGTGAAGGCGGGACTCGACGAGATTATGGAAGTGCGTTCCGCCACGGCGGTCGCCGCCTGAACATCATCAGCTCCCGAACAGATATGTTCGGGAGCTTTTGTTTTTATTCCTCTAATGCCGCGTAGTGTAGTTCTATAATCTGCTCGTTTTCGAGCTCAAGTTCGGCGAGATCTCCAGCGAACGGTTTTCCGTCAACAAGGGTTTCCAATTCGTAACCGGGGCGGTTTGAATCTTTGCCCCAAACGTCCAGGAAATCGGCGAAAACATACCGACGGTTATCCTGCGCTTCAACGTGAATCACGCCGTCAGTTTCGTGCGTGTGAACCGCGCGCTCGCAGGTTTGGGATAAACCGATATTCGCGGGAACCGCTTCGGGTTCGCCGTCAACAGTAATTATAAGGGTGGCATGGATATGCTGAATGAGTGAAAGATTCGGAAGGAGGCAGGGGACGGAGTGGTTCGTTTGCTGATTTTCCGTATCAGAACCGCCTTTCCAGATGTTGGGATACAAGGCGAGTCCCAGGATGACTACCGCAATGACCAGTACGATAAGCGTTGATTTCTTCTTGAGCATACGGTAATAATAGTAGCATAACGTCTATTGCGGGATCACCTGCCTCCTGCATGCGCAGGCAGGTCTAATTGAGCATATTGAGAGTAAAATTAAAGAATAAGTATTGCGGGATCGTCTAATGGTAGGACACATGCCTCTGGAGCATGGTATCGGGGTTCGAATCCCTGTCCCGCAGCTGATAGAAAAACCTCTTTGCGCAGCAGAATCGGTTTTTCATCACTCAGTAATCTTGTTGCTGAGTACATTAACAGAGACGAGCTTAGGGACTCCATCTTTTTGTAGATTCTATTTATGAAGAATATTAACAACTTTTCTTTATTTTACTTCAGTATAGTTTTCAACTAAATTTATAGTGTTAAATTGTGTGTTATTTTGATAATAAATAGTTATGGGCATATACTTACTTTTTTGGGTAGGTAAAAGTTGAGTTTCTATAAAATTGCTGATGTGTTGATTAATGAAAAAGTTATAAAATATTATTAAATACTTATAATAACCATGTTGTTAGAGGTTAAAAATTTAAACGTTAGTTTAGATAGAGAGGAGGTTTTGAAAAATTTATCCTTTCAAGTAAAGAAAGGAGAAATTTTAACCGTTTTAGGCGCTAATGGAGCCGGGAAAAGCGTACTTTTAAAAACTCTCTTGGGTTTTTTACCATACGAAGGAAATGTTACGTGGTATGAAAAACAAAAAATCGGTTATCTGCCCCAGGGGTTAAATCAATTACGTGTTAAAGATCTTCCATTAACGGTATTTGATTTTTTTAGTTTAAAAAATTTATCACCAACAAGGGAAGAGCTTGAAAGTTTTTTAAAATTAGTGGGATTAGAAGAAAATATACTTTCGAAAAGAGCAGGGAGTTTGTCTGGTGGGCAGTTTCAAAGAATGTTGGTAGCGTGGGTTTTAGTCTCGCACCCTAATGTTATTTTCTTCGATGAACCAACAACAGGTATAGATATTGGTGGCGGTGAGACTATTTATTCTCTTTTGCATTCCATCTGGGAGAAAGAGAAATTGACAATTTTTCTTGTAACACATGATTTTAATATCGTATACAAATATTCAACGAATGTATTATGTCTAAATCGCAAAGAACATTTTTGTTTTGGGCCACCAAAAGAAATTTTGAATCCAGAGATGTTAAAACAAATTTTTGGCAAAGAAATTAAATTGTATGAACATCACTAATTTATAATATTATGCTGAATCAATTTGTCCTTACATTAATAAGTGGAGTATTTATAGGTGGTATTTCGGGTTATTTAGGTACATTGATGCTCTCAAAAAAAATGTCGATAGTTGCGGGTCCTCTTGCTCATTTAGCTTTGCCAGGAGTAGCTTTGGCGCTTATTTTTGGGTTTAGTATTTCATTGGGAGCATTTCCTTTTGTTATCTTGGGAGCGATTTTAATTTGGATTTTGGAAAAAAAGACAAATCTTCCTATGGAAAATTTAGCGGCAATTATTTTTGCGTTTGGAGTTGGAACCGCACTTCTTATTTTACCCATCGGCAAGGCAGAGGAAGCATTAGTTGGAAATATAACAAAAATAACATCGCAAGAAACATTCATGACGGTCATATTGAGCGTCCTTGTCTTTTATATCATAGGGCGGATATATAAAAAAATGGTGCTTATGAATATATATGAAGATCTTGCGACGATAGAGGGGGTCAATACAAGTTTATATAATCTACTCTATCTTTTAAGCATTGCCGTTGTTGTTGCTTTAGGTGTTTATTTAGTAGGAGGATTAATAACTGCCGCGCTTATTGCTGTTCCAGCGGCATCGGCAAAAAATATAAGCAAAGGACTACTTTGTTATAAACTTTCAGCGGTTATGTTTGGTGTTATTTCGGCGGTTGGTGGTATTGTTGTCACTCGATTTATTCAATTGCCTACTGGTCCTGCAGTAATTGTTTTCGGTGTAATTATATTTTTAATTTCAATTATTTTTCACAAAAAATCATATTAGTTTCATAAGTATGAAAAGGGTTTTATTCTTATTTTTCATTTTCCTATTTTTATTTGGACTTTCTTCTACTTATGCTTCCACCTTACTTGATGTCCATTTTTTCTATGGCAATGGTTGTCAGCATTGTGCAAAAGTAGAACCCGTTATCGCTGACTTAAAAATAAAATATCCTCAAGTTGAGCTCAAAAGTCATGAAATATACCACGATCAGGCTAATGCACTGCTTTTGTACCAACTCTACGATCAGTACAATGTTCCCCAATTAGAACGCGGCGTGCCAGTGATATTTGTGAAAGGCGAGTACCTGGTGGGCGATCAACCAATTATTGATAATTTAGAAAATAAGATTATTGCGGTTATAGCACATACGGAAAATGAAAATAAGCCAAATCTTACCGCCAGAGTTATAGAGACATTGCTACCTGTAGGAGAACAGAAGCCAAATAAGTCGTACTCGCTTTGGGCAATAACGGGAGCGGCTGTGGTAGATTCGATCAATCCTTGTGCTATAGCGGTTTTACTCATACTTCTTACCGTGCTCATGACGGGTGCGGGTAATAAGCGGCGAGCTCTATGCGCCGGTTTAGCTTTTATATTCTCCATTTATATCACCTACTTTTTATTTGGGTTGGGCTTGTTGCAGCTTATTGCTATTACAAATCTTTCCGGTGTAATCGCTAAGATTGTTGGAGCGGTGGCTGTTATTATCGGGTTAGCCAATATAAAGGATTTTATATTCTATGGCGGTGGGGGTTTTGTTATGGAGATACCGCGAAGTTGGCGGCCTGCGCTGAAGAAAATTATCAATGGCATTACCTCGCCCGTAGGCGCATTTCTGGCTGGTTTTGTTGTCACATTTTTTGAGCTTCCGTGTACAGGTGGGCCGTATTTCTTTGTGATTGGCTTGCTTTCGCAGGCACGGAATTTGGTGGATGTGATACCGGTGTTACTATATTACAACTTAGTTTTCGTTTTGCCGCTCTTAGTTATAGTTTTTGTTATCCATTTTGGTATTTCATCGATTCGGCGAGCTGAGGTTTGGAAGGAAAGAAACATAAGGCTATTTCATTTGATAGGCGGAGTAATTATGTTGGTTTTAGGTTTCTGGATTTTCTTGATGTAAAATTAATGTGAAGAAAAAGAGTCGAGTGAAAAATCAAAGAAAATATAAAATAATGAAGGAAAAAGTTGCTACCATCTCAATATTGGCGAATGTAATTTTAGCGGGAGGCAAAATAGCTGTTGGTGTATTTTCGGGTTCTGCTGCTATTTTGGCAGAAGGGGTCCATTCTTTTATGGATATTTTTTCCTCGGCTGTTGGCTATATTGGAATCAGAATTTCCAAAAAACCTAGTGACCAAAAACATCCTTACGGTCATTATAAATTTGAGGTTTTAGCTGGCACGATTATTACTATAATCCTTTTAGTGACGGGTGTGGGAATTATTTACGAGGCTTATCAAAGTTTTCTTGATCCTGAAAAAGTTAAAATTAGCTATTTAGTTTTTGGGATAATGATATTTTCAGCAGCTGTTAATGAAATAATGGCTAGATTAAAAATTCATTATGGCAAAAAAGAGAATTCCATCAGTTTACTTTCAGACGGATTTCATTCAAGGGTTGATGTCTATGCTTCGCTTGCTGTTTTTGTTGGTTTATTTTTTACAAGATATTGGATTTATACTGATTCATTGTTAGCTTTTTTAATTGGCGCTTATATCATTAAAGAATCCTTTTCTTTAGGTAAAGAAGCAGTTGATTCTTTACTCGATGTCTCGGCTGGTAAAGAAATTGAAGAAAAGATAAAAACAATTGCTAAAATACAAAATATTGAAATCTCCTCTTTAAAGACTCAGAAAAAAGGTTCAGCTGTTACTGCAAATTTGGAAATAAAACTGCCGAGCGGTTTAAGGGTGGAAGAGGCAACTAAAATTTCCAATAGCTTAAGAGAAAAACTCATAAAAGAGATAGAAAGTCTTCAGTATGTTGTTATCCAAATCACAAGTCACGAAGTGGAAACAGGATTTTACAAGCCTGAATTTGGTAGAGGTTTTGGGTGGCAGAGAAAAAGTAGGTTTAAAGAAGAGACCGAAGAAGCAAAGGGAGTAGGACCGGGTGGTTATTGTGCTTGCAAAAAATGCGGTTATAAAATTCCTCACGAACGTGGCATTCCTTGTTCGACATTTGAATGTCCAAAATGTAAAACTAATTTAGCTAGAGAATAATATGGCAGGACCAATAAAACCAAGAAGAGTGTTATTTTACCCAGATGTGATCTATTTTAAACCAAGAGCCGAATGGTTTTTAAAAATTATGAATTCCAAGACGCGAACCTGTCTGAGATTCGAACCGAAATAATTATAATAAAAAGCGAGATTTTATCAGTACGAAACAAAGAAAGTTCGAATATTAGAGTGGCAGCCAGCTTGAAAGGCCACCCGAGGTGCATTAATACGGATGTTTTTTCGGGGTCGTAGAGAGTGACTATCTAGAATGGTAAAATTAGAGAAACACAAACTACGATATTTTTTATAAATTAAAGAAAAAACAATGAACCAGATAAACCAAAAAATTCAAAGAGTCTCAGTTAAAGGAATTATCTACAAAGATGACAGTGTATTTATGTTGAAAGATAAAAACGGCAGATGGGAATTGCCTGGAGGTAGGATAGATTTTGCAGAGCATCCAAAGGAAACGCTAAAAAGGGAATTTACGGAAGAGCTTGGTATAGGAGAGGTTAAAGTTGGTAACATAGTAAATGTTTGGGATTTTACAGTAAATGCTAGAGGTGACGATTATCATTTTATCCTCGTTGTTTTTGAATGTCAGGCCGATTTAAGCACAATAAACATCAGCGATGAGCATTTAGAGCACAAATGGATTAAATTAGAGGAGATTCATAATTATCCAATGAGAGACGGTTATGTTGAATCAATGGAAAAATTTAAAAAAATAAAAAAGATTTAAAGTGTCTTTATTTGATGTCGAGATATTCAAATCCAAGTGGAAAAATTTTTGACAAGGAAGAAGAACGGATAGATAGAATTACAAAAAATTAATATGCATACAGGTTACATTTTTCTGTCTGGAGGCGGAGATATAGAGAAAAGCTTTGAATTCGATGAAAATTATTTTTCCATACTTCCTGAAAGGGCAAAAATTTTATACATACCGATAGCGCTCGATAGGAGAATGGTGGGTTTTGAGGTTTGTTACGATTGGTTTTCTGGCCTTGTTTCTAAGCACGCTGAAGGAAAAGATATAGATTTTACCATGTTATTGCAACAAGATCGGATTCAGGATCTAAACATATTCGACTCAATGTATGTAGGTGGGGGAAATGCATATAAGTTACTCGATTATTTTATGTCAAATAACCTGACCCGAAAGATCGAGGAATATATCGAAAAAGGCGGAATATACTATGGAGGAAGCGCTGGTGCGATGATTTTAGGGAAAGACTTGCGTATAGTCGAAGAAGAAAATGATAAAAACTATTCTCGTTTTGAAGGTCTTAATTTACTGGGGGATAAATCAGTGATGCCACATTATGAAAGTTCTTTGGATAAAAAAATATTTGAGTTCGCTAAGAAGTTTAACTCGAAGGTAATTGCCATTACGGAAAAATCTGGGGTGATTGTGCATGAAGATGTCTTGGAAACGAGGGGAGATGTTTTTATTTTTGATAGTGACGATAAAAAGCAAATATGAAAATTCTATTTATTACACTCGCGCCTTTTTCGTCAAGGGTGGGACGCCTAGCTTGCCTAGTAGGTGAATTAGAAGGGTTTTTAAAGAGAAATGAAATATTAAGAAGAGTTAGACTCTAATTTTCTTGGGAAATTCCTTTGAGAAGAGCCAATTTCGATGAAAAGATGCGTGAAAGCGCTAACCTGAAGATTAAAAAATACATGGCGGAATGTTTAAGGTGAAAAAATAAGTTTGCAATAAAAATTATTTTACACTTTTATCAATTGCCTAAATGATGATTGATCAAATTATCACTTCACATAAGCTAACAGAGTTTAAGGTCGTCAACGGCACTTCGACTAAAAGTTTTGGTAATATGTCCATTACGCGAGATCTGGATGACAGTGCGCGCGATAACCGTGGAAAGTTTTTTAATAGACTGGGCATAGATCATCGATCTTCTGTTGTTCTTTTTCCCAATTTACGACATAGCGCGAATATAGCGCTGGTATCAAGGTCTCGCAGAAATGGTTGCGTCGATCTAACTCAACGTTCGCCAGAGATAATGCGAATAAAAAAGATGCCAGGGATTAATCCTCCAAAAGATTACATTCTACATCCTGAATCTGGCATTGATGCTTGTATAAGCAAATCCGATAGTCTTTTTATCGCAATGGCATTGGCAGATTGTGCGCCGGTGATGTTTTACGATCTAATAACTGGATGTTATGCGTTGGTGCACGCGGGAGTCTTGGGGGCCTTTTCGGGCATTGTGAAAAATACTATAAAGTGTATGGAAGATTGGTGCGATGCAAAACCGCCGAATTTAATATGTTACATAGGTCCATGTATTACTTCTCGAGCATATAACCTGAAAAAATCTGGATTATGGAATGTTGTATTAAGCAATGTAGTGAAAAAGGATGTTGCAGAAAACTTTGATCTTAAAACTTTTCTAAGCGAAGAGGTAAAAATGGCTGGTCTTAAAAAGAATAACATTGAAATCAGTCCGTTTTGCACGGCTACTAGTGAAGATATGTTTTTTTCGAATTATAGAGTCGCGTCAAAAGCTGCAAAAATTAAACAGGGGAGGCATATTTCCATAATAGGTAGACAGTGAAAAAGTAAGTGGTTAGGATAATCAAAAACCATGTCCGAAGTGAAAATAGAAAAAATCGTGTATTTTGTGCGCCATGGGCAGAGTGCCGACAACGTCGCGCCGGTATTTCAGTCGCCCAACTCTCCGTTAAATGAAGAAGGACGGAAGCAGGCTGAGAACATCGCTGATCGCGTTTCCAGATTGGAGTTCGAAGCGCTCATTGCAAGTCCCTTTCAGCGTGCGAAGGAAACCGCTGAAGCAATTGAAAAAGCGACGGGCAAGAAAGCTGAATTTTCAGAGTTGTTTGTCGAGCGCGTGAAGCCGACCAGCATTTATGGCAAACCTTATACGGACGAGAAAGCGAATGCCGCTTGGATGGAATGGGAGAAAAGTTTGTACACGCCGGGCATGCGGGTGGAAGACGGCGAAAATTTTGACGATTTGATCGCTCGCGCCGATCGGGCACTCGCTTTTTTTGATTCTCGAACGGAGCGCACGTTCGTTGTTGTCACGCACGGTTATATTCTGCGCACTATCGTAGCCCGCGTTCTTTTAGGAGCCGCACTCTCCGCAG
>Ga0268278_1001846_pt1 | contig 11755 bp, 10 predicted proteins | sample saktaG_3_FD_190135 | JGI IMG/M metagenome (GOLD analysis project Ga0268278, IMG submission 190135) | Saline water microbial communities from Sakinaw Lake, British Columbia, Canada - sak_2010_1_5_55m | ecosystem: Environmental > Aquatic > Non-marine Saline and Alkaline > Saline ... | reverse complement strand
TGTGAAAATCATTAAATGTAATGGAGGGGACATAATGCGATTAACGCTCTGTGGAAATACAATCTGTGAAAAACATGAAATCGAAGGATAATGTGGTACTTCAATTACAAGATAAGACCCTGTTTGTGATGCATTTGATATTAGTGATATTAAGTTTGCTGGTTCAAATAAATGCTCAAGAACCCCAAATAATGAAACAACAGTAGAATCAGATAAATATTTGCTGGCATTGCTTTTTGTAATTAAAGATTCTTCTACATCTAACTCATATTTTTCTTTTGAAAATTTTACAGCTTTAGCATTAGTCTCAACACCTTTTACTTCCCATCCCAATTCTCTAGCCACATATAATATTTCTCCTGTTCCACAGCAAATATCAAACCATTTACCACGCCTTTTTACAATTGATTCGATGAACTTCACTTTTGGCTTGGCAATATTTTCCAGCCTATAAGGATAGATTAATGGATTTGCATACAATTGGTTAGTCATATTATCATAAGAAGGTGATGAATATACACCTTCAATTTCAGTTTTTGTTGGGGGATTGTTTATGTAAATAAGCGAGCAATCAAGGCACTGCACATAATTATAACCATAAATCTTTGCTATAAATTTATATTTTGTTGAGCCACAGATAAAACAATCATGATGATTTTTTGATAGATTTTTACAAAGCAATTCATTCTGTAAACAGCTTTCTTTCTTATCTAATGATTGTTTTAACTGATTTGAATCTATGTCTTTTCCGCATTTTTTTTCCATATTTCTCCCTTGGTTATACTAACTCCCATGTAATTGGATATTCAGCCTTAATATTTTTTCTTGCTGTTCTGCCAACAACCTGATCAAAAAATCTTGGCTGGATACCAGACCCTGGCCTTCTGATATCAATCATTTCCTCTATGATAACAGTCCCTTTTGGAATATCCTTTAGTGAACATATCCCAACCCTATTCTGTAGCCTATTCTTATATTCGCTCTTTGATGGTCTCTTAATTCCATCACCCCTCGCTTTTTCTATTTTTCTTGTAGTTTCAATTATGTATCTCATCTCTTTTTCATCAGAACTTATTATTTCATCAGGTCCTGATTTGTTGTCTGGATGTTTGAAATGTCGTTCAATAACATGGGCACCCATTGCTACTGCAGCCAATGAAATTTCTGGACCAATTGTATGATCAGAGTAACCTACAGGAAAACCAAATTCTTTCTGCATTGTCCTGATCACATTAAGGTTTACCTCATGTGGTTTTGTAGGATAATCTGATACGCAATGCATCAATATTATTTGGTCATTGCCCTCATTTAATATTGTATCAACAGATCTCCTAACCTCTTCTAATGTACACATCCCTGTTGAAAGAATTATTGGTTTATTTAATCTTGCAACAATCCTCAATAGAGGCAAATGACAGGCTAAATCAGAACCAATCTTATAAATGGGATTTCCTATTTTTTCCATAAATTCTATATCTTTAATATGTGATGGGGCTGAAAATGCCAATATCCCTTTCTTCTTGCAATAATCCATAATCTGTTTTTGAAGATCTTTTGGACACTGATATTCTTTAAGAATCTTATATTGCTGAACTTTTCCAATACTTTCCATATCAAACATTGTTTTCTTTGTTGTTGCTGTCTCAGCATCAAAGGTCTGAAATTTAACACAATTGCAACCGGCAGCTATTGCCGAGTTTATTATTCTTTTACCCTCTTCAAAAGTATAAAAATTCCCTGCAATTTCTGCTATAAAGTAAACAGGTTTGTTTTCTCCTATTTCTGTTCCATTTAAGTTAAGAACTTTTTTCATTTTGTTCCTTACCCCCTTTTATTATATTTAAACTATCCTTTCCATAATTAAATAACAAATCAACTGAAGACATATTTGGAATAAATGGTTCATATAATTGTTTATAAACAGGGTGATGAAAATCCTGATAAACTACTTTTATGCCTTCTTTTAAAAAAAATTTTTCAAATTCTTTTCCTCTCCCTGCTATGCCAGACATTCCAGAGATATATACATCAGGTTTTAATGCTTTACAAATATCCAGTATAAGTTGCTCCCCTTGCCCTTCAATCCCTAACTCGGATGCCCGTATAATTTTGGTAGTAATTCCTAAAAACTTCAAACAATTTTTTATAATATCAAGGTTAAGGTCAACAAGTAATTTCCATTCAGTGGAGCAAAGATTCTCAAAATAGCTTGCATATTCATTAAAATATGGTGCGCCTTTATAGCCGAAATAGATTCTTTTCCAATTATTTTTTTGCCATTTAATATCGGTGTTGTCTATTTCTACATCTTTAATTAACTTTGACCTTCTGTCTTTTCTTGAGACTGGAACATTTAACCATGTCTCACCTGAAACATCTCTAATTTTATTTCTATTCTGAAAGTATTTGTGTCTGTATTGCACGTTGTCTAATGCAATATAGACATCAGCCATATTGATTTTGTGAAAAAAACCAAGCCAAGGCATGTATTCCGGCTGGTGAATAGTAAGCTTCATTTTCAGTCTCAATTTATTTTTTAAATAACATTTGGCAGGTTGCACATAATTTTAAATCCTTATACTGTATTTTTATTATTTTTTCCCTCATTGTAATAAATTTCTTGTTGTTCCAAATTTCTGCTATTTCTTTACCTTTTATATTATCCATTTTCATTTTTCTTTTTATATCAAAACAACAAGGTAACACTGTCCCATCCCAACCAATAATCATCATGTCCCATAACATTCTGCAGGGAATATATTTAGAAGTATCTTGCCTTGATGGACCTGATGTCCAGGTATGGGTTTTAATAAATTTAAATTCATTTACTGGAAGTCCGCGAAACAAATTCTTAAATTCTTTTGTTATATACGGAGCATTGTAGTCCAGAACTTCAATTACTGTATAGGGGTTATCAAGGTCATAGTCTTTTTTTATTCTTAAGAAAGTCGATATATTGTTTAAGACCACATCATAATTTGTTCCTTTTCTTACAGACTCATATTTTTTCCTATTAACCCCCTCAAATGAAAATGAAATATAATCAAGGCCTGCTTTTATTAACTGCTCTGATTTTTTTTCTGTTAAAGCCAACCCGTTTGTATGAAAATATGGTCTTAATTGTGCTGCATTAGCAATTCTAACCATTTCAACTATATCGGGATGTATAAGAGGTTCACCACCCAAAAAAAGACCGCAATATTCCACTTTGCCTTTTAATTTGTCAATTATTTCACGGAATAAATTTAGATTTATATAACCTTTTTCACTAGAGTTTTCCCAACTGGATTGTGGACAAATTTTACATTTCATATCACAGTAATTTGTAGGTTCAATTCTGACTTTAAAAGGATAGGATTTTAATTCAATATCCTGATTTCTGTAGGCTTTATAAGATGGATGACGAGTCATTAAGGAGTCATACATCTTTTTTCTTTCAATCCTTTGTTTTAAATATTTGTCCATTTCCTTCATCTCACTTTCCAATTTCTTCTGTTCTTCCAATGTATTTATCAATTATTATCTTTTTATCTCCAACCATTTCAACAACTGGTGCTGTTTTTCTTGGAAGATAGCATTCTTTGCATGGCCCTATTTTTTTGTAACCAATATGCTTTTTATGTAATTCCCTCACATATTTAATCTTTTTATTATGCCATATGTTATATATATCCTCCTTATTGACATCTCCAATAATATATTTTCCCATCTCATCATTGGAACATAATAAAACTCGCCCGTCAGACCCTATTGCAATCCGCTGGTATAATACAGGGCAGTCAAAGTTTTCCTCATATTCTATCTTTTGTTTATCATCTTTTCCAAGATAATCAATTAAAGGGTTGCTTGAAATATTATCAACATAAGGAGAGAATATTGTATAATACTCGTCATAATTATTTTTGATTGCAGGCCAAATACTCTGAACTTTTATTACTGGTTTGATTGATTTTTTTCTTTTCTTTATAGCATGATATTTTTTTACTTTTTCTACAATATCATCAAATTTAGCAGGCACTCTTATTCTTTCGTAGGTTTTGCCTGTTCCATCTATAGATATAGTCAGCCATGTAAGGCCCGCATCTAAGGCCTGTTCAAAAAGTTCTGGTGTTAATGCTAAGCCATTTGTTAATGAGGATATTTCTTTTATTCCCTTATTGTGGGCATACTTTATCATCCTTACTATATCTGGATGTATAAAAGATTCCCCCCTTAAACTCAATCGTATAGAAAATATGTTATATAACACACATTCATCAATAATTTTTTTGAATAGTGCAAAAGACATAAACTTTCTTCCTACATTATTCTTAAATTTTTTAGTTGTGGTATAACACATAGGACAATGCATATTGCAATTTGTTGAAATTTCAATATCTACATGATCAGGAAACTTTGAAACATAATGCAATCTGGGATAATAGTGCCATTTAAACCTATTTAATAGATATCTCAAAATATATCCTTTACCTCTTTTATACTCAAATTTTATTTTATCCCATTTCGATAGGGTAAATTGGCCTTTGTTTATTTTTATATTTATCACCTAAATTTTATTTAATTTTTGTATTATTTAAATTCCATCAGCTTGAGCAGGTCATAATTTTCAAATCTATATACATTTGTTGTCAGTGATTCATACCAACTATCAATTATTTTGCTGAATTTGTTCCTTATCTCGCCAGTTATTCGTCCTAAATCAATTGCATCTTTTGCTATTACTACAATTGAAAAATTCCAATCCCCAGATATAGAAAATATCTCAGCAACACGAGGATTCTCTTTCAGGTATTGGATGAATTCCTTAATGTCCTTTTCTGTGTAGTTATGTAACTTTATCTTAATGTCTACAATATTCTTGAATCCAAAGTTTCTTGGCCTTAATTGTATTTTTGGAAAAAAGATATCATCCCTAATCATTCTCTTTATTCTTTTTTTTACAGAATCAATTGAAAGGCCAACTTTTTTGGAGATATCTGTAAGGGACATTCTGCAGTTTTCCTGCAATAGGTTAAGTATCACACAGTCCTTTTCATCTAATTCTTTCATTTTTCTTAGAATTTACTAAAAAATCATTATATTATTTAAATCTTTCGTAAAATTTCATCTTTTTTTAAGAAAAAGCTTAAAATTTAAGATATTTTTGTATTTACCTTATAAAGAACCAGTAATTTCTTTAATTAAACTCACAATTCTTTCAGAGGCTTTTCCATCCATTTTATAGCATTGGTCATAAATAAACTTCTTTGCCTTTTTGGCCAGCTTTTCTCTTATCTCCTTTTTTTCTAAAACAGATTTAATTACTTGCTTAACATCTCCTGGATTATAAACACCAATGGCTGCTCCGCTTTCTGCATAAGGCATTATATCTGGCTTGCCAGAAAGGTTTATTGTTATCAAAGGCTTTCCCATAATCAAAGCTTCAAGGCCAGTTGTAGATGCTACAGTTAACATAGCATTGCATCCTTTAATCAGGGGATGTAAATATTTTTTTGTTAATATTCCATCTACACCTGATTCTTTGATTATCTTTTCATATTTTTTAGTGGAATACTCAGAGGGATGAGTTTTTATTACAAGCTGTAAGGAAGGGATTGATTTTACAGCCTTGCATACACATCTAACTGCTTCTTCCACATAAGGAAGAGTTTGAGTGGTAAAAAGAATGTATTTTTTTGATGGGTCAAGATTTATCTCCTTTTTAATGTCTTCTTCCATTTTTGCATTAAATCCAGTAAGATTATCAAACTGTGGCGCTCCAGTAATTATTATTTTTTCTTTTGGTGTATTCCTGTTAATTAAAGATTTCTTAGAGTTGCCTCCCCAGACAGCGATTTTATCAGCAGAAACAGGAGTAAAGCCAGAAGCATTACCCATTGCACCATGCTGTATGCATAGTGTTTTTATGCCTTTCTGTTTTGCTATATGGGCAGCAATATTACCAATGGTTGTTATCTCATTCATCACAACAAAAAGCCTTGGCTTCTCAACAGAAAGCATATTGTTTATTATTTCAATATATCTTATCATTTCAGGGAAATATATTAAGAAAAGGTAGCTTAAATTCTGCTTGTCAAATTCTCCTGTTTTTAATAGCTCTTTGTATTTGTTTTTAAGTGATTTCCTTGCTTTTCTTATGTTTCTTGGTGATTCTTTTGTAAGATAACCTTCAATATCATTGTATTTGATGTTGTTGTTTTTTAGTTTTTTTGCAACATTGCTTGTAAAGCCATCTCTCTTGACAACAAGAAAGTTATTTTTCATCTTTTTTATAACAGGGGTAAGGGTATTTACATGGCTGTGTGTATAAGCAAGAAAAAGCACATCTTTTTTATGTATCTTATTTTTTGATAGTTTATGCCTAATTGATAACTTACATTGCTTCACAAAATTAAAGAAAGGAGAGAGCATTAACTTGGGCTGAGAGGTTACTGTAAGCTCATATTCAGACCTGTCAATTAGTGAAATTCCTCTATAAGCCAGAAAATCCTCATATTTTCTGAGTTTTGTTATTATTTCTTTTTTCATTTTGTGTATTTATATGGAAACAATTTTCTTCGCAAAAAATCATATATTTGAAAATGGATATTCCACAATCCCTTGTATTTTAATCGAAGCATAAGACTCTTAAAGAGGGGTATTTTAATTTGTTTTTGCAGGTAAGCCTTCCACAATTTTATTTCTTCATCTGAAAACTCTGTTAAGTTTATAACAAATTTAGATGCATTAGACAATTTCATAAAAAATGCTTTTTCATCCTTAATCTTACCTTCCTTTTTCAAATTATTGTAGATTTCTGTTCCTGGGTAGGGAGTAGTCCAAAAAAAAGGGGCATCATGTTTCATTTCCCTGCAAAATCTTATTGTTTCTTGTATTGTTTGTTCATTTTCTCCAACCATACCAAACATCATTGTTCCACCATGAGCAAGCCTGGCTTTACGTAATATTCCTAATGCTTTTTTTATCTGGTCAATTTTTATATCTTTTTTCATATTGTTTAAAATCCTTTGACTGCCAGATTCTATGCCAATTCTTACAAAAACACATCCTGCTTTCTTTATGACTTCAACAATTTCAGGACTTATTGAATCTGCCCTAGCTGCACAATCCCAAGTAATATTTAATCTTTGCCTTACCATCTCTTTGCATAATTCTTTCACTCGTTCTTTTGCGACAAGGAACTGCTCATCTGTAAACCCAAAATGCTTTATTTTATATTCCTTAATCAAGAATTTCATATCCTTAATAATTCTTGGGATTGAATACATCCTATATGAGCATTTTCCATAAAGCCTAAAACAAAAAGTGCATCTGCCAGTGCAACCAAGACTTGTAAAAAAAAGCAGGTTTCTTTTAAATCCTGCTCTTGAGTTTGGGTTATTTATGTATTTTTTCATATCCATAAGGTGGTATGCAGCCCTTGGAATTTCATCAAGATTTCTTACTAATGGCTGTGGTTCTGTCTTTATAATTTTTTCATTATCTTTATAATAAATGCCTTTGACTGTTTTTAGGCTTTGTTTAGTGTTTAAAGCATTCATAAGATTAACTATTGTAATAACTCCTTCCCCATGCACAACAATATCTGCACCCATTACATTGAGTGCGTGTTCAGGTATTGAAGAAGCTAAAGAACCACCAAGGATAATTTTCTTTTCTGGGCATTGTTTTTTAATTATATTAATAATCTTCTGAATAAAAGCATAACTTGTGATTAAACCAGATATACCAACAATATCAAAGTCCTTTGACAAAATTAATTTTGATATGTTAATTTTATCTATTTCATGTTTATATAGCTCAAAGTCAAGAATCTCAACCTTGTAGCCTGCTTTTTCCAGCACTGCCCCCATTATAGGCAAACTATATGTAAAACATGGTGCGTTTACAAGCCTTAGAGGAGGCATAATCAATAATACCTTTTTTATTATTTTAACTTTCTTTTCCATTTTTACTTTTTAAACCTAAAGACTAAGTAAGATAACTAAAAAATTTTAAAAATTATATTAAACCTATTGACTTTGCCCAAAGGTAATGCATCCTTACTACTATAATTGATATTCTCTTGAGTTTCAACAATTTTGCAATTGCAAGCCTGTGGCTTCCTGAATTTTCTAATATATAACTTCCCTTACGGTCAATTGATACACGGATTTCATTAATTCTATTATAATGCCCATCTTTATCTTCTTTTTGAAGTTCTTCCTGTGTTTTATATCCATTCTTTTTGATACTGTGATATGCTGAAATTAATATTTTGAAGTAATTATCAACTTCTTTTTGTGTTCTGCACCAGTAGCACTTACCATAAGCTTTAGCTTTAACAAATTTTTGCATATTTTTGTATTGATATGTTTCCTGGTAAGGGATCTTATCAATAAAGATTCCCTTTATAGTTGGATGCACTGACAACTCTCTTTCTTTCAGGTCCCAATCTCCAGATTGTATGTAAAATGATGTGCCCTTTTGTTCGGCAATATAGTTAACTTTATTTGGATTAATATAACTTACCTTGTATACATTTCGCAGAGTAGTTTTGCCAATCCATAAATTTCTTTCTTTAAAAAATAAATTGTGCTTACATCTAAGTTTAAAAAAGTCAAAATATAGTTTTTGAGTTTTTTCAGGACCTAAAATGACATTCAAAGGATAATCAATAAGGGGGTTCCAAAAGAACTGAAAAACAATGCGGGGCAATTGCTTTATTGAATGAAAGAAACCATAATATCTCACAAAATCAAAATACTTATAATACCATTGATAAAATGATTTATTAATATTCATTTATAAGTTTTATTTTTTATTTTGAATCTTGTAAATACCGCTTATCCATCTTGCCCTCTTCCTGCGGGGCATTATCCGATAGCTCAATGCAGACAGCAATGAAAACAGGTTATATTTTTGCTTATAGTTATTCTTGCAGCCACAAGCTGGACAAAGGGCAACATCACTTTCAATATAAAAATTTCCTAATCTATATCTTAAAAATTTTTCAAACCAATTTTGTTTTCTTTCTTTATTAATGTAGATTAATTTTTTCAGATTAAAATTAGTAAAAAGGCTTTTGTAAGAGCTTTCATCAAAAATCCTTAAATCCCTATTAGCATGGTAAGTTGTTCCACAATCTTGGCATTTTGTAAAACCCTCCCTAAGACATTGCTTGTATGGTGTAGTAATCAAAATATATTTTTTTGAGACTCTCATTAGCTCATTTAAAGTTTTTTTATAAACTTCTAAAGATAAATGTTCTAATACGTCAGAGCATATCACAAGGTCAAATGAATTATTCTTAAAATCTAAATTATCCCCACTCATCAATTTTTTCTTGCATTTTACATATTTTAACCCTTCTTCACTAACATCAACCCCAAAACAGTCAAATCCCCCCTTATGTAATTTATTAAGAAGCTGACCATTGCCACATCCAACCTCAAGAACTGTTTTGACATCGTTTGGAATCAAAGAAATTGTCTTATTTACCCGCTCTAACACAATTTTTGATGGTGGAGAGCCATTCCATAATCCTTGTTGTCCATAGTATTCTTTATCATAGTCTACCATTTTTCCTCCAGTTTTTCAAGATAGGCAATCTTTATTTAAATTCTTATTTATAAATTTATCTGATGATATTAAAAATGACATGCTCAACTCTTTTTCTTGAATCTCAAAAGGACCATATCAAAAAAAGTCTTGACAACTCCTGTTTTTTTGTTGACAATCCATACTAAAGGCAGACTAAAGACAATAAATATAACTAACTTAAGAAGTGTCAATAAAATATCTCTTGATAAGTTACCACTTATTGGAATAAGGTTGGATAATGCAAGTATTACTATTGTATATAGGAAAGGAATACCTATCTTTGTAAAAAATTTGAGATAATCAATAAATCCATGAATATAGTGATTGAAGGAATAAATCATTATGCCCATAGCATAAAATAAATAACTTATTGCTGTGGCTACCGCCACCCCTTTTATTCCATATCCTTTTATTATAAAAATATAATTTAAGATTATTGCTAATATTACAGAAATTGCCTGGAATAAGATAATTTTTTTTTCTTTATTTATTGTTATTAAAAAATTAGAAGAGGGAAACATAATTGAGGTAAAGAAAGCAGCACAAATTAATATCTTAAATGGGATAATAGTTGATAGATATTTTGGGAGTATATAATATATTGCAACAGGAGCTGTTATAAAAACTAGGCCTATCACAATAGGTATTAAATAAGAAAGTATTAATGTTGGCTGAAATAAATAATTTTTAATATTGTCATTATCCTCTTTTTCTCCATATTTCTCAACTAAATAAGGAAACATAATCTTGCTGATGCTCTGAGGAATAAATCCTACTATCCCTGCAACAATTACTGCAAAAGAATAGTAACCTAACTGTAGCTTATCCATAAACTTTATTATCATAATTTTATCAATACTTATAAAAAAAAGTGTCATAATACCCATTGTAAGTAGGGGAAACCCTATTTTCATAAGCTGGACTGTTTTCTTAGGCATAAATTTTATTTTTAATTTAAATTCATCTTTTTTGGATAAATAAAGTATGGCTACAATATATGCCAGTAACATAGCAAAGAATACCCCATTGAGACTAAACTTCATAATTAAAAGAATAATAAATATAAAATAGGCTATTGAATAAACTAATAAAATTTTTCCCATCATAGAAAATTTTTTCTCTGCTCTTAGGTAAGATTGGTAAAAATAGAATGTTTGCTGTAATATTATAATTACTGCAATAATCCTTAAACTACTTATTGTATTAATAGATACGTTCCTTATAAAGAAAGAAAGAATAATTAATATTAAGCTTACAAATAGGATAATAATCATTGTTCCACTAAAAACAATATTTTCTGTTTCTTTTATCTTGGAATATTCCTTTTTGCCACTGTAAAAAGGAACTTTTTTTGTCATGGCAAACAATAAACCAAAATGAGAATACTGGCTGTAGGTTACAATAAGCATCAAGGCGCTGTAAACACCAAATGATGCAGGCCCCAAAACCCTTGCAATAACCAAGCCAGTCAGTATGGTAAAGAAATAAGCACTATATCTTGCTATAGTAAATATTGAGGTATCCCTTATGATTTCTTTTTCATTGGCCATTTTAAGAACTATCAGCAAAGATATTAAAAATCTTTATAAAGTTAATGATTTTAAATAAAATAAATAACAAAAAACTTCAATCAGCTTTGTAAATAAAACTGAAAGGAGGATTGTTTGTTTTATAGATTTCTGTTAGTTGTAAATTTGTAATTTTTGTTATTCTTTCAAGAGATAAATCTGATATTATAAAATAAGGTTTTTGTTTCTGCCAATCAACATAAACAAGTTTATCATCTAACTGTTCCTTAACAAAATAACCCAATATGGTCATTCCTTCCTCATCAAATATAATTGAGATTTTTGAGTCATGGGGAATATTCTCATTTGCCCAGTTAATAGATTCTGCCCTGTGCTCAGCTCTTTGAGAATAAATAGCTGGCAATGGAATAACCTTGTCAGTTAGGTCTTTAAAGGAGCCATAGCTCAATACTGCACTTAAAAATATAAAAATAATTAAGCATAAAATAAGAAAGATATTTTTTATATTGTCTGATTTAAGTTTTAATCTTCTGAAATCAAGAAAAGCAAAAATAGTCAGTATAGGAATTAAAGGCGTTAAGTATCTTGTCCTTGATATTATAACCTGAAATGTTGAGGATGGATTATAGTTTAGAATAATATGT
>Ga0268278_1001842_pt1 | contig 11785 bp, 11 predicted proteins | sample saktaG_3_FD_190135 | JGI IMG/M metagenome (GOLD analysis project Ga0268278, IMG submission 190135) | Saline water microbial communities from Sakinaw Lake, British Columbia, Canada - sak_2010_1_5_55m | ecosystem: Environmental > Aquatic > Non-marine Saline and Alkaline > Saline ... | reverse complement strand
AAGTATTACAAAATGGAAGAAGCTGACTTCAGAGAGTACCGGGCAGATCATCTGTTTCGTGATAGAGCTTTCACAGAATATGGACAGGACATTCTGGAGGTTTATGAGAAGAATGATTATCGGAAGTTAAATATGTCATCTGTATATGATTATCTGGAAGAAAGATACGGCGATCTGCCTGGGAATGAGAAAACGCTGCGCAACTTTATAAGCTATCTTATAGAGACAGACAAGCTGACGTTGAATAAGAATATACGGACCTATAGGAAGGTACCGGAACTTCCTTTTGGAAAACAGATGCAGCTTGATTTTGGACAATACACGTGTAGAAGCGGTCTTAAGATTTTTATTTTCGCTGCTGTCCTTTCAGCCAGCCGGTATAAGTATGTCATTTTCCAGGGCCATCCGTTTAAGACAAAGGAAGTCATTGATCATCTACTTAATTGCTTTGATTATTACGGGGGGAAACCTAAAGAGCTGGTGATCGATCAAGACAGTTTAATGGTAGCAAGTGAAAATGCCGGAGACATTATCTACACGGATGATTTTAAGTTTTTTATCGAAGAGCAGGATATCCGGATGTATGTCTGCCGGGCTTCAGATCCTGAAACGAAAGGTAAGATCGAGAATGTGATAAAGTATGTAAAATATAATTTTTTCAACACCAGGGATTTTCTTAATATTGAGGAAGTAAACGAAAGTGTCTTTAAATGGCTTAAAAGACGTGCTAACGGGAAAATATCTCAGACTACAAAGCACAGATACCGGCCATCCTGATCGAAAACGAAAGAGAGCACCTCAGGCCGGTGCGCAACTCCATATTCAGGAAAGAGTCGCTTATAGGCCGTGAGGAAAGGCAGGTAAACGTAAAAGACTGTATCTCTGTAAACGCCTGTGAGTATCAGCTGCCTTTAAAATACAGGAACAAAACGGTCGAGGTCTATATCACCCAGCATAAACTGTTTATTTTCGACCTCTACACTGCAGAAGAGATCGTTGAATATGACCTTTCGCTTATTCCCGGGAAAAAGATATGTAAGAGAGAATTTAAAAGGGAAAAAGGCAAAACAGCAAAAGAGCTTAAAGAACAAGTGGCAGGTATGTTCGAGGGGGGAAACTGGAAACAGTTTGCAGCCAAAAACTTTAAGGCTTTTCCCAGATATGTGAGGGACCAATGTCTGGAGGCGAAAAGATACTTTTTTGGTAAAGATATAGAGATTAGCATCCTGAATAAGGCTCTTAAATACTGTCTTGAAAACGAAACCCTGAGTTTTGCTAACCTGAAAGATACTTATATTTTTTTTGAGCACGAGCATGAAAGAGAAGATCTGGCAATCCTAACGCTAAGCACAGATTATCAAGGAGATCATGAGCCTTTAAAAGTTATGGCCAGGGACTTGTCGGTTTACAAAAAGATCATAAGCTCACAGGGGGCAACCAATGAAAGCCTATGAACAGACCCTGACCTTTTTAAATACCCTGAGTCTCAAAGGGGTCGTCAATAGCCTTGATGAGATGATAAATGATGCGGAGATCAGAAAAGACTCTTATATTACCTTCCTAAATAAAATATTTACTACTGAGATATCTTATCGAGTAAAACGCCGGATGGAAAGAAATATGACAGCGGCTCATTTTCCTGTAATAAAGCAAATAGATGATTTTGAGTTTGGCCTGGTAAAGGGCATGGGGAAATCTGAGGCTGTAAATCTACTTGACTGCCGCTGGATAGATAACCAGGAAAACCTGTTATTTTTTGGACCGCCTGGAGTGGGCAAAACTCACCTTGGGATTGCTTTTGGAGTAGCTGCGGTTGAGAAAGGATATAAGGTCTGTTTTGAAAGAGTAACCAACCTGATAAAACTTTTAAAAACAGCTGAAGTGCAGAAGAAATCGGAATACAGGATAAAACGTCTCATGAAGTCAGCTCTGATTATAATCGATGAGATAGGCTACACCCCGATCGAGAAACGGGAGGCTAACCTCTTTTTCAACCTGATCAGTGAAACCTATGAAAAAACATCCATAATCGTTACATCCAATAAAAGCTTTGATTCCTGGGCGGAAATGATGGGTGACTCTGTAATGACCACTGCAATGCTGGACAGGTTGTTACATCACGCCAGAGTTTTTACCCTGGATGGTGAGTCTTATAGAATAAAAAATCAAAACAAGGAGGCATGATCATTTCCAGCACACTGAAAATGTGTATTCCTGTTTACCGAAGCTTATGCACTTCTACTTACCGGGACTTATGCATTTATCCTTACCGCAAGTTGTGTAAAAGTCCTTGCTTTTTACAAAGGTATATATGCCCTATTATAGCTTAAATAGGTAAAGAATATACAAAAAAAATTAGATCATTATGAAGATATCTATAATAACACCATCATATAATCAGGCTCAGTTTATCAAAAGAACGCTAGATAGTGTCTTGATTTATCAAGATTATGACAATATAGAGCATATTGTTATTGATGGTTGTTCTTCTGATGGTACATTAAAAATTTTAAAAGAATATAAGAATAAATATTCTGATAAACTTTTCTATGTTTATGAAAAAGACTTAGGTCAGTCCAATGCAATAAATAAAGGATTTATAAAATCCAAAGGCGATATTATTGGTTGGATTAATTCTGATGATTATTACGAAGATAATATTTTCCAATTTGTAGTTGAGTTTTTTCAAAGTAATCCAGATGTTGACATGATATATGGGGGATGTAATAGGGTGGATAAAAAAGGTATTTTTATAGGCAAGTTTGAAGATGATTATTATTTTAAAAAATGCAGAATTAAAAATTATAAAGAATTTAATTATGATACACTTTTAAATATATATTCTGGGTTAATACCCCAACCAACTGTCTTTTATAGAAGAAAAGTATTTGAAGAAGTTGGTTATCTGGATGAAACTTATGATTTTACTATGGATTACGAGTATTGGTTACGCATTGGTAAAAAATGCAATATTTATAGAGTAGATAGAGTTCTTGCAAATTTTAGAAGTCATGACAAGACTAAAACAAGATTTGAAAATCGATTTGGTTTTTTTAAGGAAGCTTTAAAAACTCGAAGAAATCAAGGGGGAAAATTAGTAGCCCCATTTTATCTGCCAATTGGGCTTGTTATTATCAAAACAATTGTTAAAATGATAATGATTAGATTAAAAATCTTACAATAAACATGATATGAAAAAGAAAGTTATGTTTACCATTCCTTCTCTTGTAGAGGGAGGAACAGAAAAAGTATTGGTTGATCTAATTAACTATATAGATGCTAATAAGTATATAAAAATTTTAGTTTTATTCGAAAAAAAAGGTGTTAATCTTTCGGCTGTATCAGATGCCGTAGAGATATATGATTTAAAAAAGAAAAACAGATATAGTTTTTTTAAACTAGTTTTTAAATTAGCTAAATTATTTAATAACATAAAACAAGATACTGTTTTAAGTTTTATGTCTTATAGCAATCTTATATCAATATTGGCTAAATTGCTCTCGAGATTCAGACTAAATTTCATAATAAGTGTACATAGTTATCTAAGTTCAAAACTATTATATGTCCGTTTTCGAAGGATGAAAAAATTCTTATATAAAAGTTTTTTTAAATATTCTATATGATAGATAAATTTAATGATATCTTAGGCTTTCTATCCGTCAAATCATATGATTATAATCAGGGAAAAAGGTTGGAGAAAATTAACAAAAAAGCTTTCCGATTTAGTTGATAATTATTCAGAGCTGGAAGAATATTGCCATAAAAACAACATGACAACCTTTTTGGAAAATGAAGTATGAAAATATCAATTTTAACGCCCTCTTTTAACCAGGGCGAGTTCATCGAAAAAAATATAAAATCAGTTTTAAATCAAAACTGGAATGAGATAGAGCACATAATAATCGATGGGTGCTCCTCAGATAATACATTAGCTATACTAAAAAAATATTCTCACTTGAAATGGGTTTCAGAACAGGATGAAGGTCAAGCCGATGCGCTGAATAAAGGATTGGAAATAGCATCTGGCGATATCATAGGTTGGATTAATTCTGATGATTATTATAAAGAAGATATTTTTAATGATGTCGTAATTGCTTTTAAAGATGAAAATACAAATTGGGTTGTTGGTAATATAACTCTTGTATATCCATCATTAGGAATAGAATATGAAATTAGCAGCCCCGTGATAACCTATGAAAAATTATTAAAAAAGCCATCTATCGTTAAGCAACAGGCAACATTTTTTAGAAAAGAAGCCTTACTTGCAGCTGGAGGCTGGAACAAGAAATACTTTATGGCAATGGATTTTGACTTATTTATAAGGCTATCAAAAAAATATCCTCCAAAAATGATTGACAGGGAATGGGCTTACTTCACGATCCACGATAACCAAAAGAGTTCATCTAAAAATTTATTGACCGAGATATCAGATATTACTGATATTTTACAAAGAGAAAACTTATCATGGATAAAAATTCAGAAAACTGTATCAAAGTATTACTTTTATCTTTTTAAATCTTTTATCAAAAATATTTTTATACGATTTAATTTTATTAATAAGCGATATGTCAATATACCAATTTCTTTAGAAAAAAAATCAAACCGGATCAAATCATCTAAAAGCTAACCGTATATGTTTTATGTTGTCATTTAAAAATCTATCGGTAAAGGAGATGAAAGTCTATATATTTTATAACCTAGCCTTATTAGAAAGAAGGTAAGATTAGGAAGCTGGAGTGGAGAATGAATTGTTTGGAAACAGTATAAATATATATGATATGAAGTGGTTCGGTTATCAAGACCAAATCTGAGTCTTCTTTAAGGTGTATGTCCTTTAACATGCCACAGCCATTTGCATCTGACGATAAGTCTAAAGAGGCGTATCGTATTCCCCTAAGGATTGATGCAGTCTCTGGTGATTATATTTTCGAATAAATTCCCCGATGTTTGCTCTACATTCCGCTACCGTCTCATAGGATTTGGTATAAACCTTCTCATACTTCAGTGATCTCCAGAACCGTTCTATGAAGATATTGTCGATCACTCGGCCTTTGCCATGCCTGCTGATCTTGATCTTTTCTTCCTGGAGAATCGAGGTGAAATTCTTGCTTGTAAACTGTGAACCCTTGTCTGTATTGAAATACTCTGGATTTCCTCTCTCCAGTGCCTCTTTTAAGACTCCACAACAGATATCCGGCTCCAGGGTGTTGGAGATCCATCACAGCCACAAGGTAGACGAATCCATGCTTCAAACGGATGCAGGTGATATCAGTTGTCCACGCCATGTCAGGTTTATCAATGGATACATCCCGGAGAAGATAAGGATAGATCTGATGTTCCTTGTCTGGAAAGCTCAATCTCTTCCGGGGATAAATTGCCTCCACCCACAGTATCCGAATCAGAGTCCGGGCTTTGTAACGACCAACTTTGAACTTTCGCCGCTTCAACTCCCGGCTCCCGTATATGGGAAAGTCCAGGTAAATTTTATCCATTTCCTCAAGAATTCGCTGATTCTCCTCAGTCAGTCCGATCCGTTCATAATAGAGAGAGGACCGGTTGAAAGAGAGAATCTTGCACTGCCTCCGAACCCTCAATTGCTGGTTGTCCTTTTCCACAAACTCTCTCTTTACAGGCTCTGGATTTGCTTGTACTTTTTTTTTAGAAACTCAAGCTCGATGTTCTGCTTTCCGATCTTCTTGTACAGCTCTTCGTTCAAACTTTTCAGCTCTTCAATCTCAGGATCTTTCTTCTTAGAAAAAAGACCGGAGACATTCTCCAAAAGCTGTTTCTTCCATTTCGTTATCTGATTGGGATGAACCTCAAACTGACTCGCAATCTCCGAAATCGTCCTCTCTCCCTTGATCGCTTCCAATGCTACTCTCGCTTTGAAATTTGTAAGTCTTTCTTTTTTTCAATAGTGCCCTCCTTATTATATTGTAAGGAGATACACCTAAAATTGCGACCTTTTTTGGTCTGAATCGACAAGACCATTATAGTGAATACTGTGAATAATAAAATCAAAGTTGCAACTATCATCTGGAAAGATACCTATGGTGGTGCGGAACGTTCTTTAAGTGATTTGGCTTTTGCTCTAGATAGGTCAAAGATTGAAATGCATTTTTTTATTTTATCAGGTGATGAAGGTTATTTTACTAATCAGATTAAGAAACTTGGATTTAATGTTGTTTGTTTACACTGGAAAAATGGTTTTAGTTTTCTTGGTAGATATAAATTAGTAAAAGAGCTTAGACGTTTTAATCCTGATATTATTCATGACCATATAATTCCGCATTTGACTAGACCGTTTTTAAGATTATTTTTAATGTGCCCAATAATAAATACAGAGCATGGTGTAACCATTCGGAGATTACAGGGTGAAGGAGAGTGGTGGCGAAAGTTTTTAGAAAGATTTGATTTTTTATCTTGTGATCTTGTCATTGCCAATTCAAAGACAAGTGCTGATGCTTTATTTAAGCTGCATGATTTGAATAGATCCAAAGTTAAAGTTATATATCTTGGGATTAATACAAACTATTTTTGTCCAAAAAAAAATCTTCGAGAAAAAGGTAAGATCCTCAATATTGGGTATATTGGTCGAATTATAAATAATCATAAAGGAGTAGATTATCTTCCTTATGTAGCCAAACACTTTTTAGAAATTTCTAAAAGAACTTTCAAATTCTCTATAGCGGGAGATGGGCCAGACAGAGAACAAATGGAAAAAATATGTAAATACATAGGAGTAAGAAAATATTTTCATTTCCTTTCTTGGATTTCTGACGTTAGGTCTTTTTTAAGTGGATTGGATGTTCTTTTAATCCCATCTCGGTATGAATCTCTAGGGCTTACAGCACTCGAAGGTTTGGCCATGAATGTGCCAGTAATAGCTTTTTCTGTAGGCGGTCTTCGTGAAATTCTTATTAATTGTCCAAGTGCTTATTTGGTTCCACTTGGAGATTTAGATGGTATGGCTGAGGCTATTCTTGATGTAGTTAAAAAAAGTCAAACAGATAGAAATGAAAGTCGTAATTTTGTTCTAAACAGATTTTCTAATAAACGGATGAGTTCAGAATTAGAAGAAGTTTATATGGAATTATCAAAAAGAAAAGTTAATTATCGGTCTAACAAGATTTTCCAAGGAAATAAGCACAGTTAAGTTAAACAGTAAAAGGACAGATTTCGAGAATCCATGGGCTATCTTAATTACTGAAGTAGGATTCCTTACAACTTTAGTTTATTTTGTTGTGATATTAGTTATATTTCTTTCTAAATTAAATTACCTAAAATCTAGAAATCATAACAGATATATTTTTATATTTTTTTTGTCTTTGTTATTTGTGGATTTTTCTTTGATTCGTTTGTTGCAAGAAACAATCTTAATTTTCTGTTTTGGTTTAATGTTGCATTACTATATGTGCTTAGCCCAGAAAAAAGAATTGCCTATAAATAAACAGCGAAAAAATAATTTCAATATGATTTAGCAGATTTAATAGTTGCCGGTTGTATGTCATATGAAATCAGAGACTCTTTTTTAGGGCCTTTTATTGATTTCAACATATTATCTCTTGAAAAATTGGATTTTTTGAGTCCTTGCAAAATTGAATATAAGGTTGTCGTTTCTTTTGTTAGCAGTCAGTAGCAAGCAAAACATTTTATTTTTAATTGATTATTATTGATATTTTTTTATATGATAAAATTAGTAATTACATCAATGGAGAATCTAATTGAAGTGTTAGAATTATTCTCTGATTTCATTTGGCATATAGCCGTTACCCAATAAGAAAATAAAAAATAATTTGAGATGTTATCAACAAAGTTGCTTTTGAATATTTATAACAGGATTACTAGAAGGAAGATTTTACAAGAACTTTCAACTTTAAAGTCAACTATTCAATATGATAAAAAGAAAATTAGAGCTTATCTGGATAAAAAATTAACTAAAAATTTTATTTATATTTCTGAACATGTGCCTTTTTATAAAAAACTTTTTGATAAAAAATTACAGGGAGTAGCTAGATATTCTCCAATTGAAATATTAAAACAACTTCCAGTGTTAGAAAAGGATGATATAAGAAGAAATCTAGACAACTTATTATCGGATGAATATAAAAATACAAAAAGAATATGTTTTGATTCCACAGGAGGTTCTACGGGGCAGCCTTTAAAATTTGCTTATGATAGACAGTACAAGGATTTTCGTTGGGCAATGATTTATTATAATTTAGCGATGGTTGGTTATAAGCTTGGTGATTGTCATGGGTTTGTGTATGGCGGCAACTATGATGTGAAAAAGCAGTACTCACTTCGACAGAAGATGCAAGATTTTATGATGAATGCATTTCAAGTGAATGCATTTTTTTTAAATGATAAATCTCTTATGAAATTTGCCAAGAAATGCAGAAAAAGAAAACCTAAGTTCTTGATTGGGTACTCTACCGCATTATATCAACTTGCGCTTTTTGTGGAGCGTAAGGGTATTGATCTGAATTTTGATTTTATTGAATCAACATCAGAAGTTTTGACCAAAGAAATGCGAGATACTTTTCACCGTGTTTTTGGATGCGAAACTTTTGATAGGTATGGTTGTCGAGAAGTTGGCAATATAGCGCATGAATGTAAAGCTCATAATGGATTGCATGTCAATTGGCAATCAGTGTATGTGGAAATTGTTAATAAAGGGAAGTATCCATGGTTATCTGAAGATTATGGTGACATTGTAGTAACAAGTCTCCGTAATAAAGGGATGCCGTTTATACGATATGAGACAGGTGATATAGGTCGAATTGAAGATAACCCGTGCAGATGTGGTTTGTGTGGACCACGCTTATTTTTGGGTGGTGCAAGAGAGGGCGATTTATTATGCGCTGCTGATGGTAGTTATGTTTCATCACCAGCTTTGACCTTGATATATAAAGATCTTGCAGTTCAGGAAATACAGTTTGTTCAGAGGGGAAAGACAGATTTGTTGGTTAATGTTATTAGGGCTTCTGAATATACTGATAGCAGCGAAAAGATTTTATTAGAAAGATTAAGGAAAATATTTACTAAGAATATGGATATAGAATTTGCATATATTGAAAATGTTAAGAAAGAGAAATCTGGAAAATATAGATTCACGAAGAGATTATTTTAAGTGATATGAAAATTATCTTTGCATCAAAATTTTATTATAGTCGTGGAGGTTTTGGAAGCCTATTTTTCAAGACAAAAGAGCTGCTAGAGCAACATGGGCATTCTGTAATTCCTTTTTCAACAAATTATTTTGGAACACTGCTGTCCTAACGTTAGAATCTGAAATCCTTTTAATTTATTTATATTCATTCACTGCTGTCCTATTAAAAAATACAAAAGTCTTGTAAGTCATTGAAAATAATAATGAAACCAGGGAAAAAAGATTTTTCGATTTGAATTCACTTTCCAAGCTCGTGTATTACTTCTCTAACCATAAAGAGGTGATACATGAATACTGGCCAAACGATTTTCTCCCAAATTATGTCATTCATACCGAAATATGAATTTGATAAACGAGTCATCAAATACAAAGGCAATTATAGAATACGACAGTTTAGTTGTTGGGATCAATTCTTATCTATGAGTTTTGCGCAATTGACCTATAGGGAAAGTTTACGTGATATAGAAGTCTGTTTAAACGCTCAACCTAATAAATTATATCACATGGGAATCAAAGGAAATGTATCACGAACAAACCTTGCTAATGCTAATCGAAAAAGAGATTGGCGCATATATGCTGAGTTTGCCCAGGTATTGATTTCACATGCCCGTAAACTCTACCATGATGATCCTGCGTTTATTGTTGACCTTGATAATACCATTTATGCTTTGGATGCAACGACAATCGATTTATGTTTATCGCTTTTTCCTTGGGCGAAATTTCGAAAAAACAAAGGGGCGGTCAAACTTCATACCTTATTGGATATTCAGGGGTCAATACCGGTATTTATTGAGATTACAAGCGGGCTGGTGCACGATGTCAATATCCTTGATGTGCTTATTCCTGAGCCTGGATCTTTTTACGTTATGGATAGAGGATATCTTGACTTTGAAAGGCTTTATCGAATCAGGGAAAACTTGGGATATTTCATAATCCGCGCAAAAAAGAATATGAAGTTTTAACGGATAGAATCCAGAAAAGTCAACAAGTCAACTGGTCTCCGCTGCGACCAAGTCATTCGCCTTAGCGGTTTCAACACACGAAAGAGCTACCCCGACAAACTGCGAAGAGTCAAATATCATGATAACCAAACAGATAAAATATTAGTGTTTCTTACAAACAATTTTGACATTCCGGCGCTCACTGTAGCAGAATTATATCGGAACCGCTGGAGAGTGGGCGTGTCCAAAGAAGGGTGCATGATCCAGCCGGTGGAAATCCGGCCAAGGCTAAAAGACTCAAGGGCCTTGTAGCTTGAGAGGCGCCGTGGCGCGAGAGCAAGACGGCGAAGCCCTCCGACAACATTCTTTGAAAGGAGGATGCGCAACGCTCCAGGTTGTAACGTGCAGTGAACGTAGATGTAGCCTCGTTACACGGAAAATCCGGTGGCCGAGCCGGTCTATTTGCGTGCGAAGGCAGCAAGAGGTAGCGGTATGAGTCATAAACGTTATCTCTCACCGGCGGGGTATCAGCGACGACATGGAGCGAAGGGTCATGCGGTAACTGGAGAAGCCCTCGGTGCTCGTCGGAGAAATCCCGATGGGGAGGGGCCCTGCCTATAACCGTGAGTGGGAAGTGGCGGATCGGGTTGTATTACTGTTGATCCGTGTGCAGCAAAACACATGGGGAGGGAAGGGCCCGGACCGGTAGACATTCCGTTTGGCAAGGTGAGGCAAGGGTGAGATGATAAAGGCACCCATTGACTTGCAGGAGCTGCGCCGGCGGATATTCCGGAAGGCGAAGTCTGAGCGAGAGCATCGTTTTTGGGGAATCTTCGTGCATATCGCGAAGATCGAAGTCCTTGCTGAAGCATACCGACAGGCGAAGAGGAATGGTGGCGCACCAGGCGTTGATGGTCTAACTTCTAAAGACATCGAGGCATCAGGTAGCGAAGCCTTCCTTAACGCCATACGGGAAGAACTCCTGGCGAGGACTTACAAACCACAGGTGAACCGTCGGGTTGAGATACCCAAAGGGGACGGCAGAGTCCGGACTCTCCAGATTCCCTGCATCCGGGATCGTGTGGTCCAGGGAGCATTGAAGTGGATTCTGGAGGCCATATTTGAAGCGGACTTTTGTCCGAACTCTTACGGATTCCGGCCGAGACGGTCGCCCCACCGCGTGCTTGCGGAAGTTCGGCGAAGTCTGTATCGCAGGATGAGTACTGTGGTAGATGTGGATTTATAATGCTACTTTGACACGATCAGGCACTCTGTCCTGCTGGAGAAGATCGCACGACGGGTACAAGACCCTGATGTGCTCCGCCTTGTGAAATTGGTATTGAAGGCAGGGGGCAAGATAGGTGTTCCTCAAGGAGGGCCTTTCAGCCCACTGGCAGCCAATATCTATCTGAACGAGGTGGACTGGTACTTCGACGGGATTCGCCACAAGACAGCGGCTGGGAAATACGAGGCCGTAAACTATCATCGGTTTGCGGACGACATCGTCATCCTCGTGAGCGGACACTATACCAAACGGGGCTGGGCTGTAAATGGTAAGCTGAATTCCTAGTACTATGGAAAGCAGAAATCCCATGGTAATGGAAGACAGAATTCCTATGGTAATGGAAAGCAGAAATCCCATAGACGTGGAAGACAGAATTCCCTTTTCAGG
>Ga0268278_1001840_pt1 | contig 11794 bp, 7 predicted proteins | sample saktaG_3_FD_190135 | JGI IMG/M metagenome (GOLD analysis project Ga0268278, IMG submission 190135) | Saline water microbial communities from Sakinaw Lake, British Columbia, Canada - sak_2010_1_5_55m | ecosystem: Environmental > Aquatic > Non-marine Saline and Alkaline > Saline ... | reverse complement strand
CATATAGAGTAGCGTTTGCTTTTGATTGTGAATATAGTTCGTATTCGGATAATTTCCTTCCTTGTGATCTTTATTTTTCAGATCTTGACGGCACATGGAATGATAACGGCAATCTGATTTATGGCGAACTTGAAGACAATATAGATATGTATTCTGACGTGTTCGTTGGTCGGGCATCTGTAGAAAATATCGCGGAAGTTACCGCATTTGTTGATAAGATTCTCACCTATGAAAAAAATCCACCTACTGATTATCAAACAGATATGATGTTCCTTGCTCAGGTTTTATGGAATGATCCGTACACCGATTCCGGGGTAAGTAAAAATTTTATTGATGAAGCATACGTGCCATTTCAGTTTGATCCAATAACAAAGTTATATCAATCACTTGGAAATACATCACTTGATATTGTCATAGACAGTCTTAATGCAGGAAAGCATATTGTAAATCATTGTGGTCACGCATGGTATGGATCGATGTCACTCGGTAACGGTTCACTTCATAATAGTAATATGGATAATCTAACAAATGCGCCTGCATTCTCGATATGGTACACGATCGGGTGCTGGCCGGCTGCTTTTGATTATAATTGCATTGCTGAACATTGGATAAATAATGCAAATGGTGGAGGGGTAGCTTTCATAGGAAATTCACGTTATGGATGGGGAAGCCCGGGCAATCCGCTTTATGGGTATTCAGACACCTTTGACCAGGAGTTTTTCAAACAACTTTTTCAGGATGAAATACATAATATTGGTATGACCATGGCATTGGCAAAATCTGTATATGTGCCTTATTCGAGGAATGAGAATGTTTTCCGCTGGTGTGAATATGAGATAAACCTTCTTGGCGAGCCGGAGATGCAGATCTGGACTGATCTTCCGCAGAATTTATTCGTTGTGCATCCCGATAGTATTGCAATTGGGAATTGTGATGTGCTGGTCGTAGTAAGTGATGGAACTAATCCTCTGAAAAATGCGCGTGTCTGCATGATGCAAGGTGACGAAATATATCAAGTAGCTTATACTGATATGCAGGGAATGGCTTATTTCTCGGTATCCACAGGCAATGTAATCGAAGATATTCTTCTGACTGTAACTGCAGAGAATTTTTTACCCTACCAGAGCACCATGAATGTCATTGCAGATATTCCGTATGTTATGATCGATTCATATACAACAAATAATTCGGTACACGGATATGTGATACCCGGAACTAATGTAAGCGTGGATGCAGGATTTCATAATTTTGGGCAGATGCCTGCGCAGGATGTTGCTATTCTTCTCACAAACACAAGTAATTTTATCACGCTCATAGACAGCACTCACTATATTTCATACCTTGATCCGAAAACAGGTATCTTTGAAGATAATGTCTTTTCCTTTGTTGTGTCATCGGATGTAGAAAATGGAGAAGTGATTCCCATTCATTATACTATTACAGATAATGCGGATGGTTTGTGGGAAGGTACGATTTCAGTAACAGGCGCAACGCCGATATTTGAATATATTTATCATCAGGTGGATGATTCATTGAATGGAAATGGAAACGGCATTCCCGAACCGGGTGAAGAGATTGATATCGAGCTTATCGTGAAAAACACAGGTCTGTCAAACTCATTCGATACTCAACTTACTCTTTCTTCGAATAGCACATGTGTTAATATTCCATATTGCGTCTGGGATGTTGGAGATGTACCAGCAGGACATTGTACAGAATGCACAGTCACCTTAATGATCAGCAGCTCATGCATTCCGCCTGAATTCGTAGATATAGAACTTGCCTTTATAGATAGTCTAGGATTTACATGTGTCGATACATTCAACCTTACAATCGGTGAGACTGGATTTTCAGATGACGTGGAATCCGGGGACGATAAATGGATTCATTGGGGAACCGAAGATCTATGGCATCTTACTGATCGAAAATCAGTATCCGGAGATCATAGCTGGTACTGTGGAATTGAGGATTCAATATATTATCCTGATGATGTGAACGAAGTCCTCGAATCAATTCCGTTTACTATCGGGACAAATCCCGCACTTACTTTTTGGAGTTGGTATGAATTCACAAACTACGGTGTAGATGGTTATTATGTTGAGATATATAACGGCATCGAATGGATCGTTCTCGACTTTATCGGAAGCGGAGGAGCGCTTCCTGTGCTCACCACAAAAAATGGCTGGCTGAAATATGAATATGATCTTTCAGTCATTTCTCCCGGGACTGAGTCTCAAATCCGTTTCCAGTTCGTCAGCGACGATGAGGACGTGGCAGAAGGTGTCTATATTGATGACGTTACAGTATTTACCGATGACTGTCCTATTTATGTAGATTTCCTTGCAGACACCTTTTATGGTGAAGAGCCGGTGAATGTTCAGTTTTCGGATCTCAGCTATGCAGAAACAGGACCGATCACAAGCTGGGATTGGGATTTTGGAGACGGAATTTATTCAAATGAAATGAATCCTCAGCATATCTATAGCGAGGATGGACTATATACAGTCACATTGCAGGTCGCAGATCAGTTTGGCATCACCTCAACAGAAAAAAAAGCAGACTATCTTCATATCCTGCCTGACACAACAAAAACAGTGTATGTAAATCCTGACGGTACAGGTGATTTCACGAACATTTCGGAAGCACTTGATGTGATGAACGCAGGGGACAGTCTTATCATCGCAGATGGCGTATATGAAGGAACAATGAATACTGGTCTTGCTATCCCGAAAGATAATATCACGATCAGTTCTGAGAATGGTTATGAAAATTGTGTCATAGATGGGAATGAGCTTTATCCTGCTTTTATGTGCGGATTTAAGGATGGTATTACGTTTGCGGGTATTACATTTTCACACTGTTATCATAACGGGTATGGAGGAGCGATAAGCACAAATGGTTCAGTAACATTTATCAATTGCTCTTTTGAGGAATGCTCTTCAGAATATGATGGCGGTGCGATCTGGGCTGTTGGCGGAACTTATTTAGAGGTCAAGGATTGTCTTTTTGAAAATTGTGATGCAGATGAAGGCGGTGCAGCGTATATCGAACTTATTGAGCAGGTCAATCTTCATAATACGGAATTTTCCTCATGCCAGAGCAATGAATTTTCGGGTGGCGCACTGCTGTTGAATGTCATCAATACTGTTGATATGCAAAATTGCAGTTTTTATGATTGTGTTGCGTTCACTGCAGGTGATGGAGGTGGAGTTTCTGCAGCAGATGTGTTCTCAATGCAGATCAAATATTCGGATTTCAATGAATGCCAGGCAGCAGTGAGCGGTGGGGGAATGTACACAGATGGCTGTCAGGATGTATTTATTGATTCCTGCTATTTTATGTACAATCAAGCCGGGAGTGGCGGTGCACTCAAAATGATTGATTCATATGTGGACATCACACATTGCGAGATTGGATTCAATGAAGCAACTGTGGGCTCCGGCTTCTATATAGGAAATAACTCTTTGATCATGATTGATAATAGTCTTTTTTATGAAAATTCATGCATGGATACGAATTCCAAGGGTGGCGCTCTTTATGTGAACGATGGCGTTGCAGCAGTTATCAATTCAACAATATCGGATAATATCGTAAACACGCAGGGTGGTGGGATCAGCCATCTCGGTTCACATCAGATGTCAATTTACAATACCATACTCTGGAATAATTGTCCGACCGATATCTGGGCTGTTGATTCCACAAAAATAAATATCGCATATTCAGATGTAACAGAGCCATGGAGTGGTCAGGGAAATATTTCTGCGGATCCGCTGTTTGTGGATGTGTCAACACAGAATTATCATTTTGATGAACTCTCGCCTTGCATTGATGTGGGGAGGAATAATTATGTGCAGGTGGAAACCGATCTTGATGCGCATGTGCGTATCTGGGATGGTTCCGGAATCGGAGAAGCTATCGTGGATATGGGATGCTATGAATACGGTGCGCCGATCTATGCAATCGATGATGAAATTCCTGAAGAAAATATTGCGTCACTTATTAAGAATTTTCCAAATCCCTTTGCACATGAAACACAGATAAAGTTCTACATTCCAACTCTTCAAGAATGTGTGATTGAAATTTATAATATTAAAGGACAGAAGGTAAAAACTCTTGTGAGAGAGGATATGCAGGCAGGTTTTCATTCAGCGAGATGGGATGGGACGGACAGCCAAAGTAGAGAAGTGGCTAACGGAATATATTTCTATGTATTGAAAACAGGTGAACAGAAAGCAGTAAAGAAACTGGTTTATATAAAATAATGGAAACACGACGCTCCTTTTTGAATTGAGTCGGGGGTGGTACAAATTATTTGTAACGCAAGATTCCAATCTTGCGACATTGAAAACTCAACATTGGAATGTTGAGCTACTTATTCTAAAATTTGAAAAATGCATTCTTTCCGAGTCGTTCCCTTAATGACCGACTCGTGATTTGAATAATTATATTTGTAGGGGCTGAACATGTTCAGCCCTTTTTTTATATAAATGCAAAATATCAACTTATTCTAAATAAACTCCAACACCAACAATAAGCACATCACCATCAACCTCGATCTGTCTTATATATGATGATTTTGCTGAAGGTTTATCTTCACCAGGTTTATTCCACCAATAATCAATCCATCCAGAGCCATCTTCCATAGCGACTTCAAGCATCTCTCTGATAAAATATTTTCCTTCCACGTCTTGTGCATCATAAAGATTTGTTCCTTCAATTTCCGGATGTACGAGGAGTGTTCCTTCAGCATCGAGGACAAACACGTAATTGTTATTGAAGATAAATTCGGAAGTCGGATCTCTTAAAACTTCAAAAGCTGTTATTCCTTCTCCTTCAATCATATCAGCAGCTTCGTTCACTTGATCCACAACAAAAGCCCGTTCCATTTTCATATTGTAAAGTCCGCAGCCGGTTATATATTTCTTTCCGGATGGAGTAATTGCAGATCGTACATAAGTGGATTTCCATGTAGGTTCGTCCTGACCTGGAATATTCCATAAATAATGCGACCAGCCGCTGCTGTCATCGCTGGCTACTTCGATTATGAACCATTTGATAAAGGGTTTTCCATTTACATCGGTCAGCTCCATTACATTTGTGCCAACGAGAGCAGTACTGGCATGAGCATATACCATTCCTTCGGGATCGATTACAAAAATATACTTATCACCATGACGCCACTTGGAATCCTGCACTGCAAATTCAGCAAAGGCATCTTCTCCTTTTTCTTCGATCAATGCAGCGGCATCATTTACGAGTTCTACCAGTTGTTCTGTTTCTTTATACTGATATTCTGCATCTTGAGCATACAAAGTTGTACTCAAAATGAGGATACTCATTAAAATACAAAATGATCCTGTAAACTGAGTGAAGTTCTTTTGTTTTTTCATTTTAGCTCCTGGCTTTATATTTAGATAATTCTCAGAAAATTTAGGAATTTATCAAATTTTCAGTCAATATTTATATTTTTTACTATCTTCGATTGTCTTAAAATGATATTTACGTTACGATAGATTCAATGGAAACCTTGTGACTCAAAACACGACTCAGCTTGCAAAGATGAGTCAGTGTGGAAAATTCCATTTATCTCTCTGTTTTCTCTGTTTTCTCTGTGGTTCAATGTTTTATACAGATTATCGTTTCCCTTGATATTTATCTTGACGCCAAAAGTGCAGAATAATTCGTTTACGGATAATTCAAATTCTCTTATGAAAATATCAGGAGGTCTGATGATAGAAATCCTTGACCTGAAAAAGGTCTTTGAAAACAAAAAAAAAGGAACGGTATCCTACAAAGAAGCACTCAAGGGCATCAGCTTTATGTGCAAACCGGGTGAGATTTTCGGTCTACTCGGTCCAAATGGCGCAGGAAAAACAACAGCACTTCGATGTATTTCAACGTTGATCAAACCGACAAACGGCAGCATTACGGTCAACGGTTATGACGTTATAAAAGATGACAGGAAGGTGCGCTCTATAATTGGCTTCCTTACCAGTGATATGAAGCTGGATGGCTTTTTCACGCCGGATTACATGATGGACTATTTTGGTCGCTTGAATAAGATGGCTCCCGAAGCAGTTGCAGAACGAAAAGAGAAACTTATCAAAGAACTTCACATGGAGGAGTTCAGGCATAAGAAGATCGATAAGCTTTCAAGTGGTATGAAGCAGAAAACAGCGATTGCGATCAGTCTTGTTCACAACCCGGATGTGATAATCTTTGATGAACCTACCAACGGACTGGATGTTGTCACTGCAAAGAATGTGACCGATTTCCTGAAGAAATATGCGAAAGAGGGGAAGACTGTGCTCATATCCACGCATATTATGGGTGTTGCAGAGCAGATCTGCGATAAGATCGGAATTCTGATAGAAGGACTGATAAAAGAATTAGGAACTCTCGATGAGATAGTGAAAAGGAACGAAACGGACAATCTTGAAGATGTATTCTTCAAATATCTGGAGGTGCAGGATGTTTAGTGATGCCTATATCATAATGAAAAAAGAGTTAAAGCGCCTTTTCACTGATAGACGAACTGTCTTCTTCATGGTCGTACTTCCGCTTATTATGCTTCCGGTTATGTATACTGTAATGGGAAAGATAAGTCAATCCAGATCAGCCGATATACGTTCCTATCACGGGACTGTATTTGTTGCTCCCGAAATGCAGAAAGAGTCACCAATCTACGAAGAATTCATCTCAATTATTAATAGTCAAATGAATGTGACGATCAATGAAATACCTGAAGCATACATCCCGACTGCGAAGGAACTTATCACCGAAAAGGAAGCTCAGTTATTGATCACTTTCCCGGAAAATATTGATCTTGCATTTGATGCGATACAGCCCTTTGATATACATGTTTTTTATAATGGAGCATCAGATTATTCAAGCTATTTTTACAGACGAACTCATGATGCGATCAGTTCATTGGCTGACACATTGATCGTTTTTAGATTGGAGTCACTTGATATACCAACTGACATTCTTACACCCGTCACAACAAACCGTACGATCAGCCCGGAGCTGGTGAATCTCGCAAAAAAGGGGAGCGAGGTCGGCAAAGCATTCGGTATGCTTCTTCCATTCATCATCATACTCTATCTCTTTGTGAGTTCCATGCAGGTGGGTATTGATACAGTTTCCGGTGAGAAAGAACGCGGTACTCTGGCTATCTTGCTTGTGAACCAGGTTGATAGGGCTTCAATAATACTTGGAAAGCTCCTGGCGGTTGTGTGTGCATCCTTTGCAAGCGCGATCAGTTCTGTGGTAGGTCTGATGATCGCAGGGAGATATTTTCTTAAAGACCTATTCCGTTCCACTGCAGAAATGTCCGACTTTATATTAGGTGCAAATCAAATAATTCAGCTTGCAGTTCTACTCATTCCAGTTGCGATTCTGCTCGTATCATTAGTGCTTATCTGCGCAACCTATGCCCGTAATTCAAAAGAAGCAGCAGGTCTCGTCATGCCGCTTTATATGGTCGTTTTGATCTTGAGTATCGGAACAAGCTCCATGGGAGAAACTGTTCCCACATGGATGCATTATACTCCGATAATTAATACTGTGATCGGACTCAAATCAATATTCATCAAATCATCGACCTGGGGAAATGTTATTATTGCAGCTGCGTCAAGTCTTATTTTTGCAGGAATACTCATCTATTTCATGCTCAAGATGTTCAAAAGCGAAAAGATATTATTTAGAATTTAAGGAGTTTTCATGATTGAAAAAGATATATCAAAATATAAAAAATTGTTTTCAGAATATACCGAACTGCGTATTCAGGAAAATCGAACCTGTGCCATTTCAGTAGTGAACGGCGATATAATGGGGAATAATAGAAGCTCGGAAAGCGGAGTGTCCGCACGGGTATATAAGAAAGGCGTGTGGGGTTTTTCATCCAATCCTACCATCGCTGATGAAACGGTCAGCACTGTCATCAAAGCTGCCACGGAGAATGCGCTGTATCTCAATGACAGAGAACGAAAAGACAAACCACCTCTTCCTGCCTCCATCGGTACTGCAGAAAAAGATTTTATCACTGATAAAAAGAGGAAAACTCAGAAGGAGATGATCGATTTCCTTAAAGAAGTCGATGCATATATTGGAAAAACATACACAGATCTCACTTCGAGAACAAGCGTGTACCGCTGCCTTGAAATGGAAAAAGCACTCCTCACTTCGGATGGTTCCCAGTCATATTCCATGATCCCGAGATCTATCATCTACACTTCTTTGAGTTTGACCAAGGACGGACAACCCTTTGAGCTGTATGAGGTATTTGGTGGATTCGGTCATTTTGAAGACCTTTTCAGTAAACCCGGAGACCTGTTTGGAAAGATCGCTACACAGTACGAACACCTGAAGAAAAAATCTGAAGGAGTCTATGCAAAAGCAGGCATGGCAGATTGTATCTTTGGACCTGATCTCGCAGGTATTCTTGCGCACGAAGCCATCGGGCATACTGTCGAAGCGGATATTGTACTTGGTGGTTCCATTGCAGCAAATTATCTCAACAAAGTAGTTGCCAATCCTATCATTACTATGATCGATTATGCACACACTGCAATGGGCAAGCTCTGTCCGATACCTGTTTTTGTCGATGATGAAGGAACCCGGGCAGAAGATGCAGTACTTATTGAGGAAGGAGTGCTGAAAACCTTTATGCATAATAAAGAAAGCGCTCAGCATTTCGGAGTGAAACCTACAGGTAATGCACGTGCCTACACCTATTCTGACGAACCGATCATTCGAATGAGAAATACTGCAATAGTGCCGGGAAAAGACAAACTGGAAGACATGATCGCTTCTATTGATGACGGCTATTATCTCATGCAGCCATCAAACGGGCAGGCAGATTCCACAAGCGAATTCATGTTCGGTATTGTAAAAGGATACGAGATCAAAAATGGAAAACTCGGAAAAGGGATCAAAGATACGACTATTTCCGGTGTTGCATTCGAGATGTTGAAAACAATCAATATGATCTCCGATGATATGTCATGGTTATGTGGCGGGATGTGCGGAAAAAAACAACTTATTCCTGTTGGCATGGGCGGTCCTGCTGTGAAATGCAAAGTCAATATTGGAGGTAAATAATGAAATCTGACAGAGAACTCGTAAAATATTGTATTGATAGAATGCTACAAAAAGGAGCTGAAAAAGCCCAATGTTATCTGAAATTTAATAAAAAACATGAGCTCAATGTGGATGCCGGTGAGATGACACTTCTGAGAACTACCTTTGATACCAGCATTTTGCTCAAAGCAATTATCAATGATCAAAAAGGCGACCTGAAGATCAATAAAATGGATAAGGATTCTCTTGATGCAGCAGTAGATCAGGTGATTGAACTCGCTCAATCCTCATTGCCGGATAAGGCAAATGATATCGCAGAGAAGCAACCCCCAAAGGAATTCACCGCAGGTCGGGAAGAAGCTGATCTCGATTTGATGTATGATAGACTGCACGATTTCGTTCTGTATGAAAAAGAACACTACCCGAAAACTATGATAGAGCAGGCGATCATAGATTTCACACAATCCAACATACTTATTCAGAATTCAAATGGTGTTGATTTTGAAGGCGATCGCGGATTGTATTCATTTTCTGTGATGTTCACTTCAAAGGAAGGGGAGAAAGCATCCTCTTTTAATTCCTCCGGCTGTGCTATGAAGGAATTGGAAAAACCTCTTCATCAATATTCATCTATTGATATGCTCCTCAACCAGTCCAGCGAGCAGATACATACTTCTTCTTTCCCGGGCAAAATGGTCGGAGATGTGATCATCACACCGGACTGTCTTTCATCATTCATATATTATGTGACAGCATATCTTTACGATTATTCGCTCATTTCAGGAAGTTCGATTTATAAGGATAAGCTGAATGAAAAGATTGCAAATGAGTCCTTGACTTTGCATTCATTTCCACGCTCACCCGAGATCGCAAAGAATTACTTCTTCACACGTGACGGCTTTGAAGCTCAAAATATGACCATTATTGATAAAGGTGTGCTAAAATCCTTCCTGCTATCGCAATATGGAGCGAATAAAACCGGCAAACCAAAAGCTGTGAACAGCGGTGGATGCTACATTGTTGAACCGGGAACCTCCTCTTTTGAAGAGATGGTTTCATCGATTGATAAAGGATTGTTGCTCTGCAGATTTTCCGGTGGAAATCCAAGCGATAATGGAGATTTTTCCGGCGTGGCAAAGAATAGCTATCTTATCGAGAATGGAAAAATTGCCAAACCTGTTAATGAAACAATGATCGCCGGCAATCTGGCAGAAATGATAAGCAATATCGCAAATATCTCTCAAGAAAGAATTGATTACGGTAGTGCAATTTATCCCTGGGTTCAGGTGAAAGGGATAACTATTTCAGGAAAATAAACGCGGAGAACAATTATGGATGTATATCAACACATACAGAGGAGCAAGATACTCTTCATCATTATAATATTTGTGCTGTTTTTCATGGTGTTCTTGATGTACAGATTTGGATTTAACTGGATAGGTGCAATTGTGTTTGTTATTATGATATTTGCCTTGTATCTCTTTAATTCTTTGACAGTGAGAGTAAATTCTGATAATGTTTATGTGGCATTTGGTTCGGGGTTTATAAGAAAAAGCATCCCATTGAGTTCAATCAAATCTGCAGAAAAAGTCAGGAATAAATGGTACTATGGTTTTGGTATTCGGCTTATTCCCGGTGGACAAATGTATAATGTTGCAGGCTTGGATGCAGTTGAATTAAAATTAACAAACGGAAGGGTATTTCGTATCGGAACCGATGAACCGGATAAACTATTGGCAGTCATTCAGTCGCAAATGGGAGCAAGACAATAAATATTCTCATATCAAAATTTAAGTAGCAAGGAGCAATGATGAAAGTCCTTATTATATATGCTCATCCTTATGAAGGAAGTTTTAACAAAGCCATCCTCGATAATATTCGTGAAGGCTTGAAACATGCTGGTCATGAGGATGAGCTCATTAATTTGAATGAAGAAGGTTTTAATCCGGTTCTCACTCGCGAAGAGCTGGCAAAGTATTCAGACGGCGAGTATCTTGATCCGAAGGTAGGGGGATATCTTGCAATGATCAAAAATGCTGAACACCTGGTTTTCGTCTTCCCGATCTGGTGGGGCGGAGTTCCTGCGATATTAAAAGGATTTTTTGATAAAGTTTTACTAAAAAAAGAAACATACGACTTCAAAGGCATGATGCCAACGCCAAAATTGAAGGGCAGATCCGCGACGGTCATTTCAACGATGAATAGCCCGAAAATATTCTACAATCTCTACGCAAAGGCGCCTGTTAAACAAACTGTGATAAAGGGCACGTTGAAATTGTGCGGTATAAAGCCGGTGAAGTGGATCGAGTTCTCACAGGTTCTTTCTACTTCTGGTCCAAAAAGAGAAAGGATGTTGGACAAGGTTTTAGACTATTTCACGAATTTATAAAAAATATTATGAAAAAAATCATATAAGGAGAGTTGATATAAAATGAGGAAACTACTAATTCTTATATTTACAATAAAACTTATATTGTCATTAATCTCATGTGATAAAACTACAGGACCTCATAATCAAACAACAGTAACTGATATTGATGGTAATGAATACAAAACAGTCAAAATTGGCGATCAGGTATGGATGGCAGAAAATCTAAAAGTGACTCATTACAGAAATGGAGATCCTATTCCTGAAGTAACTGGAAATTATAATTGGTTTGATTGTTTTAATGGTGCATGGTGTAACTATAACAATGATGCAGTAAACGGCGCT
>Ga0268278_1001828_pt1 | contig 11867 bp, 10 predicted proteins | sample saktaG_3_FD_190135 | JGI IMG/M metagenome (GOLD analysis project Ga0268278, IMG submission 190135) | Saline water microbial communities from Sakinaw Lake, British Columbia, Canada - sak_2010_1_5_55m | ecosystem: Environmental > Aquatic > Non-marine Saline and Alkaline > Saline ... | reverse complement strand
CAATCCGATTGCGACGCCGCCCTGGGCAAATAGCCCCATACCGGTATATTTCCGGACAACATCTTCGGCGTTTGTCAATTTGGCTCCAAGCCAGGCGCCAAATAATTTGCCGGCACTTCTGCCAATTACGTAAAAACCGACAATCAACCATAACCATTTCGGCATATTTGTCAGGCCTAATCGGGCGCCGACAAATACAAAAAACAGAATATAGATTGGCGACGATAATCGTTTAAGATGATTAATCAGTTCCTTGCTGCGGTGAGGAGACATATTTACGACAGTAATTCCAATTGCCATTGTCACAAGGATTACATCCATGTTCATCCTGACTGCAAATCCAATGCACAACAGTAAAATACCAATTGCTACGGTGGAAATATAATCCTGATCGTGCGACCTGCGCAAAATAAAATTCAACAGCAATCCCGCAACGATTCCAATGCCAATCGATCCGAACAGATCGAAAAGTGTATACAATATTTCGAGAAAACCATTTGAACCGGTGCCGGAAATTATTTCAGCAATGCTGGTTCCAACTCCATATAAGGTCATAGCAAGAGCATCGTCAAGTGCAACAATGGCGATAAGTGTCGTTGTCAATATTCCGGCAGTACGGTATTCCCAAAGTACATTTATCGTCGAAGCGGGATCAGTAGCAGAAGCAATGGCGCCAAAAACAATGCCAGTGGCAAGTGCGATATTCAACGAGTGTGTTACTTTCATCATTATTAGAGTAACCGGCAGGCAGACTAATACAAATGCAAGAACTCCTTCTGCCAGCAGAATCGACGTAAACTGCTTTCCATATTTTTTTAATGTCTCAAATTGAATTTCAGAGCCAACCAAAAAACCAATAATACCCAGTGCGAAAAAATTAAAAGGTTTCAGCATTTCAATATCGCTCGGAGTAACGAGTTTCAGACCACTGACACCAATAATCACACCCATCAGAATGTATCCGAGAACCTGTGGAATACTCAGACGCTTGACCACCAACGCGCTCATTATCCCGCCAAAGACACCGATTCCGAACAGTAGTAATATACCGGGACTTAGATTCATGACTGATTGTCTCCCTCTATAATGATATCATATATCTCTTTACTATCCTGGCAATGATAGAGACGTTCGCGAATAATCTCGTTTTTCAGCAATCTGGATATACGTGATAATGTTTGTATGTAGGCGTTATGCTGATTGCGTCCGGCAATTATTAACACGATAAGCCTGACCGGGACGTTATCAAGAGACTCATAATCTTCAATGCCTGTTTTACTCACGGCAAAGGCCATCTGGATTTCATTGATCGAGTTCAGACGGACATGGGGCACCGCAATGGATAAACCAATTCCTGTACTCATCAGTTTTTCACGTTTAAATACTGCATCGGCAAGCTCAATTCGGCCTGTCAAGCCCGGTACATCACAGGATAAATCAATTAATTCATTCAACGCTTCATCTTTACTTTTACTATCGAGGAGTACAACCCGATCGGGTTTTAATATTGCTGACAGGGAAGGTGAGTTGGCAACATTGGGTTGAATTCTTGGAGAGAGTTTTTGATTGACCCAGTTTTCAATATCATCCCGTTTGAATCGCCAGGATGTCCCGATTTTACCGCCAGGGATTTCACCTTTGTTAGCCCAGTCATATACGGTTCGTTCTGAAACGCGTAAATACGCGGCAAGCTCTTCAAGTGTCAAAATATCTTTCAAATGTAAAACTCCAAATATCAATGTTTATCAATCAACAGCGTAATATAGCATATAATTCATAGTATTTCAACTATATGATTGATATTGCAAATATATGTATAAATTAAATTTCTGGAAATCATGATTCATTCTTCTATAAATCATTTTAAAAATGATAATTCTTCCGGTTTTCTAATAAATCTGCCGTAACCAAATCAGCTGCGCTGTATCTCAGTTTGTGTAATCTTAAAATAAAGAAAGGAAGAGCAATGACCGAGCATTTGAAAAAGGAAGACTTTAAAACGAAAGTCTATAATTTTGAAACAAATAACGAATGGAAATTCGAGGGCGAATTACCATGTATAATCGATTTTTATGCTGACTGGTGTTCGCCATGTAAAATGGTCGCACCAATACTTGAAGAAATATCAGAAGAATACAAGGGCAAACTGAACGTATACAAGATAAACACAGAACAGGAACAGGAATTGGCTTCAGTTTTCGGAATTCGCAGTATTCCGTCAATACTTTTTGTACCAAAGTCCGGTAATCCTCAAATGGCCGTCGGCGCACTTCCCAAAGCAAACATGGAAAATGCAATCCGTGAGGTACTGGGTGTGGTAAACGAAAAAGTATTGGCTTAATTTATTCTCTCTTTTTAATTAGTAACGAAACCTTACTAACAATACATATTTTTCTTGAAACTTGATCAATAATTGTTTATTATTGAGAAAATGTTTTATATACACCAATCCAGATTTCGTTCAGCGTTCCTAATTATATTTTTATTTTAATCATCGTTTTTATATCGTTTTTTGTCAGGTTTACAGAGCCGGAAAAATATCTACAAAAATGATTGACTAGTTTTCTATTCAATATACTAAGTATTAATATATTAATCATTTATGGAGGGAATTATGGAAAATAATCAGGTACAGAAACAGGTTATTAATGTTGTTGCAAAAGTGTTAAAAATGGACGTTTCGGAAATATCTCCAGAAGCAAATTTTATTTTTGATCTGGGTGCAGATTCCATGCAGAGTTTGGAACTGATCGCCGGATTTGAAGAAGAATTTAACATCGAAATGGATGAAGATAAGGCACTTGCCGTACAAACTGTGTCCGACGCAGTCAAATTTATTCAAAGCTATATTTAATCACTATTCCGGAGTATTGATGACTTCAAAATCTGAAATTCATAAAAAGAATCTTGAGAAAATATTTTATCCCGATTCTGTAGCAATTATTGGAGCAAATAAAGTAAGAGGGACTGTTCCTCATGACATTCTGGCAAGTATTTTAAAAGCTGATTTTAACGGAATTGTATTTCCGGTAAGTCCGCGAGAAAAATTCATTTCCGGCATAAAAGCCTATCAATATGTCGTTGATATCGAGGATCCTGTCGATCTTGCAATATTGGTTTTTCCTTCATCGGTCTGCCATATGGCGTTGGAGCAATGCGGACAGAAAGGGATCAAGTCAGCGATTATCATTTCTGCCGGTTTCAAAGAGGTTGGCGGAGAAGGCATTGAGCGGGAAAAACAGATTAAAGCGATTGCTGATAAATATAACATGTCATTTATCGGTCCCAACTGTCTTGGTGTCATTAATACAGATCCAAGTTCGCGAATCAACGCATCTTTTGCTCGAAAAATGCCGGAGGAAGGGACTATCGGGTTTTTATCACAGAGCGGGGCGTTATGTACAGCCGTACTTGATTATGCTCAGGCAAAACACATTGGATTTTCAAAATTTATCAGTTTTGGAAACAAAGCCGATATCAGTGAAATAGACCTATTGTATTACCTGAAAGATGATCCAAAGACCAAAGTCATTTTGATGTATCTTGAGGAAGTGTCTGACGGTATTGCCTTAATGAAGGCTGCCCAGGATATTATTTCCACGAGCGGTAAACCGATCCTGGTTCTCAAATCCGGACGTACCACTGAAGGTGCCTCGGCAGCTGCATCTCATACCGGTTCATTGGCCGGCAGTGATGAAATCTGTGATGCGGCATTCAAGCAGTCTGGTATTATTCGCTGCAGTAATATTGAAGAGATGTTCAATATTGCAATCGCTTTCGCCTATCAGCCACCACCTAAGACAAATAACATCGCTATTATTACCAATGCCGGTGGACCTGGTGTTCTCACGACCGATGCTGCTATTCATGACGGCTTGAAACTGGCAGCATTTTCTGATGAAACAACGGCTATTCTAAAAAAGAACCTGCCCAAAACTGCCAATATAAAAAATCCCGTAGATGTAATTGGAGATGCCCGTGCCGATCGTTATAATATTGCATTGACGTCTGCTTTTAATGATCCGGCAGTTGATGCGGTTTTTGTAATCTTGACACCGCAATCCATGACTGATATCGATCTCATTGCTCGGGAAGTGGCAAAAGTCTCCAGTCATTATAAAAAACCGGTCTATGCGTCTTTTATGGGTGCAGCCGATGTTCAGGAAGGAATTGATGTTCTGCAACGGAATAAAATTCCCCATTATTCGCTGCCCGAATCCATGAGCAAAGCCGTTGCGACGGTCTATAAATTCAATCAGGAAAAACATGATATCGTTAAAAAGGAACGCATATTTAATGATTTGAAACCGGAAATAGCAAAAACGATATTGAATAATGCCATTGCGGAAAACGTCGGATATTTAACAGAAGAAACGGCTCTGAAAGTACTTGAAGCATATGGATTGCCGGTTCTTGAAAGTTACCTGGCAAGCACCACCGATGAAGCAGCCCAATACGCTGAGACGATCGGTTTTCCCGTTGTGATGAAAGTAATGTCCAAAGACATCGTTCATAAATTTGATGTCGGTGGAGTTGTGCTTAATATCCAGACTACCAGTGAAGCAAAAACCGCTTATGATACCATATTAAAAAATGTGCAGACAAATCAGCCTGAGGCCAAAGTTAAAGGAGTACTTGTTACAAAAATGGTTTCCTCGGGTGAAGAGGTTATTCTTGGTCTAAAACGCGACCCGTCATTCAATTCGGTGATCATGTTCGGCCTGGGAGGTATTTTTGTAGAAATATTCAAGGACGTCAGCTTCAGAATTGCCCCTATTGATGAAATTTCAGCAAAATCGATGATTAATGAGATCAAATCATCAGCCATCTTGAGAGGCGCTCGCGGAAAAGCGATCAGTGACATTCAATCGATAGTTGAATCGATCATGCGCTTATCGAAACTTGCCACTGATTGCCCTCAGATTAAAGAACTGGATATAAACCCGCTGATTGTTCTCGAAAAGGGTAAAGGCAGCTATATTGCCGATGCCAAAATCATGTTGTCAACAAATTCCAAATAAAAGAGAGGTATTCAAATGAGAATATTAATCCATGATGATTATGAAAAATTAAGTAACTGGGTTGCTAATTATGTTGCCCAAAAAATTAATAAGGCAAATCCGACTCCTGAGAAACCCTATGTATTGGGATTGCCAACCGGTTCTTCGCCAATTGGTACATACAAGGCATTGGTAAAATTGTACAAAGAGGGTAAAGTATCGTTTAAAAATGTTGTAACATTCAATATGGATGAATATGTCGGTATTGCCGAAGATCACCCGGAAAGTTATCACTATTTTATGTGGAACCATTTAATTCAATATATTGATATTCCAAAAGAAAATGTCAATATCCTGAATGGTAACGCCAAAGACCTTGAAAAAGAATGCCACAACTACGAAGAACGAATTAAAAAAGCCGGTGGTATTGATCTTTTTCTGGGCGGAATTGGCCCTGATGGTCATATTGCCTTTAATGAACCGGGCTCGTCATTAAGTTCAAAAACAAGAATTAAAACCCTGACGTATGATACTATACTGGCAAATTCCCGCTTTTTTGATAATGATATTAATAAAGTTCCGAAAACCGCATTGACTGTTGGAGTTGGAACAGTGATGAGTTCAAAACAGGTTTTACTCATTATCAATGGGTATAAAAAAGCCCGAGCTCTGCAGAAAGTCGTTGAAGGAGGTGTAAACCACATGTGGACTGTCTCAATGTTGCAATTGCATGAACACGGAATGATCTGTTGTGACGACGAATCGACCATGGAAATGAAAGTGGGTACGGTAAAATATTTCAAGGATATTGAGAAAAAAGCATTATCTCGTTTTCCAAAAATTTAATAGGGCAGTTTATCTATGGCATTACGAAAAATAAACAGCAGTGAAATCAATGCACTCCGACAACAAGCTTGTTCTGCTCAGGATTGGAATTCTGTTTCAGTTAATGATTCCTTTGACACGAATGTTATTAGAAATGTTGATTTTTTCGGCGTTGTTGAAATCGGCAATCTATCCGGTAAGAAAAAACTACCGGGTGGTGTCAAGAGAGATTGCGGTATTTTCAACAGCCAAATAGCAAATTGCCGAATCGGTGACCACTGTTTGATCTCCAATGTTACAATATTGGCAAATTATAATGTCATGGATGATGTTATCATCGAAAACTGCAAATCTATTATCACCGAAGGTAACAGTGGTTTTGGCAATGGTGTCGAACTGGACGTGCTCAACGAAGGTGGTGGCCGGACATTACCAATTTTTGATATTTTGACTTCACAGATTGCATATCTGTTAGTGAATTATCGCCATGATACACTGCTTACTGAAAAACTACTTTCGATTATTTCTGAATACTCAAATTCAAAAATATCAGATCGTGGAATTGTCGATTCCGGTTCAGTAATTCGGAATTCCGGAATTATCAGGAATGTCATATTCGGAGTTTGTTCAAATATCGACAATGTTGCACATCTTGAAGATGGTACAGTCGCAAGCACCAAAGAAGCGCCAACGCAGATTGGTGACGGTGTTATTGCAAAGGAGTTTATCATTCAATCCGGCTCAAAAGTCGATGGCGGAGCGCTTCTTGATCGGTGTTTTATTGGACAGGGTGTTAAAATCGGTAAGCAGTATTCGGCTGAAAATTCCGTCTTTTTTGCCAATTCCGAAGGATTTCATGGTGAAGCCTGTAGTGTGTTTGGCGGGCCTTATACAGTGACGCATCATAAATCGACGTTGCTTATTGCCGGACTGTTTTCTTTCTACAATGCCGGCAGCGGCACGAATCAGAGTAATCACATGTATAAACTGGGTCCGATTCATCAAGGTATACTTGAGAGAGGTTCCAAAACCGGCTCATTTTCCTATATGTTATGGCCGTCAAGGGTTGGTATATTTTCTGTTGTCACCGGAAAGCACACAGCGAATTTTGACGGATCGGACTTTCCTTTTTCCTATATTACAGAAGAAGGCGGCAAGCCGCAACTAACTCCGGCGATGAATCTGTTTACCGTTGGTACGCGGCGCGATTCCGCCAAATGGCCTGCCCGTGATCGACGGAAAGATCCAAAAAAATACGACCTGATCCATTTTGATCTGTTTAATCCTTACAGTGTCGGCAAAATGGTTAAAGGACTGGAACTGCTGCGATCACTCTCAGAAAACACGCGAAAAGAACAGGAATATGTCCATTTTAAGGGATGTTATATTAAACGGCTGATGTTGAAAACCTGCTCAAAATATTATGACATGACAATTAAAATCTATATCGGTAATGAACTGATTAAACGACTCGGGGATTTAAAATCTATACCCAAAATCAAGACCGCACTATTTTCTGTCAGCACCAATTCCGATGATTGGAAAGACTTGTCAGGGATGCTGGTTTCCGAAAGTGCTTTGAACAGGATGATGGATCTAGTAAAAAAGGGCGATATCAAATCGGTTCATGATCTGAGCCAAATTCTTCAAGATATATTTGATAGTTATGCAGTTGAGAGTTGGAAATGGGTTTGCCATTTAATTGAAAAACGCTATGCTATTAAAGCATCGGAAATCGAGAAGGAACATCTGTTACAAATCGTTTCCGATTGGAAAAACGCCAGTATCAAGTTCAATAATATGATTCTAAAAGATGCCTCTAAGGAATTTGATCAGAACAGCTGTATCGCTTATGGAATTGACAGTGAAAGTGAGGACATTATTGCTGCGGATTTTAAAGCGGTACGTGGAAGTTATGATGGAAATTCCTTTGTCGAAGGTCTTTTAAAGGAAAATGAATCCATTGAAAATAAAGCAACACAATTAAAAGATTTCCTTTCGCTTCTTTCTTAGTTTTCTTTTCCCCGTTCTGAAAACCTCCGGGCCGACGGGTTCGGAGGTTTTTTGTTGTTGAATTCTGTCAATCGCAGGGGCTATTCATGAATTGCCATTACGTTATATATCTGCTCATTGTACAAAATTCTGTGAACTGAATGATAAAAACAATTTGGTTTTTATACAGGAAATTGATATTCTTAATGCATAAAGATAAATGATTTGCATTTCTGAAATTAGGATTATCTTGGAAGCATAATGAACACATCCGGCAAAATATTTTCTATGTTCAAACGATCCGTTCTGGCCGTCTTCATTATATCCATAGCAGCCATTATTTTTAACGGTTTATCATCCAGCGGTGTGCCATTAATTACACCATTCAGGATAGTCACAGTTGGCGACAATATGACAAAATATCCGGTGTTTCAAACACGGGATCAAATACACAAATACAGTCAGAAAAATGATTTTCACGCACCTGAAGAGATTGATTTGACTATTGCGTATAAACACTTTCAAAATTACTCGGCTATTTTTATTGATACCCGTGGCGCTAAAGAGTATCAAAACGGACATATTTCAAGGGCCGTCTCTATTCCCCTTAACTTACTGGATTTTAGTCGTGAGATACTTCCTGAGTTATCGAGAAATGAACGAATAATCTCCTATTGCGATGGCGAAGACTGTTCACAAAGTATTGATTTAGCGATTATGTTAAGTGAAGTCGGCTTCAATGATGTTTATTTTTTCTTTGGCGGTTGGACCGAATGGTTGAAAGCCGGTTACCCGACAATGACCGGAGATATGCCATGAAACGGATTGACAGTCATTTCTATCTGAAAATCGCTATCCGGCTGGTGTTGGGTTTTTTATTTCTTTATGCGTCCCTGGATAAGATACTCTATCCTTCCAAATTTGCTGAAGTGATCTACAATTATCGATTGTTACCGGTCGAATTATTGAATATTTGTGCCATTACCGTGCCCTGGATTGAAGCATTCATCGGAATTTCGCTGCTAATGGGATTCTGGATCGAGACATCGGCCTTTATGCTCAGTGGCATTACGGTATTTTTTATTGTGATGATTATCAGTGCCATTGTCCGTGGACTCGATATTGAATGCGGTTGTTTTTCTCTGGATGCCGAAGGTTCGCTGGTCAGTTGGAAACGGGTAATCGAGGATGTCTTCATTTTGGCCGGTGGTTTATATTTGATGGTAAATCACAAAAAGCCGGATAAACAAGGATGACTTTATTTTTAAAAGTGATATCTCAATGATAATACAATAGTAATTTTTCTGAGTTTTGGACTCAATTGCATAAAAATGAGGGGTGAATGTCGAGAGATCAAATTATTGGAGTCATAATACTGTTTACGGTACTTTGTATATCAACGTACCTGGTTTTTTGGGCACGTCATCTGATCAATAAAATCAGCGAACGAGGTGCGGATACAGCCCGCAAAATTACGAAAGAGATCAATGGCTGATAATAAACAACAAATATCTTCCGAACTGTCACGGGAATTATCACTGTTCCAGATCACCATGATGGGTGTCGGAATGATGATCGGCGCCGGTGTATTTCTGGGAGTTGGAAATGCCATTCATCATTCCGGACCGGGTGGTGTCATACTGACTTTTTCACTGAATGGTTTAATTGCAATTTTTACAGCGATGGCCTATGCAGAATTGAGTTCAGCGATCCCACGGGCTGGGGGCGCGTACAATTTCGCACGAATCGGTTTTGGCCGGAGCACCAGCTTTGTCGCTGGTTGGATGGAGTGGTTTGCTTCCAGTGTTGCCGGAAGCGCCTATGCGATTACCTTTGCGATTTATGTCATTCGTTATTTAGTCGGTCTGGGTTTTCTCAATCTTCCCGAATTACAGATTGTTATCGTGGAAAAATGCACAGCGGTGTTTATTGCCTGCCTGTTTATCTACATAAATTATCGTGGTGCTTCGGAAACTGGTAAAATCGGAGCGATCATTACGCTCGGACAAACTCTGTTTTTGATCGTCATTGGCATTGCCGGATTTATCGTAGTTTCAAAGGACCCATCCCGACTGCAAAACTTCACGCCATTTATGCCAAACGGCTGGGGCAAATTACTGGTTACCATGGGATTTACCTATGTAGCATTTGAAGGGTTTGAGGTAATCGCCCAGGCTGGCGATGAAGCCATCGATCCCAAAAAAAACCTCCCAAAAGCAATGATTTATTCCGTATTTATTGTAACACTGACGTATGTGGGTGTAGCCTTTGCAACAGTTGTGTCTGTTAAAGCGGAGACATTAATGGTTGATATGGCTGTCTGGGAATGGATCGGCAGCTATGGTGAACGGGGTTTTGGTGAAGCCATCGCGCACCTCATGCCTTATGCAAATTTTCTCTTAACACTGGCGGTTATATTTGCGTCCACATCGGCATTAAATGCTACGATCTATTCTGCCACTAGAGCGTCCTATGCCTTAGGCAGAGACCATATGCTTCCACCGGCAATGGCAAAAATATCCAAAAAGCGTAAGACACCCTGGGTTGCACTACTGGGGACTGGTGCTATTGTTATTTTCGTGGCCGTTTTCCTGAAAACAATGGATGTGGCGTCTAGTGCCAGTATCATGTTCCTGTTTCTCTTTTTCCTTGTCAATATTTGCGTTATAAAAATCCGGCGAAATATGAGTGATGAACTCCAATACGGGTTCATGATGCCCTTTTTTCCCTTTTTGCCCATTCTGGCTATTATCTTTCAAATTTTGCTGGTACTAAATCTTCACTCCGTAAGCCGAACAGCAATTATTATTGGACCCTCCTGGGTATTATTAGGGTTGATCGTTTATCATGTTTATTCAAAAAAACACGCGATCACAACGGAAGATGAGATTACTGTTCTGGAGGATGAGAAAATTGAGATTTCCGGCAGCGAAACCGATTACCGTATTCTTGTTCCAGTCGCTAATCCTGATAATGCCCTAAGCCTCGTGAAAACAACCTATAAAATCAGCGCCGCTAAAAATGCCGAAGTCAATCTCTTGCACATGGTAAAAGTCCCGGACCAGGTTCCCCTGAGTGATGCCGATCGGTACATGCTTGTCGGTAAAGAAGCGATTGTTGAAATTATGCTCTACCTGGCGCCACTTTTTCCGGTAAATACGACCATTCGTTATTGCCGTAATATTGCCCGTGGAATTGTTTCGGCAATTCGGGAAAAACATACCAATATGCTGATTATGGGCTGGCACGGCAAGATTAAAAGCAGGGAATATAGCCTGGGAAGCACTCTTGATCCCGTGATTGAACGATCCCCCTGCGATGTGGTCATTCTCAAGGATTGTGGAAACTTGACTGCAAATCGGATATTAGTGCCGATTGCCGGCGGTCCGAATTGTAAATTTGCGCTGGAAATGGCCCACATCCTGGCTGAAAACAATGATTCCGAGATTGTGGCGTTTAACGTTGCCGGTGGTAAACACACAATCGATCTGAATGCGCTAGTCGAACATACCGAGAAGTCCTGTAATATTCCGGAAGGCCGGTTTGAAATAAAAATCAAACGTCATAAGGACGTTATCGACGCCATCCTGGAAGAGGCCAAAGATTATGATCTTGTTGTAGTCGGATCAACGGGACAGTCAATGATCAACCAGTTCTTTAACCCGTCAATCCCGGAAGCCCTGGCCGATAAATGCCGGAAGCCTTTTGTCATGGTCAAAGCCGCCAGCGGAATCCGGTCGTGGGTCAAGTGGTGGGTATAAACAAACGCTTAATACCAGCCCGAATATAGTAATTTCATCGGGCAGAGATAAAATATTCCAGTTGACAAGATCAATAACTGGGATTATGTTATAGTTAACAATGAGATATATAAAAACAGTCTGGAATATTATCGTTGGTAATAGTCAATGGATAATTAGAAAGCAATTAATTCAGGAGAAAGCCTATGATAGCAAGAGCATTAGTATATTGTGAAAATGAATTTGGAAAGATAGACGGTAAGGTTGCAAACGGACTTGCCAGGCACTCAGAGAAGTATGATATTCTCGG
>Ga0268278_1001827_pt1 | contig 11867 bp, 8 predicted proteins | sample saktaG_3_FD_190135 | JGI IMG/M metagenome (GOLD analysis project Ga0268278, IMG submission 190135) | Saline water microbial communities from Sakinaw Lake, British Columbia, Canada - sak_2010_1_5_55m | ecosystem: Environmental > Aquatic > Non-marine Saline and Alkaline > Saline ... | reverse complement strand
CCCATCAAATACGGGTTCATTTCTCAGCTATCGGCTATCCGGTCGTTGGTGACCCGGTTTATGGAACCAAGTCAACCTATCTTAAGCGACAGTTTGTCCATGCTCACCGCCTGGGCTTTCGTTTGCCAGCTGGCGGAGAGTACCGGGAGTTTAGTTGTGAGTTACCTCCGGACTTGAAACTAGCCCTTGAGCTTATGTGCTGAGTTAAGGTTTAGTTCAGGTTTTGAGTGTTGTTGCTTAATGATATAGCAATGTGCTACATTGTAATTAGTGTGGGGTAGGCAAAATGAAGGAAGCTGACAAGTCTTATAGCCAACTTAAGAAAGAGCAGTTGGGAAGAGAAAGTGAGCTCCTGTCTCAGCTCTTGGGTAGTGCTAGCGAGCTAAAGGATTTAACCGCTTTCGAGGCTGATTTAGGTATCCGGCGAAATGAGATTCTATTTAAGGTAACCGTAGAGATAGAGGATACCAAGAGTTCCCTAAAGCAAGCCGAGCAGCTAGTTGAGCGGCTCAAGAAACATCTAAAGCAGCTGGAAGGGCTATATCGCATCCTTACTAAAAAGTAGCTTTTGCTAATCAGGTGCTGGACGAGTCCCTCACGTTTTCTACAATATCCTTGAACTCTAGATAGTCTGGATGGTGGCTATTTGTTGTCTCTGGGGGGTGAAAGGCCTGGGTGGCAAAATCCAGTATGTTTTGAGGGGAGTCAGGATTGGAAGAGAAGCCGAAGGAGTTTGCTTTAGAATATGCTGGCTTCTGGATTAGACTGGGGGCAGGTATTATCGATGTCTTAGTCTTGGGGTTTATAGTCTGGATGGTCGCTTGTGTTTTTGTTGCTCCGATAATCTGGGTGATGGTCGGGCTGGTAATATCAGTCGCTTATTTAGCTGGCTTCTGGATATGGCGGGGGCAGACGCCAGGGAAAATGGTGATGGGGATAAAGGTAATTCGCACTGATAGTTCTCCGATTACCTGGCCATATGCGCTTCTCCGTTATTCAGGGTACATCGTCTCCACGATGACTCTCTTTGCCGGTTTTATCCGGGTTGCCTTTGACAGTCACAAGCAAGGAATACACGACAGGATTGCTGATACTTATGTGGTAAAGCTGCCGGTAAGGCAGGTAGTATTTACAAAATCTTATGCCCGAGGTGAAGTTGGCTCCATTTGAGACAATGGTACGGGTTCGCTTTGCGCCCAGCCCAACCGGTTACCCTCATTTGGGTAATATCAGGACTGCTCTGTTTAACTGGCTCTTTGCCCGGCATAATAATGGCTCTTTTATTTTGCGCATTGAAGATACCGATGTTGCTCGCCGGGTAGAAGGGGCGGTAGACACCATTTTAGATAGCCTGCGCTGGCTGGGGCTTGATTGGGATGAGGGCCCTTATTTCCAATCAGAGCGACTGGAAATGTACCGGGAGGCAGCAGACCAGTTGGTGAGAGAAGAGCTGGCTTACCTTTGCTACTGTTCTCCCCAGCGGCTGGAGGCGATGCGTCAAGAGCAGACGAAGCGGAAACAGCCACCGGGCTACGACCGGCGTTGCCGCCACCTGACACGAGAACAAAAGGCCGGGCTGGAAGTGAGCGGGGCTCCACCTGTGGTTCGTTTTAAGTCGCCGCTTGAAGGGCAGACCTCCTTTCACGATTTGATACGCGGCGAGATAGTTTTTGAGAATAGCACTTTGGATGATTTTGTTCTCCTCAAGTCCGATGGTTATCCTACTTACCATCTAGCCAACATAGTCGATGACCATTCGATGGCGATTTCTCATATTCTTAGAGCTGATGAGTGGCTGTCGAGCACACCGCGCCATGTTTTACTTTATCAGGCTTTGGGTTGGCAGCCGCCGCAGTTTGCCCATTTACCTATGATTTTAGGCACTGACAGGTCAAAGCTGAGTAAACGACATGGGGCTACGGCTATCAATGAATATCGAGACCAGGGTTATTTGCCCGAGGCGATGATTAACTTCCTGGCTCTGCTTGGATGGTCACTGGATGACAAGACAGAGCTTTTGCGTCGGGAGGAAATAGTAAAGCATTTTTCTTTGGAGCGAGTGAGCAAAACAGCGGCTGTGTTCAATAGAGACAAGCTTGATTGGATGAACGGGGTTTACCTCAGGAATTTGAGCTTGGAAGATTACAGCGAGCGGGCCATCTCTTTTTTAGAGAGAGACTTGCCTTCGGAAGTTGAACGTCCACTCGATACTGACTATATTCGCCAGATAATGCCTCTTATCCAGGAAAGGGCTAAAACTCTGGCTGAAGTGCCACAGCTCAGCGAATTTTTCTTTGTGGACAAGCTGGAGTATGATGCTGGCCTGCTTCTGGGCAAGCTTGAAAGTGGACAAGTGGTTAAGATTCTCCAGGCTACTATGACCAAGGTAGAGGGGCTGGGAAATTGGGATGCAGCTTCTCTGGAGGCTGTTCTTCGGCCAATGGCTGAGGAGCTTAATCTTAAGACCGGCGTCTTTTTTGGTCTGCTGCGTGTGGCGACCACAGGGAGGACGGCAGCTCCACCCCTGTTTCAGACTATGGAGGTGTTGGGTAAGGAGCGGTGTCTTGAGCGTCTGAAAACAGCATTAGATAAGCTTTCTCTCTGACTCTGGCTTAGGCTAGGCTTTATATAAGGATTCTCTACCTCTTTATGTCCGTCTATTAGCGACAAGTAACGGTACCAGTGGCTACAGATGTTTGGCCATTAGCGTTAGTAGCCTTGACGTCAATAGAATGGCTGCCCCCCTGGTGTAGTTCTTACATCTCAAATTGCAGGCTAGGGGACGGGTGTAGTGATAGAACTTGGAACGATGACCATCTGGCCGCTCTTGTTGGTGGCTGTAACCTGGATGTTGAAGGTTTGTCCGCAGCCGACTTCTTTTGAGACAGCGTTTTGGTAGTTCACCTGGGATATATTGCCTGAATCATGCCACACCTGACCATTTACATTTAGCACCACTCTGACAACCGGATAGCTGCCACCGGTGAGGTCCTGGGCACTATAAGATATGGTGAGGGTACTGCGGCAACCTGATTCGTCCCTGAGGCTCTCGGCGTTGGCACTGGCGTCGGCCCTGAGGACCTCTCTAGTTGGGGGCAGCGTTTCCGTCGGTGGAGGAGTAACCTCGGTTGGTGGAGGAGTAACCTCGGTTGGTGGTGGAGTTACCGTAGGTGGTGGAGTTATTGTCGGTGGAGGAGTGACTGCCGGTGGAGGAGTTACCTCGGTTGGTGGAGGAGTGACCCTGGGGCAAATTTCGCATTCCGGGTCGCATGGTTCTACGAGCTTGCCGCACGGAAGCTTTTGACAATAACAACGGATGAGCCATTCGACATAATCGCGGAGCCCTTTAAAGTTGGCAAATTCCGAGTTGTCCTTGATGATGTTGCATAACACAACGCAGTTTCGGCGCTTAGCGATGTTGCGGTTCCACCCTTTATCCTTGACCTTAATCACCACCGGTTCTCCTTGCTTCCATTCTGGGGTGGACTCATATTCTGTGGGGTAAACATGTACGCTTGGCCATACTATGTCGTTCGGGTCTTTGAGCTCACACCACTCGAGGTATCTCTTCAATATCAGCCCTTGCTGGAACAGCCTGCGTTGGTTTTCAAGTGACTTCAGAAGGCAGCACCTCCAAGCTTTCCATTGGAAGGGACCATTTAGGTTTTCCTTTTGCCTGTACGCTTCATAGCCCAACCTGTGGTACTCCTCCATTAGTTTTTGGTAGTCTTCCAGCGCCTTCTTAATGCGGGCATATTCATCCATATCTGCCTTGCTAAGCTTCTCACTGGTCTTTCCATTAAACAGAATATCGATCAGCTTATCGAAATCGTCTTTATCTTCACCGAGTTCCTGTTCCAAGAGCTTCTTAAACTGCGGGATGAACAGTTTTTCTTTGAGGCATTTCGCATATTGCCGGTAGACCCCAGCCATCGCACTCCGCCCCAATTGCGATTCACCTACCTCATGTTCAGTCTCGAATGTAGCATCGACTGCACCATTAACTGCAGCATTTACAGCCTCGTTCCATGTCTTTCCCTGCTCCCCTGGGGTTTCCGGCACCAGGGCATTCTTGAGTCGCCTTCGGAATTCAAGTTGCTGCTTCTTGCTCAGCTTATCAAGGGTAGGGGGACCAGGTTGCGCCGACGGCCCGCAAGCGGCTACAATGTCTGACCATGGTCCTATTTCACAAAGTATCGTTCCCCACCAATCCTTACGCTCAGCCAGCGCCCGCATGGACGGGTCTTTAATATCCTTCTTAACTTTTATCCCTTTGTAGGGTTGAGGTCTCTCTTCCCAGAATTTGTTAGCCGGCTCGTCCAGTTCCTTGGCTTTTTTCACGTATTCGTCGCGAAGCTTCTGAAGACATGGGTCGTTAAATTTGACTTTTTGCATACCATCCGGGTCCGTGAACGCAATACTATTCGCTACTGTATTTTTGTCCTCGTTCCACTTTTCCACCTGCTCCTTCCGCGCTTTTTCTGTCTTGTCAAGTTTATCTTGCACCTCCGAAGCACGGGTGCAATCCTTGGTTGGCCAGTCACTACACGTTTTGCCCTGTTTTTCCTCCTCAGCCGGTTCCGGTTCCTCTCCCGGGGTAACGGGAGGCTCTATGGTGTCTTCCGGTGGGAGTAGGAGTGGTTCAGAAGGGATGAATGGGCCATGATGCTTGAAGGGCCAAGGCCAGATAGGTGGTTCACCAGGACCCGGCTCGGGGTCAGGTGGCTCGTTCGGATTCTTAGGTAGATTGGGGTTGGGGAGAGGCTGGCGTTCCCAAACTGGCTCAGGTACTGGATTCCAGGGTTTCCAGGGTGGTTTCAAGGGTACTTTGGGAACATCGGGAACGGAGGTATCTAAATCGCTGAAAAAGTCGCAACCGCAGGTTAGGTCAACCCTCTTGATATAGAACTCGGCATCGGGTGCCTCGGCCAGTTTGTCAACAACAATTGCATTGTACTTGGTATTCTTGAGGTTACCGCGGAGGCAGAGGTCCCAGGTCTTGCCCAGGGGAATAGTGGCTGAAGCGGCGAAGATGGCGGCTAATTTCTCGGTGTGGGGGTCGTGAAGCAGTGGGAGGCCATCGGCACCGTATTCGTGAACCAGTATCTCCTGGATATAAGGTTTACGAACACCTGTTTTGTCCGGGTTGTCGAGATTTATGACCAGGCCGTAGTATACTTCCCAGTAGGTCTTAAAACCATACATCAGGCTGGAGATGAAGTCGCACGCGGAAAAAACTCGGTCTCCCCTGGCGACCTGGGTTGTCAGGTCGCTCTGCAGTTGAGTTCTGTTGGGCTCCCTCTCTAGGAGCTGGTCTAGAATATCATTGAACAGCGCATGACCGTCTCCGGCGTAGTAAACTTCGGTCAGATTGATGATGTTGGGCCAGAAGTGAAACTTGGTGAGCGATGTCCCTTCAGCCTCACCTGGCGCGGTTTCAATCCAGTTTTTCAGCTCATCGAAGCTCAAGCTTCTGGAAGTATCCACATCATAGGCGATGTCGTTGAGCAGTTGAGCCAGACTCCCCCCAATGGGATGATGCACCGGGAATTGGTCTGCATCCAAGTCCTGGGTGGTAAACGCAGAAAGGAAAAGGTTTTGCCAGGCTCCTTCCTCGTAAGTTTCTTCCAGGGAAGCGTCAGCGGTGGCTTCTATCCAGTACGTGTTATGGGGCTTCCAGCTTTCACTGACGGGTAACTCAAAGGTAAGCTTTACGCCGTCTTCGATGATTACCGTGCCGGAGACAATCTCACCCGTGGCAGCGTCAATGATGCGGAACCTGTCAGCCACTTCGGAGCTGTCGAGCCGCAGCGGCTCCGCGCCAGGCGAAACCGGGAAATCTGAAGCCCAGATAGGTAACTTGAACTGGATGGTTATGGCTTCGTCTGCCGCAATCCTGGAAGCTCCGCTTGACGGTGAAATGGATTCCACTATGCTCGGTGGGATGACAGTAGATGGACGTTTACCGCAACCCATGGGCCCGAGAATAAGCCCCAATATAATCACCGTCACCAGCGCAAGTTGCAGCTTTCTCATTCTTACCTCTTTGCCATCCCTTAGAGCGTCTGCGTTAACAGTATAAAAAACTATTAGCCACCTGTCAATGCCTTGTTTGGTGTTCTTCGGCCAATGGCTGATGAGCTTAATCTTAAGACCGGCGTCTTTTTTGGTCTGCTGCGTGTGGTGACCACAGGGAGGACGGCAGCTCCACCCCTGTTTCAGACCATGGAAGTGTTGGGTAAGGAGCGGTGTCGTAAGCGTCTGAAAACAGCATTAGATAAGCTTTCTCTCTGAGAGTTAGCCAGAGTCAGGGGGGTCTTCACAGAAGACCCCCCTGACTCTGCTCATGCCTCAACGGTGGGTTGGTGATGTGGTCGAGGTATACCATTCCTTTGTAGCCTTGGCTGACAGGTTGTCAACTGTAGCCACGATGGTGTCGGTGCCAGTATTCGTGCCGGTGTAGGAGTAGCTGGTTTTGCCATTGGCGTCGGTGGTAAGCTCAATTGGAGCAAAGTTATGGGCGCCGGTATGGCTGATACGTACCCTTACATTTGGCATCGGATTGCCATTGGTATCGTATACAATAACTGTTATTGTATGCTTGTTGCCCACCGCGTTTCTAGCCTGGGCGGGGCTGATGCTGATTTTCCCTGCCCTGGGTTGTTCAGTGGGTTCGGTGTACCAGGTCTTGGAAGCACCGGTTACTGGTCCGGCGCTGCCGGCCATGGCGGTTATCTTGTCTTCGCCTGGATTCTCGCCATGATAACTGAAGACAGCCTGGCCGTTGGCATCAGTGGTAGCCTCAAAATCCGCCCCCGGGGGGCTACCAGCCCCAGTATTCGCACCATCTACATGGAAGTAGACTTTTTGACCGGCCAGTCGGCTGCCTGATGCATCGTAGACGGTAGCAACTACCTTGTGATAGGTGCAGACTTTGTTTCGGGCCTGTGTGGGCGTGAGGGTGATTCTGGCTGGCTCGGCCTCCTCGGTTGGCTTCTCGAAGCAATACTTAAGAGGTCTCTGGTTCTCATCATACTCGCATACTATTTTCTGTCCCTGGCATAGAACCAGACCCTGTCTTTCTGCCTCTGCCTCTGTTCGGCACGCGCATCCCTGTGGACATTCAACCTCTTCCGTTGGTTTGGATATCCATGCCTTGGTAGCCTGAGCCTCTAAGTCGTAACCATCGACTGTAGCTGAAGCTATAATGACGTCTTTGCCCTCCTTGTCGCCAGTGTAGTTGAACCCCGTAGCTTGGCCGCTGGCATCGGTGGTTCCTGTCAGCACGCCGAGCTTGTCGGAGTGAACACTATCAGGCTCCAACAATTTGAACTCTACTTCAACCCCGGGCACAGGGCTGCCGTTTTTGGTTACTTTGGCTATAACTTGATGGCTATCGCCCACCCTGTTTTCAGCATACTCAGGCTCCAGGGTCAGGCTGGGTCTACCCACCGCCGTTGGCTTCTCGAAGCAATACTTGGTAGGTCTCTGGTTATCATCATACGCGCATACTATTTTCTGTCCCTGGCATAGAACGAGGCCTTGTTCTTTTGCCTCTGCCTCTGTTCGGCATGCGCATCCTGTGGGGCAGGCTTCTTCCTCTGGTGGGGGCGTATAGGTGATGGTGCTCACGCGGCTGGGCGATAGATATTCGACATCGAAGCCGAAGCCAACAGCCGTACTGGCGGTATAGACGGCGGCTACATCCAGCGGTGCCGTGGAGTAAATGACGACAAAGCCCTTGATAAAGCGAATTAGAGGGCTTACCGGGCTAACCGCGGTGGTTTGAAGTATGGTTTGCGTTTGCTGAGAGGGAGCGGTTAATTCAACTTCTTGCTCGGCCCCGAAGAGACTGATAATGTCAATGCAGTCAACCTCTATAGCCTCGTCTGCTTGTAGTATGACTCTATGGAAGTCGGAAATTTTGCCGCGGGGCTCATCCTCCCGCTTGGCTATTACAGCTTTCTTATACAGGTAGACGGTTCCGTTATTGGGGTTATGGATATTGATAGCCGTGGAATATGAGCCGCGTTGAACGCCTTCCTTACCCAATGCTGGACCGCACAAAAACTTGGCTGAGTAAACAATTAGCTTTTCCATTTCTGGGGGGCGTTCAATCGTGGGTGGTGGAGGTCGCTTTTCCTGGGGGATTTCTTTTTCTTCCAGGTCTATAAGTATGCCTATCTTGCCTTGGATGTTTACCATTTCGTCGTACAGAGGGTTGGCTGCTGGTGTGGACGCAGCGAGATTGGTCATACCGGGCGAAGCCAGTAGCAATTGGTTTATGAAGATAACAAGTCGGTCGGCTATCGCCTTTTTCAGTTTCAGGGCACCTTCCTTGTCTCCAGACCTCATCAGGTCTTCGACTGCTTCAACTCCTTTTTTGAGGTCAGCTATCTGATTCTTGATAGCTCTATCGTCGGTTAAACCCCTGGCATCATCGAGCTCGTCATAGATTTCTTTTATCAGCTCGTCCTCAGTTAGTTGTTGAGCCGGAGAAGGTGGTGATAGCTGTGGTGGAGAAGCTGGCCTGGCGCTTATCGTGTCTGCGGGGATAGCAGCCATCGACAGTGCAACCACCAGGGAAAGAAAAACGAAAATTGCTCTTCTCATGATTTACCTCCTTTCCTTATATTAAATAGGGACTAATTTTGCTCTTTATTGCTCTCACATCTGTCACCTCCATTGGAGCCTGTTTAATTCTGCTCCAGATTTAATTCCAGATTCAGGTGTGCTCTCTTCTGCAGCCAGTGCCATATTTATCTTCGAGGTCTTGAGTATAACCAAGCTTTATGAAGAATGAGGCAGGATTCCCCCCCTTTTTTAGTCTTACTTAATTTTACCACGTTTGTCCAGGGAATGTACTCATTCACATGATTATGGGCACATTGCCCCCTTGTATATTTTGCTGATATTGTTCCAGTTATTTGGGCAACATCACTAGGCAAAAACATGTAGTGCGAGGCTTTAGCCTTGCCCAAACCCAGTCCCGGGCTACCAATTTTCTCCCCTCTGTTTTGTCGTTGCGAGGCACGCAGTGCCGTGGCAATCCCGGCCTGATTACCAACCTGTCATTGCGAGGCACATGCAGTGCCGTGGCAATCTCGGTTGACTACTAACCTGTCATTGCGAGGCGCGCAGTGCCGTGGCAATCTCGGTGGGGCTTTGTGCGAGGCTGGGTGGCTCCGCCTCGCTCACAACTGGCAATCGGGACAGAAGTAGCTGCCTCGGTTTCTGATGGCAAGACGCTGAATGGTAGCACCGCAGGTGGGGCATTGCTTGCCTTTACGGTGGGCTACATTGAAGCTGAAATGGGCGGTGCCTAATCCGCCGTCAGGACGTTTATATGTGTCGACACTGGCACCTTTGCTGCCGATGGCTGACCACAGGACATCTTGGATGGCCTTATAGAGATTCTGGACTTCCTGAGCTGACAGGCTGTTTGCCTTTCTTCGCGGGTGGATTTTAGCGGCGAACAGGGCTTCATCGGCGTACATATTGCCGATGCCGGCGATGAAAGTCTGGTCGAGCAGGATGGCTTTTATCGGTGCCTGGTGTTTTTGCAACCGCTCGGCTAAAGTCTCGGCGGTGAATTCTGGTGCTAATGGTTCGGGACCAAGCTTGCCGACAATAGCCTGCTCATTTTCTACCAGCCAGATAGCTCCCAGCCGTCTGCGGTCGGTGAACACAAGCTGGCTGCCGTTATCAAACTGGAAGACGGCTCTGGCATACTTGTCTGGCTGCTCGGGGTTCAGCAGTAAAGCCCCGGCCATCTTGAGGTGGATAATCAGCACCTCGCCGCTGGACAGGTGGAAGATGAGGTATTTGCCTCGGCGTTCAAGTCTGTTTACTCGTTGCCCCACCAGCTTTCGGCAAAACTCCTCAACTGGAGGCTGGCGCACCAGCCTGGCGTCGTAGATAGTAATCCCGGTGAATTTGCGTCCGGTTATGTGAGGCGAAAGCTCATTCCTTATCGTTTCAACTTCGGGCAGTTCAGGCATGGTTTTAGGCCACTGATAACAATTGTAAAGTAAGTGTTCACAAGCGTCAAAGCTTTGGGCGTAAAAAGTTCAGCGAAGCTGAATTTGGACGAAGCGAAGCGTAGTCTTCTACAGCGTGTTATATGCCTGTGCCGTGCCAGTAGCATAAATTTGCATTCACGAAGAGCATTTCTCAACGTCAAGCTTTATCACGAACACAGTAGTGCATAATGGCAACGCTTTCTTAAAGGACATTTTTCACAATCGGGTTTTCTAGGAGTGCAAACAAGAGCAGTAAAATCAAGAATAGCAAGATTGGCTTTTCGAGGATTTCTTTCTGATGCATATATTTTAGCGATCTCTATAACATGTTTATCCCTTCGCCCATCTTTTGATGTTTTGATTCCGAAATATCTTCTGAACAATCTTAGAATATTGCTATCAACTATCCATTCTTTCTTATCATATGCTATGGACAATACTGCTCCTGCCACATACTCACCTACCCCAGTTAAAGTAGTCAATTCCTCTCTTGTTTCAGGGATTTTGCACTTATATTTTTCTCTTACTTCTCGTGCTACCAAACCAAATGCTGGAGTGCGCCACTTTAATCCAAGGGGATACAGGATTTGTTCTAACTTTCTATCTTCAGCGTTTGCCATAGCTTCAACATCAGGATATTCTGTGAATAGTCGTTCGTAAACTTGTTCAACTTGGTCTGCCTTTGTTCGCCTGAGCATTATTTCAGCGATGAGGACCTTAAATGGGTCGCGGGTTTCCCTCCACGGGTAAGTCCGGCTATTCTTATTGAACCAGCGAATAATTCTACTTCTGAATATGCGGATATCTTTCACAGAAGGCGTCTCTTCCTTCGGATTATTCTTCATAATATATCTTCCTCAGTTCCTTGATGATGGCCCGGGCAATTTCACGCGCAAGTAAAGGCGGCACGGCATTCCCGACCTGCCTGAACTGTTCGGTTCTGGGACCTTCAAATTTGTAGTTATCGGGGAACGACTGGCACCGGGATGCTTCCCTTACTGTAAAAGACCGGCACTGATTGATGTCCGGGTGTATATAATAGTGCCCATCCTTGCAGATATGCGCCGTTATTGTTGAAGCGGGGCGATCCCACCACTGAACCTTGAATCTGTCCAGAAACTTGTCAAGGTGTCTGTGGTTCGGAATGAGGTCGGGTCTCTCCTCCACCAGATCGTCCAAGCGTGCGGCTCCATTGCCGTTCCTGTGGTGTTCGATGAAGAATCTGTATCTTTCAAGGTCACCCTGCATGTGTGTTCTTGCTCTGTGATTGAGAATTCCTGGAGAATCTCTTCTCATTCTTGTCTGATAGGATTTGAGGTTCATATTTGAACTGTAAGACCCGAACCAGCCATCGCTTCCCTCACCCGGTTTCAGGGGGGGTAAGTCACCGATTGCATCTTCAACCGTGAGGCGCCCTCCCCCCCTGTTCTTAAGGGTCAGTTTCTGTAATCCTTTGAATATGTTTTTTATCCCCGGGTTTTTGCGTTCAAGAGATTTCCTGTATCCAATGAGAATCAACCTTTTCCTGATTTGTGGGATGTGGAAGTCTGCACTGTTAAGAGTGTAGCTGTACGGCTCTTCGAGAACCTGTTCCAGAGGGGGGGTAATTGCGTAAGGAGGGTTCAGGGACGAGAAATCATTCAATATTCTGACAAATATCTCTTTCCCTTTGGTCCTCGCAGTAAAAAGACCGGGGACATTCTCATAAAGAAAAAAGTCCGGTTGAAGCTTCTCCAGAATCTCAAGATAATGCGTGTAAAGGTAATGCCTCTCGTCATTCTCCATTCTGAAGGGGTCTCTCGACCTTCCGGCAAGCGAGTAGGGTTGACAGGGTGGCCCTCCGAG
>Ga0268278_1001824_pt1 | contig 11881 bp, 5 predicted proteins | sample saktaG_3_FD_190135 | JGI IMG/M metagenome (GOLD analysis project Ga0268278, IMG submission 190135) | Saline water microbial communities from Sakinaw Lake, British Columbia, Canada - sak_2010_1_5_55m | ecosystem: Environmental > Aquatic > Non-marine Saline and Alkaline > Saline ... | reverse complement strand
TCTTGTACTAAGTATAATAAATATTTTCGGATTTGTTCGTGTTTGATATTTTCCAGTTTTATTTCAGGATAATAATTCAAAAATCTTTGGAAATGCAGTTTGTACGTTTTAATGGTTACTTCACTATAGTTTTTTAATTTTAGTGTTTCAATATATTCTGCAGGGAATTTCGGTTTTTCTATTTTCTTTTGTATATCCTGTTCTTTGAATTCAAGTTTTCCTTTAAATTTCTTATTTAAAAAAATGATTGAATTTTTTTCATAAGGAATATGCCAAAATTTATTGGATGCTGACCATTTTCTGCCATCTATCTGCTTGATGAGGTTGATAGTATTTATATCGTAAGGAAAAATCAATGCAAGGCGTTTTTTTCCTTCAATGTTATTTTCTCTCATCTCAATTTGCATATTCAATCCTAATTCGTAGAATTTTCAGCTATTGTTGTTTGAGCAGGATTTTATCGTCAAGAAAAAAATATTTAGAAGCAAAGTTCAGACCTCTTTATTATTTTCAATCTTTCTCTGCTTATCACGTCGTAATGAAATGAAGTTGGATGGTGATTTCTTTAGTAGTCGTAATTTTTATTTTTGAATTAACTTTCTATTATATTGCAGTTTAATGTTGAATTTATCACCTCTATTTTAGAGGTTTTTATTTATAAAACACACACTTTTTTGTTTGTATAATTCTGCTGTCTGCTTTGAGTTGATAGAAATATATACCCGAGCCGACTTCACGACCACGCGCATCCTTTCCATCCCATGATACCATTGTATTGCTATCAAGCAACTCAAAGGAGCGGACAAGCTGCCCCTTGATATTGAAAAGTGAGAGTGTAAGTTTTTCGTTATGTGAATTCTTTACTTCGTATGGGAAGAATGTTATAAACCGGAAAGGATTCGGCTTATTCTGATACAAAATATACTCAGGATGAACTGGAGGATCGTCTATGCTATTTCCTTGAGATGAAATTATTGTGATATTGTCAATTAACCAACCGGGATCACTCAAATATGCATCTGTCTTGATCCGGAAACGCAGATAGATATGCGCATCAACCCAATCCTGTAAAGGAAGTACAACCTGCTGCCAATTCTGTATAACACCGGAAAATGCTGCGAACACTGACCAATCCTGATTATTGGATGAAATCTCAACATAGCAGCTGTCATGCTCCCATTCTACATGATATTTTTGCCAGAACGAGAGTACAATATCTTCATTCACGCCATTTAAGTTTATAGAAGAACTGGTTTTTATAGTTGACTCAAATCCATTACGATAAAATCGTTCAGCATTATCACGAAGTGAAAAATTTCCCTGAAAGGGTTCCGGATACAGGCACCAATAATCCTGAGCATTCCATCCATCCATGCCTGACTCCCAATCCTCTTCGAAAATAACTACTTCGGGCTGAAAATTAATATCGAGAACGTCCATTCCATTCTCAATAGTCAGGTCCATTATCTGTGGGACATATCCCGGAGATATGAAGGTTGCATGATAATTTCCAATATGATAATTAAAATTGAAATTTCCGCTGATTGACAATGTATCTGCAAAATATCCACCATCAAGGATTATATTGCATTGCAAGGGAGTGCCATTATTATGAACATTTCCTGTAACTGTAATTTGCTCAAGTGGCTGCAGAGCAACATTTTTCACTGCACATGCGGAATTATTTATTGTAACATTATTGAAAGTTGTATCCTGATACCCTTTTTTCCTGTAGGTTATTGAATAAGTTCCCGGTTCGAGCAACCGCCAGTAACGCCCATACAATTCATCCGACTTTCTTGGAGTAAAACTCACAATGTCATGATTGTTTACATACACTTCAGCTTGAATAGGCAAACCTGTTTGAGCATCTTCAATATGACCTGTCAGCATAGCTGCATCTGTTTGATAACCAAGCACCCTGTTCATGAGCCAGTATGCGCCAAGTTTGCACCGCTCACAAGTATCGTCGACAAGTGCGGCATTTGGTTGTAAATTCTCTGTTCCGCATTCTATAAGAAGCTGCACTGTACCAAATGTATTATAGAACCAATCCTGTGCATTTCCCGTTCTGCTCCGTGATGGAGAAGGTTCATAATGCGCAGTTCCATCTTCGGTTTCTATCAGCGAAGCGACAGTTTCTCCAATTGTTTTATTGAACTCAAAATCGGGTGATCGCTTGACGCCATCCCATTCCCATGAATAGAAAACCTTCTCAGAGAAATTTCCTGTCCGTGAGGAATGCCAGTTTATTGAGTAAAGGAATTGCTGTTCTTTTGCAAGACGTTTGAGGGCTTCTGTACCGCCTTCAGAAAATGGTTCAGGTCCCCGGTAATAATCATAACGTTCTTCCCCACTCGGCTCGTACAACGTGTCTCCGTGAACCCAGTTATAGGAATAGTTTCTATTTGGATCGACTCCATCAATATCATGCCCCGGTCCGGGCTGAAAATCAAAAATTCCATTAAAATTATTATCTCGTTTCGTTTTTCTGAAAGCAGTATCCCAGCCATCCATTACAACCTGCAATCCTTCAGGATTTATTGAAGGAATGAACCAGATTTCCAGTTCACTCAGCCAGATCGCGTAGGGAGGTTGATAGAAATGCGCCAGTATCTCATTTATCATATACATCGATATCTCTACTCCCAGAACCTCCTCAGCATGACATTGCCCCACATACAGAACAGCCGGTTCATCTTCATCAACAGATGCATTGTCGGAAAGTTTCACTGCCCAGATAGGAATGGAATCAGTTTTGCTCACCCCGATAGAATCTACAAACACAAGATCAGGATACACAAGTTGAAGGGAATCCAGTTCAGCTTTGATCTCATCATACGTATGATATCTTGGTGGCAGAGCTATTTGTGCAGATAAAGGAATTGCAAGGAGTAGAACAAGAATGATGATGAAATATTTTTTCATGACTTATCGCAATATAATTAGTTTACTTGTGGAATTTGATCCTGTTTTTGAGCATTTATAAAAATATACTCCATTATTAACTGGCGTTCCTTTTATGTCTTGTGTATTCCATTCAAAGCTGCTCTCTCCTGCTTCAAAAGTGTGTGAATATATCTTTTGTCCTTTGAGATTGAAAACATCGAGAGTAGTTTCCGAATGCACTGTGGGAGACATCAAAGTAAAATATACTGAGCCGGAGATCGGGTTGGGATAATGAGTGATAAGATGGCTATTCTCATGATGAGGATCATCGATCGAAACTTCATTTATTTCTATTTTTTGAGCAAATATATTGTAAATATCCGCTTTGCCGCTCGATCGGGCATCCTGCCAGATGACACTCGCATAATTATCGTCAAAAGGAACAGTGAGAGGTCCCGATTGATTTTTGATCGCAGTACAAATTGGCAGGTCTGTTGCCCAGAGCACAGTCCCGTCTGAAGACACTTTCTGTCCAAAAATATCTGAATTTGTACCGTTTCGGAAATCCTGCCACGGAATGCAAAGGTTATTTCCAATCATAGAAATTGCCGGACTGGTTTGATCTCCGGATTCATCAACAATTGCTACTGCATCAGGATTCCAGAGAAGGGCGCCGTTCGAGGTCTGCACTTTTTGTCCAAAAATATTATAATCAATTCCATTACGGAAATCTTCCCATACTGCATAAAGATCCTCCTCATAAATATATGCAGGAGCTGATTGGTCGTTTGCATAATTTGCGATTGGAACGCCATTTTCCTGCCAAAGCACAGAACCAGCGCTGGTTACGACCTGTCCATATATTGCAAGAACACTATCGCGCGTATCTTCCCAGATCACGAACAAACCTTCGGGTACGATCACACCGGTTGCATTATCCTGATTTCCTGTTGCGGTACAAACTGCAACTCCACCATTTGGCCATCCAGCAGCAGTATTTCCATCACTATCTATAAGCTTCACATAAATATTTTGGTCATTCCAAGCGCCGCTTTGAAAAATATAATACATATCTACAATGTCAGTCAGTTTGTCTTCGCCAGATCGGTTGACGATCTCTATGCCTTCATCATCCCATTGCAACACTCCGTCTATGATCTTCTGACCATAAATGCCCGGATCCATAAAATCACGATAATCCGACCATCCGGTATAATACTCAAGTGATCTTGAACCAGTCATTGAGGATACCTTTGGGTTTTGCTGTTCGCTAAAAAAATCTCCAAGAGCCAATCCCCCATCAGCCCAAAGTGATGTGCATTGATCATCTACTGCCTGCGCAAATATTTGTTTAAAACCTGCTCTATTTTCTTCCCATACAGTAACCAGCTCATTTTCAGAAACCGAATATATCGCATCGGCATTCTCCTGATCATATCCAGTCGGATCGGTAAGAGATTCTCCATTCAACGCAAGTTCAACCGAGCCGTCATCGCTCAGTATCTGCATATATAATTGGTTCCCAGTATAAGGGCTTCTGCTGTCTTCCCACAAAATGACAGATTCTTCTGTACTTTCATACAGAGAATAATTCTTTGCATCTCCGCACAAGCCATAATAAATTAATTTTCCGTTTGCAGTGAGATACTCAGTACCTGCTCCGTCCAAAATTTGGACATACAGACCGGTAGAACCAGTTCTGTTATCTCCCCAGATGACATACACTTTCCCGGTTCCATTTCCTCTGAGAAGCGCTGAAAACTGCTCTCCATATGCATTGCAGATCATTTTACCATTTGCTTCCCATTCAATTGTCCCTGTACCATCAACATGCTGCATATAAATATCTTCGTGTGGATGTCCTCCATCCCTTCCATCAGTCCAGACAAAATAACATCCGGCATTATTATCATTAGTCAAACGCGGTTCGAGCTGATCATTGGGAGCTGTACAAAGTGCAAGTCCTGCGGCATCCCAGAGAAGTGTACCACTTACGTCGATCTTTTGTGCATAAATATCTGAGGTGTAAGGATTATCACGATAATCATCCCACACGATAAAAGCGCCGGTATCAGTTGACTCAGTAATCCTTGGATCCTTTTGAATGCTGTCATCCTGATAGATTGGAACATCTGCAGCCCATAAAAAATTTCCATCTATGTCAACCCGCATTGCCATGATATCACCATCCGGATCGAAATGTTTATCTCGCCACGCAAAAATGAAACTTCCAGTACCATCAGGGCACATTTTAACATTGCTCTGAGTATCGGTTGAGCCACATAACAAAGTGCCGCCGGCATCCCAAAGTAATGTACCATCTGAAGCGATTCTCTGCATATAGAGGTTTTCATTCGTCGCAGTTCTAGTGTCATGCCATGCAACAACAGCTCCGCCAAATCCGTCTTCCCAGAATGTATGACCATCCTGATCTCCATTCTGAGCAGCAATTGCGTTTCCATTAGTATTCCAACCAGTAACGATCGAACCGGAAGCATTGATATGAGTTCCGTATATATCTACTCCGCCTGGATTTCTGTGATCCTGCCATATTACATAAGCACCCAGATTTGCATCATTCACAATATTAAGAGATATTTGCACATCACCTGCAAGACATAAAGGTACGCCTGATTGATCCCATAAGAGATTTCCGTTCACATCTAATTTTTGTGCATAGACATCTCCGGCATCTTCGTTCCTGAAATCTACCCACGCAACTATTGCTCCTCCATCTCCGGTATTAATGACTACAGGATCTTCCTGCCTGTTTATTTCGCCATTCACCATGATGCCGTCTGCTCCCCACAGGAGATTCCCATTGATATCAACGCGTTGAGCCCAGACATCGCGATCTCCTCTGCGAGTATCTGACCAAACATACACTACCGAGCCGTCATTCAAGGTTGCGCCGGAACGGTACCATTCTATATTCACACCCTGGCGGATCGGGATTCCATCGTCCTGCCACATTGCCTGACCATAAAGCATAACGGAAAAAAACACACATAACACCAATATCGGAATAATTTTCATTCAAGCTCCTTTCCTTTTATCTTTTCACCTTTCACCTTATTTTAACCATTTTCCTCACCACCGCATTGCCATTATACTCCAGCTTATAGAGATATGTGCCCGGTGCTACTTGTTTTCCCTCCTCGTTCGTACCGTCCCAGACTATTTCAGTTCTGACCCAAAAATCGTCCTTTGATCCATTATATCTTTTTACAAGCTGTCCTTTCGTATTATAGATCGAGAGCGTGTAATCCTTAATTCTTTCATAATCTGCTGAAATAAAGGATATTGTAGTAGATTCCTTAAAGGGATTGGGAGTATTATTGAACAAATACAGATTATGAATAAATGTCGTATCCGGTTTATGGACACTTATTGTATCCTGAAATTCATAGGCGCCAATATCTATTCTGCCATTAAAGATTCGTGGATAGCCAGCTAAATCTGTTGGTGGGAGATGCAGCCCGGTTGTGTCCGGTGTGCCGGTATCTATGCAGGGTGAACCTGCAGATAATGCATAACTGTAGGGATCTCCACCGACAAATTGTGGAATAGAATCTATGTTACCTTCTAACCAGTGGATTGTGCCAGAACCTCCTATACCTGCTTCTCCATCCTGTATATCTGAATAGGATATCGCTAATTCAGCATTAGGATAAGTTCCAATTTGATTATTGGAATTGTTGTATACAATTGAATTTGTTATAAATGTATTGCCTGAAGAATAAATACCACCACCTGATATTGATGCATAATTATCAGAAACAGTAACATTTAATATTTCTGAATTGCCACTCCCCAACCATAATCCACCGCCTTTTCCCCAAATCCAGTCATTTGCTTCATTATTATAAATTAAGCAATTTATGATAATAGGATTGCAACCGGCAAATGTAATACCCCCGGACGCACCTGCATATGACGACGTAGTATTATTTTTAATAATGCAGTTGCTGAATATTGGACTGGAGTCAACACAATATACGGGCGTCATTTCTACAATATTATCCTTTATTGTTACGTTTTCAAATAGAGGATTAGAATTTTCATAGCAATATACAGCCCTATAGCAAGTAGGGTCACTTTCTTTTATTGTAATATTTCTAAAAACAGGGCTGGAATTATATCCTATATATAGGGTTGAGCCATTACTATAATTTCCATTTTGCATTGTCATATTCTCAATTGAAAAATGCTTATCTCCAAAAACACATGCAATAATATGAGATAAATTATCTCCATCAAGTATAGTATTTTCTTCGTCTGCACCAATAATAGAAACATAACTCCTACAGTTTAAAGGAAACATCTCATTAGTTAAAGAAGGTGAATACACACCATTGGCTAAATGAATTATATTAGGGTGAGTACTGTCAGCAGCAATTTTAGTTAATGCCAAGGAAATTGTTTTTAATGGCTCATTTTCACTTAATCCACTATTTGCATTATCACCATCAGGACTCACATATAAATCCTGATTAACTGGTTCCACTTTGAAGTTAAGTATATCAAATGTAAAACCTTCAAGTGGGTAGGCAAAATAACTTTTAGGTTCTATTACTGTAAATGTATCTATAATTACATCTATTGTATTACAACGAATTGAACGAAGATCGCAACTATTTGACCCATAATTTAAAAATATACTGCATCTATGTTCAAAATCAAAAATTGCTGAAGAATTATCTATAAAACATATTCCTCCTCCATTAAATCCTGCATAGTTATTTTTGATGATTACCTCAAATAGAGAAACAATAGATGAGCTGCAACAGATTCCTCCTCCACTACCAGCAGTATTGTTCTTTATAATGCTATTTTTTATAGTAGGATTGGTTTCACTTGAAAAAATACCACCACCTCTACTTGAACTTGCATAAGGTTTTCCACTCCCATTTTGAATAGTAAAACCGCATAACACAGCAGTGCTGTCTTCTCCGCTTTCAAAAGTAACCACACTGCCATTTTGGTTGCCATCTATAATAGTTGAATGAATATAAGAGTTATCATGGGTAGTTAAATAAAGACTTCCAACTGTGATATTTTTACCATTATAATTTATATTTTCAATATAGGTTCCAGGATATACTAAAACTGTATCTCCATTAGTTGAAGCATTTATACCTTCCTGTATAGTAGTGTAATCTCCCGCTCCGGTTGTATCTACAATGATTGTATCGGAAAAAAGTAGAGAAAATGAAAAAAGTGATATAATCACAAAGATTAATAAGGTCTTTCTTTTTAACATAAGTTACTCCAACTTATTATCTTTGCGAAAGTTTCAAACTTTCGCAAAGTTATTATTCTGGGTAAGTGCATCCTCCAGTTGGCGGATACACCTACCCATGTGTTTGTTCTTTAACGCATCAGGATTTATCCTTCGAAGTTTTAACGAAGGAGGATCATCTTCTTAAATGCTGTTTTTTCTCCAGAAGTCAACTTATAGAAATAGATTCCGTTTGATAATTGATTGCCATTTTCGTCTGTTCCGTTCCAATATACATTGATGAGTACTGACTGGTGAGTTGTAGTTGGTAGGAGTGTTTTTACCAATTGACCTTTTACATTATAGATTTCTATCTCTGCGTTATCGGTGTATTCAGGTGTGGAAAAAGATATGGTTGTAGAAGTTCTTATCGGATTCGGATAGTTTTGATAAAGGGAAAATTCTACAGGAATTTCCGGAGCTTCTTCTGTGTTCAGTCTTACTACTGCAAAATCATCTTTATTAAGATAAACAGGTCTATCTACAAAAGCAAAGGTTACTGGGTCATAAACTGCAACACCATTAACCTGAGTTGTAGAATTTTTGATTCCATTATATAGCTGGAAACTAAGTTCGTTATCTCCATATCTGGTAGTATCATCTTCTACATAAGCAAGTATCTGAACTGGATATTCATCTACTTTACTTGCACCAATGCATTTATCACCAACAAAGACCCCTATCTCTTCTGGTTCTGCTCCATAAACCGTATCTACCAATATAGGTTCATAGTCAGATGTTTCTGTATAGCCATAGTAATCTGTTTTGGGCTTTTTATAAGGCTCTACCGATGCTCCAGTTCCCCAAACCAAATCACAATCCTCAATAACAGTTACTGTATAGAGTTCTCCAGGATTTACTGTACCTCTAATCTGTTGTTGCGCCCAGGGACGATAAATAGCCCAATATTTAGATTGAATAGTTATTATATTATCCCAGACAGTGGCAAATGCATCACGAATAGATAATGACTCTTGAAGGAAATAGCCAACCCAATTATACTGTCCTTCATAAAGATGTATCTCAGTAGTTGGGTCTTCCCACCATCCTGCAACTTCCAAATCTGCAGTATTGTTCATCTTTATCTTGTAACCATCTATACTGCGGAAGTTTTCCATTCCAGGTGGTACTATCCATTCACCCCCATATTCATCCCAGTAAATCTCAACTACAACTCCATTAACCTCGCCTTGCACTCTGTCCAAAATATTAGGATCTGCGATTGGTGCAAGGACATGTTGAATAGGATTTGGAAAGTCGGGATCCATCACAGGGAAGGAAACCCAGTTCCAACCCTCTGAAGACAGGTTGGTGTTATAGTATACATAATCATACCATGGGGGATCACCCATACCACTAAGCTCTAAAAAGGCATAAGATTGTTGAATATTTTTGCCTCCATTAACATACCAATACTGGGAATATGGACCCACAAGATAGCCCTGACCCCATACTTGATTCAACTCCTCATCAGACCATTCTTCATCATCAAGTGGTAAAACTTCCTCCCACTCCTCATCGTAATACCCTACAAATATATTTCTTGTATCAACTACTATTTCTTCAGGGAAATTATCTAAATAATAAACAGGTGTTGATGGAGTAACAATATAAGCAATGTCATCACCATTACAAGTCTCACCCCATTTCACTATATAAATGTCACTATGAGTTAGCGTATTAAACCATATTTCACATTCAGCCACAGGACCGTCAGGATAAAAGAGAATCTCAATATATCTTTCATCACCTAAAAGATTACTGCAAATAAGCAATAATATGAATGCTGATAGTAATAATATTTTCTTAGTCATTTTAGTCCTCCGTAAGGATTATATTTTTTGGTTAGCATATTAGCACTTTTAAAGAGTCTTAAAATCTTATCCCTCAATCTCAAATTAAACTCATATTGTACCAATTCAATGTTCACCGTCCAAATACCTCACTATCCTGAGATAAGAATAGTGAAGTTTTTATAAAATACTTATTCTTTTCCAAACAAGTTGGTTTGTTAATTAACCGAATGCTGAATTCTGTTTTCAATTAAACTCCATAATGACTTCTACAAGGTCTAAATAAATTTTAGTCAATTTTTTTCATTTTTTCACACGTCCCTAATTTGTACTTGGGTACGAAGTGCAGAATTTTATGCATAAGTTCCGACTTGTCCGCCCATTGGCGGAAAACCTTTCGCAAAGTTTTTTCTGTATGGTCGTTCACCATTGATCAGCCCTTTTTATTACATATTATTTTGATATTATTTCATCAATATCATTTTTCTAGTTTGATGGAAATCGTCAGTATTCATGCGGTAAAAATATACTCCGTTTGCAACCTGGTGTCCAGAGGCATCTTTTCCGTCCCACTGAACAGAGTGAATTCCCGAAGGCAGTTCATCTTCTGTAATGGTTTTGACTTTCTGTCCTAAAATATTATACACTTCAATAGTAACCATCGAAGATTGCTTCAACGCAAATTCAATATTTGTCACATTCCCAAATGGATTCGGAAAGTTTTCTGCAAGAAAATCATGGGCAGCTTGTACAGGTTCATCTTGTGCAGTGGGTGCACCAAGAGGCGGGAAAATAATATAATCGATCCATGCACAGTCACTTCCGCCTGTAACACCTACATCCTTATTATAGCGCCATTCGAATGTATGTACTCCGGAAGAAACAGTATAAGATTCTTCCGACCATGGAGATTCGCCACTCCATTCATCCTGCAGTGAACCATCTATATAAAACTGTAAGTAATCATAATTGTTTTCAGATGATACTTTTTTCCAGAAACTTATAGTCCCGTCAGTAAAGACTTCGAGGTCAATAAGTAATGATGATTCTGAACTGTTGGGAATATCCCCGGACTGAACACAATAATTCCCTTCGTAGGGATCAGTCTCACTGATAGTCCAGTCAGCGGCTCCGCCAAAATACCAATCGAACATACTGAAATTCGCTGTTTCAAAATCTTCAATTATTAAACCGACAGTCATGCCGATTTCTTCTTCCAGCTCATAGGCGCCTGCAGTTACAGCAAAGTCAATAGTGATCGCAGTACCTTCTTCAAGCAGCGAGTCAGCGGTAACAGTGAAATTTGCGTTAATACTCTCCCCGGCTTCAAGCTGTCCGAGAGAAAGAGTCGCATTCTGGATTGTGATTAAATAATTTGAGCATGAAAGGGTTGCCTGGGCAGTCGGAGATGTTGCATGTCCGGTATTCAAAACCGGAACAGTTAAAACAACTGTTTCACCAGGATCGAGCACTCCATCATTGTCTCCTGAACTGTCATCGATCTGGCAATTTCCCATTTCCAAAACAGGTGCATTAAGTATTATTGCAAACTGGGTGAGCCAATTCTGTTTGCTGTCTCCAGTGATATCCATCGTGATATGAGCCACATGCTGATCCGGAATATAATCATCAGTAAAAATTGGAAGAACATTTTGCTGAGATGCTGTGCCGCCTGCAAAAATTGTATCAAAGAAAGCGGAGGAATAGGAGCATGTAATATATTCATCATCTGAGCTGAGTGTTGCATTCACGTTTGCTGCATCCTGGGTTCCCACATTTTTCAGCACGAAGTCAAAACTGACCTGTTCTGAAAATTCAGGAATATTATTATTATCATCCCTTGTTGCCACGCTATCTATTATGATATATGCACCAGCATTGGGAATGATTATGACATCATATTCTGATTTCATAGATC
>Ga0268278_1001822_pt1 | contig 11886 bp, 13 predicted proteins | sample saktaG_3_FD_190135 | JGI IMG/M metagenome (GOLD analysis project Ga0268278, IMG submission 190135) | Saline water microbial communities from Sakinaw Lake, British Columbia, Canada - sak_2010_1_5_55m | ecosystem: Environmental > Aquatic > Non-marine Saline and Alkaline > Saline ... | reverse complement strand
TGCTGGCATCTGTGCCGTTGCAGTAATAATCCCTGATATAAACGTAACTGGTAGTATTCGCTCCGTTTGTCCCCGAACAGAATCCGTTTGTGTCGTCCGTATAACCCGTAGGTTGCGAACCCGAGGTTTTATAACGGCAGCCGTCGCAGCAAGCGCCGGAAGAGCATTGGGAATTGCAGGTTGAGTCGTCATCCGTGCAGTATTCGGAAGTACCGCAATAATCCTCAGTATACCAAGACGACCAAGCAGACCAAGTGCTCCAAGAACCCGTACAGCTGGCGCTTGTACCGGAGCAATACTGTGTTCTGGAGCGAACTCTCCATCCTACATCAGCCCCGCAGGTGGTTCCCCAGGGACAGCCGTAATCTGTCTCATCTTCCCAATCGCAAGCACGGGAAGTCCCGTAATAATTACACCCGTCGCAGCAATCCCCGGAGCTGCACTGACAGGGCGCCACAACCGTTATCGTGCAGGACTTCGTGCCGTCCTCGTAGCTGTTGCAGTAAGAGTCATTCAAAGAAGAAGCGGCATACGCTTTGGCCGTGTAAGTATAGGTGCCGGCAGTAGTGGGAAGAGTAACGGCAAAAGAATCCCATTTTTCACCGCAATCATCAACCCCTTGGCTCTTATGACAGGCCACCCTTGTGGTTCCTTGCCACAAAGACCTGTGGTCGTATTTGTAGCTTGAACCTTCGCCAGCGTCGATATATTTTATCCAAATAGTAACACTGTCTCCCGTATTAGCGGTTATGGGACAAGTTTTAAAGCCGCCGTAGTAAACATCAATATAGGTAACCCCGGAAGAACTACAATAAGCTTCTGCGACATCTGCGGCCGCAAAAGACAGCAATATCAGAAAAATAGAAAATAAAATAAATCTTTTCATTAATATATGTTGGTTCTGATAATATTACCTCCCATGTCTATTAATACATCCTTCTTATTTTCTTGTTGCCGGACCGTAATAACCCAGAATTGATTTCCCTCTGAACCACCTTTTTCGATGTTAAAAATTTCACCCGGGTATTCCGCCAGAGCAATTTCTTCAGCCTCCTGACAGGATATCTCGCCCTCGACTTCTAAAATTCCATCACATGAAGTAACAGCCTCCACGCTTGAGCCAGGCTGCGTTCCGGCTTCTTCGGGATGCTCCAATTTGAATTTTTCAAACTCTTGCGTTTTCAACTGCTCTGATTCCCCTGAAGTCGGACCTGCTTCCGTGCCTTTTTCCTGAGATTGGAACCAAAGATTAAAAACAATGATAAATCCGATTAGAACAAAGATTCCAACGATAATTAAAATTATTTGGTTTTTTCTCATTGATATTAATCTAAGGATTAATACTTAGGGAAGAATGTGAATGAAATCCACATTGCCGAACTCTGATTTCCCGGAGATGTTTTCTTTCACCTTGATGAAAAGATTATCTCCCTGTTGGAAATCGGAAAGTTCCACATCTGTCTCAGTCGGCGTAAAGACGGCTTCAGCCGGAGGATTCTTGGGGTCGAAAGGAAATTCCAGCTTGATCAGTTTCGTGTCCTCGGAAATCATCACCTTCACCTCTTCTTCCTCGGCCTGTGGTTTTACCATCAAAAAACCGCTCACCGCGTCCACGCTCGAAACCACTGCCGACATACTATATACTTCCGAGGGCGCTTCCTCCCCCTGAGTCTGTTCCTCCCCGGAAGAAAGACCTGATTTCTGGAGCATTGACCAGCCCGCAATTCCTCCCAGGATAACGACTGCTATCACGATTAGAATGACTGTTTGATTTTTTTGCATGATTATGCTGTTTTTAATAAGGATAAACTTAACGACCTTTTTTTATTTTATCAAAAAGAGGGCTAAATACCAGTCAACTAACTTTTCCCCAAAAAACATCGCTAAAAAAGTGCCTGTTATCAAAAAGGGACCGAAAGGAATTTCTGATCTAAGGGTTTTTCTTCCGGACATGATCAAACATATACCAACTAAAGCGCCGAGGTAAAAAGCGGAAAGCAGGGCAACCAAAATCGCGGGCCAGCCCAAGAACAAACCCATTAAGAAGGCGAGTTTTATGTCGCCGACTCCCATCCATTTGCCGCGCGAAATTAAAACGATTATCAGGAAGAAAAGGGCCGCGCCGAAAGCGGCATACGCGGTATTAATCATGCCTTGTCTTTCATACACCAGCCAGATACCGGATATTAAAATTGCGGGATAAATGACTTTATCCGGAATTAAATAATGCTTAAAGTCGTAAACGAAAATAATAATTAAAAAACAAATTATAATTAACAGATAACAGAAATAAAGCACGTCAAAAATTGTTAATTGTTCCATGTTCCATGTTAATTGAGTTTGAACAATAAATAAAAACAGAAGCCCCGTTGCCAATTCCACCAACGGATACTGCCAAGATATTTTTTGATGGCAATACCTGCATTTGCCTTTCAACATTAAAAAACTTAGAACCGGTATCAAATCCCGCCAAGACAATGTGTGTTTGCAAAGAGGACAAAAAGAACGGCCTTTGAGGAAACTTGAACCTTGTTCCAGTCTGTAAATTACGCAGTTCAAAAAAGACCCGACGATCAGCCCTAAAACGAAAACTGCCGAAGAAAGAAAAAAGCTGGACATTAACTAATTATATTAAACTAAACCGAGTTAAGCAAAAACTTAACTCGGTTTAGCAATAATCGGATTCAATTTAACCGAAAATTACCAGCAAGCGCAGCCACTGGACGGAGCGGTCTCACATATGGTCTTTGTGCCTTTTTGGGATGCGGCAAAATATGCCGTAGTGGTACAACTGCCCTTGTTTTCCAAGGTAGAGTAAACGCAGAAACCAACACCATCAGGAGTGCAGGCAGTGTTAGCCAGCCAGCTGTAACTTGCATCGGTCAAAGCATCCAAGTAAGAACTGATTGCCGGGGTGCTGCCCGTCAAAGCAGTGCTGGTTACGTAGTAACCCATGTCGCCGTAGTACATTTCCTGGGCGGTTACTATCTGTCTCATGTCTGATTGCCTCTGAGCGTCTCTGGCTTTAGACCTTGCTCCACCTAGGGAGACAAGAACTATAGAAGCCAAAATTCCGATAATGGCAATGACTACCAATAATTCAATAAGGGTGAACCCTTTTTTCTTTGCAAATAATTGCATAATATCTAAATTTTAATTGAAATTAATTAAGTTATCGACCTTTTAAGTTTTTAACTTGTGACATTTACACCGCAACAATCAGCGTTGGAAGGAGTGTAACTGGCAGCAGTTTTCTTAAATACGCCTTTGTTCGAACCGCAGAAGAAAGTGTTTGTCTCTGCTTCCAGTTTCGAATAAACGCAGTAATACTGAAAAGGCGAGACGTTGGCGAGCCAGGTATATTGATAAGGAGAAGCGTCGGTCGGGTCTTTTGGGACAGCGCCCGTGGGCATGTAGTTCCCTATGCCCGTCACGGAATTAGCGCCGGCTGTGACCGTGATATATCTCTCTGCTCCGCCGCAACCGGAATCATCGTAACACATTTCCATGGCCAAATTTATCTGTCTGATATCTGATTGCCTTTTTGCATCCCTGGCTTTTGCTCTGGCAGGGCCTACGGAAACCAAAACGATCGAAGCCAATAAACCAATCACCGCAATTACCACCAATAGTTCAATTAAGGTAAAACCTTTTTTCATATTTTAAGTTAAAGTAAGTATTTATACGACCTTTTTAAAGTATAGCACATTTAATCCAAGTCAAGGTGTGGAAAACTTTCTAGAGAGCAATCATTCTGTAAAGCGGCATCAGAATGGAAAGCATCAACCCGGCAACGACCAGCCCCAGGATGAGAATCATAACCGGCTCCAAGACGCTCAAAACGTTATCAATCATCCTGTCAATTTCTTTCTGATAAAACTCAACAATATTCATTAAGCTGCTGTCCAAGGTGCCCGTCTTCTCCCCGACCAGGACCATCTGGATGAAAACCGGGGGAAATAAATCCGGATGACGGGACAAAACGGAAGATATGGGCACTCCTCTCCTGACCTCGTCCCTTGTTTTGAAAACCGCTTCTTTGTACGCGGTATTACTGATGATGTCCCCGACCGTTTCCAAAGCCTGGGCGATGGGCAGACCGCCGGAAATCAAAGTTGAAAGATTCTCGGCAAAACGGGCCACATTCACCATTTTTAAAAAAGATCCTATCACCGGGAGCTTGACGAATTCTCTGTCAAAAAACCTTTGTCCCCTGTCCGTCTGGTAATATCTTAAAAATCCTGCCACGAACAAAATCAAAATTATCAACATCACCCAGCCCCAGGCCCTCACAAAGGTGGAAGTATTTATGACGAACATCGTTATCCAAGGCAGAGCCTCTTTCTCCGTAGTCAGGACTTCGGCCAGCTGGGGGATGACGAAAAAAATCATCAGGAGCAAAACCAGAATGACAACGAAGACAATCAGGGAAGGATAGAGAAGAGCTCCTTTGGTTTTGGCGGTCAAATGATATTCTCTCTCCAAGTGGTCGGCCAGATAGTTCAACACTTCCGCCAGCTTTCCCGAAACTTCCCCCGACCTCACCATGGCGATATAAAAAGAAGAAAATACTTCCGGGAAATTCTCCAAGGCCTTCGAAAGGGCCGTGCCTCCCTCAACTTCTTCCGACAGCTTCATGATTTTCTCTTTGAAATCCGAGTTTTCCGTCTGCAGGGAAAGTACCCTTAAAGATTCTACCAGGGGGACTTTGGACTTGAACATTATGGCGAGCTGTCTGGAAAACAAGACCAAATCTTTCTGGGATACCTTTTCAAAAAATTTAACCCTTCTTGCATAAATAGGAGGAACCGATTCTTCGAGAAAGGTTACGTACAGGCCGTGCTTCTGTAAAAGCGAAACCGCTGCCTCCCGGGAAGAGGCTTCAACCTGACCGCTTCTCATCTCTCCCTTTTTCGTACGCGTTTGATAGTTGAATTTCATTATCTTATCTCACCAACATTTTGAGTTCAGTCGGGCCAAGCGAATAATTAAGAGCGTTTTCCAGGGAAATTTCTTTCCTCTTGACCAAATCTGCCAGAGCCCTGTTCAAAGAAATCATTCCGGCTTCCGCCGAAGTCTCGATAACCAAAGGCAACTCGTGTATCTTGTTTTCCCGAATGAGATTGGCCACGGCCGGAGTGGAAAGCATCACCTCACAGGCGGGAACCAAGTCTCCCTTTATTCCGGGAATGAGACGCTGGGATACGACTCCCAATAATGACCCTGACAACTGAGCCCTTATCTGGTTCTGCTGTTCGGAAGAAAAGCTGTCTACGACACGGTGAATGGTCTGAGATGCGGAATTGGTGTGCAAAGTGGCAAAAACCAAGTGTCCGGTTTCAGCTGCAGTAATGGCGGTGGCTATGGTTTCCGGATCCCTCATTTCCCCGACCATTATGACGTCGGGATCCTGACGGAAAGTGGATCTCAATGCCTTGGCAAAGCTCAAAGTGTCCTGATAAACTTCCCGCTGGTCGATGATGCTTCTGTCGTCTTTAAAAACGTATTCTATCGGGTCTTCGATAGTGATTATATGGTCGGTTCTCGTCCGGTTGATTTCATCTATCAAAGCGGCAAGAGTGGTGGATTTTCCGTGACCGGAAGGACCGGTGATTAAAATAAACCCCTGATTGGCCTTGGCGAATTCGTGAAGAATGGGCGGCAAATTCAATTCTTCGACCGTTCTTATATTCGCCGGTATCAATCTTAAGGCAATGGAAATTTCTCCTTTTTGAAAAAAAACATTGATTCTGAAACGGGCCTCTTCCCCGAAATTGTAGGAAAAATCAATCTCTTTTGCCACCATGAATCTTTCATTCTGCTCCGGGGTCATTAAAGCCTGAGCGAGACCCGAAGCGTCTTTGGAGGATATGTTTTTCTTTTTCAAAAGAGGAATCAGCCTGCCCGCTATTCTTAAGGTCGGCGGGTGGTCGACTGAAATGTGCAGGTCCGAAGCCTGCTCTTTTACCGTTACATCTAAAAGTTCCTTTAAAAGACTCTGATAATTATTATTATTTGTCATATATTTCTTTGATTTCTTCAACCACTTGACTCGGTGTGTAATGGGCTTTTATCAGGTATTTTACAGCGCCCAGCTCCACCCCCTTCTCGACTTCTTCCTTCTGCCCAAGATTGGAAAGAATAATTATTTTTATATTTTTCAATTTGGTGTCTGCTTTGATCTGCCTCAGAATTTCCCAGCCGTCCAACTGGGGGAGAACGATGTCCAAAACGACCAAATCCGGTTCTTTTTCTTTTACCTTTCTCAAGGCCGATTCTCCGTCCGAAGCCACCTCAACGGCAAAACCGGACTCTTTCAGTTTCGTCGTATAAATATCGATCAAAAACGGATCATCTTCTACTAATAGAATGAATTTTGACATATTATTTTTCTTCTGCCACTCTTAACACTTCTTCAATCGTGGTCACTCCGGCCAAAGCTTTCAGAACTCCGTCCTGTTTCATGGTCACCATGCCTTGTTTTTCCGCTTCTTTTTGGACGTTAGCCTCGGAAGGCTCCCTCAGGATAACGTCTGCCAGAGATTCGGTCATTGATAAAACCTCGAACAGGGCTATTCTTCCGGTAAATCCCGTTCGATTGCATTTGAGACAGCCCTGGGCTGAGTAAAGAGTCAAAGGTTTTGGAATTTTTAAATTCTTTTTCGCGCTCTGGGGAAGGCGGTCTATCTCTGCCATAATCATATCCCTGATCTCCGGCTTGGGTTTTATTTTTTTTCTGCAGTCCTCGCACAGCCGCCGGACCAGCCTCTGGGCCATGGCCAGTTGCAGGGTAGGGGGAAGCAAGTAGGGCTTAACCCCCATGTCAATCAAACGGGGGATTACGCCTAAAGCATTGGAAGTATGCAAAGTGGACAATACGATATGGCCAGTGAGGGTGGAATGGATGACCAAAGCGGCCGTCTCTTCATCTCGGATTTCACCGACCATGACGATATCTGGGTCCTGTCTTAAAACGTGGCGCAGGCCGATTGGGAAGTCGTAGCCGATTTCAGGTTTAACCTGGGACTGGTTCACCCCTTCGACGAAATACTCGACCGGATCCTCAAGAGTCACGATGTTTATGCCTTCGTTGTTCAAAAGTTTTAAAATTGCATATAGCGTAGTTGTCTTACCGCAACCCGTAGGTCCCGTTGCCAGTATCAAGCCATAAGGTTTCTGGACCGCTTTTTTGAGCATTTCCAGATTTCTGCCCTCCAGGCCCAGATCTTCGAACTTTTTCAGCCCGACGGTCGGGTCTAAAACCCTGATGGCAATCTTTTCCCCCAGGGTGGTGGGAAAAGTGGAGACACGGAAGTCAACCGACTTCCCGTCAACTCTGGTGGAAAATCTGCCGTCTTGGGGAATTCTGGTTTCGTCTATCTTCAAATTGGCCAGAATCTTGACTCTGGCGACAACCGCCGGATGCACTCTTAAAGGCAGAAATATGGAAGAATGAAGCTCCCCCAGCAATCTAAATCTGATTCTTAATTTTTCGGCAGTAGGCTCAATATGGACGTCGGAAGCGTTGCCCTCCACGGCATGCCTGAGTATAACCGCCACGATTTTGGTGATTGGTGCTTCCTCGGCCATTCTTTCGAACTCGGCAGCGGTTGCCGGTTTTATCTTGACCTTCTCTTCTTTCAGCTCCGTTTCCAGTTCCTCCAGCGCCTGGCCTACTTCCCTTTTAAGGGTACGGTACTGCCTTAAAAGATTCTTAAAGGTGGTTGAGGTAATGAGAAAAACCTTGTAATTGAAATTATTCTGTCGCGATAAAAACTTCAGGGCTTCCTGAGTCTTGAGGTCCTCGGGATAAACCATGCCTATTTCCAGGTATTTATCGGCTTTGCTCAAAGGAATCATCTGGTAGTATTTGGCTGTTTCCTCGGGAATAAGTTCCAGGGTCTTCAGGGAAATCTTTTCAACATCTACCTCTCTCATGGGTATCTTAAGGTTTTCGCTTTTCAAAGTAAAAAGCACCTGCTCGGGAACCAGTCCCGTTTCCAGAAGTACTTCTTCTTCCTTGCGGCCAGATTGTTTTATCTGAAAATCCAGAGAAACCGCTTTCTCTTTTGCTATCAAACCTTTTTCAACTAACTGTTTTATTAAAGACATGATTAATATGTTAAAAACGGATTTTCCCTTCCGATTTCCGCCGGCTCGCCGGAAACTCCTTCAAGCGGCTGAATCTCGGAGAAAGACTGTAATTTTTCCAACAAAGGATTGTCAAACGCTCCGAAATTAATCTCCACTTTCTTCTCGGGAACAAGAATGATTTCCTCTCCGGTTAGCGGCGTTTCTTCCTGGAAAAAGCCTCTCCAGACGACTATGAGGGTAACGACCAAAACCAGAACAAAGACGAAAATCAGGCCTTTTTGTAGTTTATTTTGCTGGAGAAAAACGATTGCCATGTTAGTAACTGTAAACTTTGATTCTCAGATTAAAGGTGAACGTGTCTCCTTCTTTGGGCGTGGAAAAAGAAATATTTTCCACTTCAATCAGCCTGGCTGATTTTTCTATTGCCGATAAAAATTCCTTGAAAGACGGGTAAGAGCCGGAAAGTTCCAGACTAAACTGAGTCTTTCTCAGGCTGGGGTTGCCTTCAGAATATGAAGCGGTAAAAGGGCTTATGCCTTTCAAAATCAGGCCGGACTGAGAACTGGCTTTCTGAAGGAAATTGAAAAGGGAGGCCAGAGACGGGTCGTTGGGCAAAGCTGAATTGATTTTGGAAAGTTTTTCTTCGTAATTCTTGAATTGTTCCTGAATGTCGGCAAGCTGCGAAAAATACTGTTCCTGGTATTGGAGTTCGCCTGAAACCCTTCCCATTTCCGCCTGGATTTCTCTCAGGTCCTGAAATCTCGGCCAGAGAATGACGGCTCCCATAATCAAAGAAAAGAAAAAGCAGGCGGCAATAATCATCGGTATGGATTTTAAAAGATTGAATCTGTTCATTCCAATTGGGCTCTGTTAAAAGAAAAAGACAGGTCGAAATTTATCCTGCCCGTTTTATCTATGGAAACTTTTTCCAGGCTGACGCTGTTGATCGAACTCTCGCCTTTAAAAATCAATATCTGCTGGCCCAGGGTTTCAAAACTTTGGGTAAGCCCGGAAAAAGAAATTCTTCCCTGTTCGGTATCAAAGCTTATCCTCGAAAACCAAACTTTGGGATGGGTCTTATCCTCCAGAAGATTGAAGAAGTTAGAGTTCTCCAGGTGGTAGGGGGCCAGCGAAGAGAAATCAGTGAGTTTTTTCTCGTAGGTTAAAATCTCTTTTTCCAAAGAAACTCTTTCCGGTGTTCTGCTCTCAAAGAAATCCGTCCTCAATTCCTCGAGTTTGTTCTGGCCGCTTTTAATGGAGTTCCCCAGGACAAAAAAACTGATGATGGAAGAAAACAAAATCAGCAGAGCAAAGTAAAAAACAATGTTCAACCATCTGGGAATCTGAGGAGCTTCTTTTGGAATTAACTCTACCATGTGATTTTTGGATTTAATATTCAAGGCCTCTCAGGGCAGCGCCTACCGCTATCGTATAGGAAGGACCCATTTCCTTGAGAGTGCTTTCCAATATCGGGGGGTAGAAAAGGTTTGAAAAAGGGTTGGCAATCTCCGTTTCTTTTTTAAGATTTTCGGCGAAGTATTCCTTCAGACCGGGCATTAGAGCTATGCCGCCGGCCAGTATTACTTTTTCTACTTCCTTTCCTCCCTGGCGGTAAAAATTATCGAAAATCTTCTGGATTTCCAGCAAGATCATATCAATCAAGGGAAGCAGGACCTGCTTTACTTCGTCTCTCCCTCCGGAAATTCCGTATTTTTGTTTAAATTCTTCGGCTTGGGGATATTCGAGGTTCAGCCCTTTGGAGATTATTTTGGCGAATTCGTTGCCTCCCATGTCGAAGCTGTGGGACATTTTTAAAGCTTTTTTTTCGACGATGTTGCAGGTTGTGCTCTGGGCGCCGATGTCTATTATGGCCAGGGTGCCTTTTTGGTCTTCGTTCACCAAACCCCTCAAAAGGCTGAATACTTCCGCTTCCAGGGCGAATAATTCTAAATTGGCAAGGGTGGCAATCTCCCGGTACTGGTTGATTACCTCATTGGGCACGGCCACCAAAAGAATCTTCAAGTTAGTCTTTCTTTCATCTGCAGTCCTGCCTTCAATCACCTGCCAGTCCAGAGTTACCTCGCCCAAAGGCAGCGGTACGTGCTGCCGCGCTTCGTACCTGACCGCCTGCTGGAGCTCTTCTTTGCTCATCGGCGGCAATTCAAAATTAGTAAAAAAAGTTGAAAAGTCCGGGATAGAAAATATGACCTGCCGGGTTTTGATTTGGGCTTCTTGCATTGCGGCCTGAATCGCCCGGGCAATGTCTTTCGACGAAAGTAGAAGCGTGCTTTTTTCAAAAGTCCTGAACTTTTTATCGTAGAGGACGGAAGCGGGCAAGGAACCGTAGTTTTCCAATTTCCTGCGGTTGCCGAACCTTGAAATTTCTACCATTTTCACGAAAGAAGTGCCGATATCTATGCCCAGAAACTTTTTTGGGATCAATAACTGAAATAAATTCCAAACCATAATCTTTAACGTCTTACTTTCTATCTATTATATACATATATAAAGAACTTGCCAAACCATTTTCTTAGTTAATAATACCTTAGTTTCTTTTATTCAACAATAAACCAAAAAGCCCCTCAATGGGGGCCCTTGCTCCGTGGCGGTGGGGGTGAGATTCGAACTCACGATACCATTGCTGGTATACCGCATTTCAAGTGCGGCCGATTCAACCGCTCTCGCACCCCACCACGAAAAAGCGGAGGGGGTGGGATTTGAACCCACGAGGGGTTTTAAGGCCCCTGCCTCGTTAGCAGTGAGGTGCACTAGACCGGACTATGCGACCCCTCCCCGCATAATAAATATAGCTTATTTTTTGTATCTTTTCAAATATTTTGGATTGTGGGAACTGACTATTTTAAAATATCTTTTTACGTCATCTATACTGTCTAGACGGACATCTTTTCTTTGCGCAAATCGAGGATTGAATCTATTTTCCTTCAAAATAGAAAAAACTGATTGGCGTAGCGGTTCAGAATAATTGGTAAAAGAAAGTTTTTTATATTTGTAATATTTTCCATTTACTTTATAGCGATGTATAAAAAAACATCCATCGGTGTCCATCAAACCGCGAAGACAGGCAATGGAATATTGCTTGTTCCTTTTTATCCAAATAGGAATGTCTACCTGCTGTTCTATTTTATTTCCCTGCTTCAGCCCAATTTTTTCTTTGCAATAACTGACTAGACCACTTCTTGAAATAATGATATTAATCGCCGATTTATTTTTTTGGCAGTAGATACCAATAGGAACATTAAATAATTTTTTAGCCAAAGCGATAACAAATTTGCTATATTCCTTTTCGTCCTTAAGACATAGGGTGACGGTTATCTGGCTGTGCGTAATGCCTCCATCGCCCAACAGAATACCAGTAAATTCCGCAAGTTCTTTCGAAAATTTTGGCTTTAGGAAATATTTTGGTTTAGAAATAACACATTTATATTTTCCTTCTTTTCCCCACCATTCGTACCATTTTTTTCTCCGATATTCTGGGTTGCCTCCAATTCTGCCATATTTTCTGAATACGGCCCTACCGCCTTTTGAAGCACCTTTTTGTACGTACCAATAACGATCCTTTAATTTAATATCACGGGGAAGAGAAAAATGGCTTTTATCGCATAAAATTTTTAATGCATTGTAATCCATCAAAAACCTTTCGCGTCGCCAATCCCTTATTGTTCTTTCAGAAAGATTACAAAATCCAGCTGCTTTCTTGATTGAAATCTTTGAGAGAATTTTATTAATAAAATTTCTTTGTTTTCCCTTTAAGAAAACAACCCTTTTAGAATT
>Ga0268278_1001821_pt1 | contig 11886 bp, 9 predicted proteins | sample saktaG_3_FD_190135 | JGI IMG/M metagenome (GOLD analysis project Ga0268278, IMG submission 190135) | Saline water microbial communities from Sakinaw Lake, British Columbia, Canada - sak_2010_1_5_55m | ecosystem: Environmental > Aquatic > Non-marine Saline and Alkaline > Saline ... | reverse complement strand
AGACTCTAAACCTACTGCGTGATACATGGGGATGGAATCCTTTACCATAGCCCTAAAAACCATTTCGTCATATGAACTCATCGCGCGCCCGACACCTCTGCACATCCATGTTTCCATAAATACGGCAATTCCCTCGTGAAACCAGCGGGGTGCAAATTTTCTCGGCACAGTAAGATAGGAGTAGAGAAGCGAGAGAGGATTTGCAGCATTTTGTTGTACTTTTCCCAGGAAAAGTTTCCTGAACAATCGCTCTGATTTTCCCGAATTATCCATTGCAACTACATGTGTAAGTTCGTGATTCATCAGAAAGGACATTCGTTCACTCGAAGGGGCAACTTCGAACACATACATGCTTGGAGCGATGTTCACAAATACAAAATTGACCGGAGCAGCAGTAGCACCTCCATTACTCCAGTCCGAGAAATCCTCAAGAAATATTGTTATTGGTTCTTTAGATTGGTAGTCCCAGAAATCTTTGTAATAATTATATGTATTGAGAAAGGAACGAGCTAAATGGGGGACGATATAGGAATGGGCGTTTGAGTAGTATATCAGATTGAGATCTTCTGTTTTTAACTGTTTAAATTGCTGAGAATGTGCTGGGGAAATGAGATTCAAAAAGAGAAAAAAAAAGATAACTGCTTTGAGGATGTGTTTCAATGATATATTATAACGGAATAATGATATCATTTAAATAAATTGATGCTGGAAGTCGCTTGCACGAATAATGCTTATAAAATCTTCGCTGAACAAAACAGCACCAAAATTTTCATCCGAATAGATAGCTCTTAATGCTTCAATATTATCATCATTTAGCAGATATACAACTTTCAACTGTTCTTCGGGAATGAGGTTTGCGAGTGCAAGATCAGCAAAATCAGTATCTTTTATTGATTCTTGGAATTCCTGGCTCTTATAGGTTTTTTCAAAATTCGGGCTGAATCCGAAATCAGGAGAACTGATCGCTGTAATAACTACAACATTGAAAAAATCATTTTGGTTGAAATCCTGAGACAAGACTGCATCCAATCTGTCTTGGGGTATTGCCAAAACCGCATTTTGGAAATCTTGGCTAAAACCATTTTTAAATTCGTCGCTTTCAATAAAATTCTTGAACTCATTGGGAGTATTGAGCACAGGTGCAAAATTTTGAAAATCTTGAGCGAGGGCAACATAGCGTTGGAAATCAGACATGAGAGGTATAATGACGTCCTGAAAATCAGAGCTCAGAACTGCTTTCCTGAAATTCTCATCTTTGATAAGATTCTGGAAATCTGCACTTTGGATAACATCATTGATTTCCGGATTCTCAATAATAATTTCATCAATAGTAAGCTGATTACCGATATCACGTTTGCTTTTCTCGATACCTACCATTGTTCCGGTGAGTTTCTTCGATGATGGGGGTGGGTAAAAGAATGAGAAATAAACTACAATAATAACTATAACGACAGCAAGGGCTACAAACAAAGCTGTCTTGTTCTTTTGTTTCATGTGTCCTCCATGATAATTTTATTGCTATTTGACTTTTTTTCAAATACAGATTTTATATAAATAATGTCAAATATTTTGACCAGATTGAGCAGGTTTGGAATTTGCGGACATGAATATTACACATATACTATTTGACGCAGATGGCACCTTGTTTGATTATGAACATGCTGAGCTGCAGGCTTTTAAGAACACCTTAATGGGATTTCATGTCAAAGGTAATATTGAAGAACTTCATACTTCATATAAAACGATAAATTATGCGATATGGAAGGATTTTGAGGAGCATAAAATTAGTGCAAAAGAACTCCGTGTAGAACGCTTCAAAAGATTCTTAGCCAAAGAACAGTTGCATCATGACAGCAAAGAGATGAGCAAAACCTACATTGACCATCTCTCACAATGTACGATGCTTCTAGATGGAGCAAAAGAAATTATAAACTACTTGCGCAACGATTATTCGGTGAGTCTTATTACAAATGGACTAGCAGATGTGCAGTATTCACGCATAAGAAATTCTGAACTTAATGATACTTTTGATCATATTTTTATCTCAGAGGAGATAGGTTTTCCCAAACCCATGAAAGAGATTTTCGAGCACGTTTTTGAAGTGCTTGATTATCCTCAGAAAGATGAAGTGCTTATTGTGGGTGATAGTTTTCGATCAGATATAGTCGGGGGAAAAAATTACGGTATTAAGACCTGCTGGTTCAATCCCCAAAAACTCCAGAATGAGAATGGATTTGAGCCGGATTATGAGATAGAGAAATTAATTGAGCTGAGAACTATTTTATAAGAGTGACTTTCTGCGTTTCGATAACTTTACCATCTACTTTCAAAACGGCAAAATACATTCCTGAACACACAACTTCGTTTTTTGTGTCCGTTGCATCCCAATTGAATGACTGCTCTCCGTTTTCTAATGCTTGATTGCACAGGGATGTGACTTTCTGTCCTTTTACATTATAGATCGAGAGCTCTGCTTGATTGTTTGATTTCAGGTCAAAGGAAAAGCGTATAGAATGAGAGAACGGATTAGGACTACATAGCAAAATATTAGATGCCGGTATTTCTGGTTCTTCAACATAGAGAGGATCTGTATTTCCATCGCAGTCAGTTTTTGTGAGTCTAAGACAATCATCAGATGGCTGGAGAAAAATGAATCCACCATTGATCAAGCATTTCTTGGTTAAATAGCCTCATTTTTTTACCATTAAGCCTAATGAAACAATTATCTATAAAATGGTGGAGAAGAAGGGACTCGAACCCTCGACCGCAGCATTGCGAACGCTGTGCTCTCCCAGCTGAGCTACTTCCCCACGTTATTTTGTGTTGTATTTCGAAAAGAATGAGCTTGCTGTCAATAAAGAGAGTTTTCGAAATGAGAAAATTGTTGTTAAATACGTATTACGCAGTTTGTTCCGACTCTTCAAACTCAAGAAATCTGCGGTGTTCCTTAGGAATCTATGTCGGATGCTGTTATAGATTTTATCATCTCAATGAGATTGTAGAATACGGGAATTAATAGTAACGTAAAAACGGTTGAGGTGACGAGTCCTCCGACCGTTGCAAAGGAAAGCGTTCTCCAGATGTCTTCACCCGTTGCATCCTGGGTGTATAAAATAAAGGGCATTAATCCGAATATTGTTGTAAGACTGGTCATCAGGATCGGACGAGTCCTCTCTTTTGCCGCTCTTATAATGGCATTGTTGAGCGTTCCGCAGGTATGCTTGAGCTGGTTGATCCTGTTTACTAAAATGATAGAATTATTCACAACAATTCCACATAACAGCAGACTTCCGATAAAAGCCGATGAATCAAAAGTTACATCGAATAATGCAAAGGTAAAGCTCATGCCGATGAATGCAAGGGGAATGCTGAGCATAATGATAAAGGGTTGTAAATATGATTCAAAGAGAATTGCCAGAATGATAAAAACCAACATAATCGTTAATCCGAGAATTAATACTACAAGTTTTGTGTTTTCGATCAGTTTATAATAACCGGCAAATTCATCTTCTTCTTCGACAAATCGGTAACCATCGGGAAGATGAGTGGTTTTCATCAAGGTTTCTCGAAACTCATTATGTAATTTGTAGGGACCTCTGTATTCATATTCTATCTGGGACAGATATTCCTGATCCTCCCGCTCGATGCTGTAGGGACCATTTTCAAGCTTTATATCGGCAAGCTCGGAGAGTTTTATTGATATGTCTCCTATAGTTAAAATATGATTTTTCAGTCTATGAATATTCAGGTTTTCATCTGATAAAACACGGATGTCGTATTCGTCCTCTGATGTCACAATACTGCCGGCGACGTACTCGTTCAGGAAAAAATACAGCTGCGAAATGATGTATCCTGGTTTCCATCCATAACGAGCAATACGGTCTCTTCTGAGTTGTATATCGACTTGGCGTACCTGCCTGCCGTAAGAGCTGTTAACTTTGACGTTCGTAATGCGAGGATTATTTTCCAATATCTTAGCTAATTCATTGGTCAAATCATTTAATCTGTGATAGTTATATCCTGCCACCTCAATATTTTCATAGAAAATTCCCCCTCCTCCGCCGGAAAAATTGGGACCGAGTCCCCAGACGTTCACGCTTACTCCCCCGTAATATTTACTCTCTACAATTAATTTTTCCCTGAGCACAAAAGGATATGCCGTTTTGAGCACATCTTCCGGAAAATAGATACGAATGAATGCATTATTCTGGTACACATAAGAATAATAATAGTCGATCTTTTCCTTGGGAGCATCCTCCAAAACTTTTTCAAAGGTCTGCGTAATATTATCCAATGTTTCGAATTTAACATTTGCTGGCGGAGTAATATATATTGAGATATTATCGGGATAATTAAAACTGAAGAATCGTCCTTTATCTACATCTTTGATAAAAACATGAACAGCAAGACCAAACAAGCATGCAACAACGATTATTGGAATCGTGCGATGTTTGAGAAAGAATTTCAGTAATCTTCCGTATAAGGAATATAGGGAACTATTTAATAAAGTTTTTCTTTCCTCTTTCGTAGTTGTATTTGTATAAGAAAGCGCAATAGGGATAAAAGTGAAAGATACGATGATCGAAGCCAGGAGCGCCACGCCGACCGTGATGGCGAAAGGTATTAAAAGTAATCTGATCTCTTCCTGGAGATAAATAAAGGGAAAGAAAACACATATATTTGTCAGTGTTGCCGCGATGATTGCCCAACGGATTTCAAAAAATGATTTTTTTACTGCCTGAAGATACGTCGAGCCCTTTTCCAAATAGTGATTGATATTCGAATAAACAACAATCGCATTATCGACGAGCATACCGAAGGCAAGAGCCAGTCCGCTTAGTGAAAAATAGTTCAGCGTCTGTCCTGTAAAATAGAGCACATTCAATGTGATAAGCACTTCTATAAATATCGTAGCAAGAATTATGAGCGTGGGTCCCCAACGGTGGAAAAAGAACAACAGCACAAGGCAAATGATCAAAACGATAAAAATAATCCTGAAAAGAAGATGATTGATGTTGTCTCGGATATCAACAGAATTGTCGCTTAAGATTGTATAATTCAAATGGGAAAATTCGTCCGTTGAGAATGTCATTTTCAGTTGGTCACGGACATTCTTGCAGAGAGTTATCTCATTTGTGCCCGGTTCACGATACACCTTCATATTTATGACAGGTTCGCCGTTAAGCCGGAATATATAATATTCTTCCTGAACTACTTCCCAACTGATAGTAGAAAGCTCTCCAAGCCGGAATGTTCTGCCGTCGGATGCACTGACCGTTAATTGTTCCAGATCGTGTAGGTCGGAATAGTTTGTTTTCAGAAGTATTGCCGAGGTTTCGTTATTTTTTGAAAGCGATCCCAGAGAGTAAAGCTCGCGATAATTTCTAATGACCGGCAGTACATCTCCAATAAGAGAGAGAGATAATCTCTTAATTAGATCATTTTTAAAGCGGATTTTCACTTCTCTTTTTTCGATTCCAAGCAGTTCTATTCCTGAAACCCCGGGTATATTTTCGATTTTGGGAGAAAGTGAGTTCTCGATTATTTTTGTAATCTCGGGCTTTCCGAACTCGTCGCTGTAAATGCCGACCGAGATAAATTCTTCCTCCTCCATGTCCTCCGGCATGTAGGGAATGATCTGTGGATAATCGCAATCTTCCGGAAGCTCTTCATTTGTCTGGTAGAGGACCTCGTTTACCCGAAGATACGCATAATCCATTTTTGTGTCCGCAGTAAACTCGATAATAATTCTGCTGTAATTATTTCTTGATACGGATTGAATATTATTTACACCTTTTATCTGAGCAAGCTCTTCTTCCAAAATAGAAGTTACGAACAATTCCATGTTTTCCGGCGAGCTGTTCCACATTGTTAAAACACTTATCCTCGGATAGGAAACTTCGGGAATCTTCTCGATAGCAATGTTTTGCAGCGCAATAATTCCCGTGAGTAAAATCGCCGTATAAACAAGAAGTATTCCCCGTTTGTGTTCTAAAACAAAATGTGCAAAGATAGATACTCCTAAAATCTATTCATATGCAGAACATGCATAATTATGTATGCTTTCTCGCTTTTTCCAGTGTGACATAAATTGTCGGAATAACCAGCAGCGTCAGAAGTGTCGATACGATCAAGCCGCTGATAACGGTAACCGCAAGTGGCTGAGTGAGCTGAGAACCGCTTCCCCAGCCAAGCGCCAGAGGCAGAAGTCCGAATATGGTTGTCAGCGATGTCATGACAATCGGACGGAAACGCTGACTGCCTGCCTGTAGTACGGAATCGATCAGACCGGAACCGGATTCTCGGAGACGGCGTATGGTGTCGAGTTTGACAATGCTGTCATTCACGACAATACCAACCAGGATGACCAAGCCGATCAGGGACATGATATTGATGCTCATGCCAGTTATCAATAAGCCCCATATCATACCGATTACGGAAAGAGGAATGGTTAAGATGATCACAAAGGGAATATAGAAAGACTCGAATTGAATGCCGAGGATCATATAGACGAGAATAATGGCGAGAATAAAAGCAAAGACCAATCCGCCAAAATTCTCTTTTATCCGCTTGGTTTCACCACTCAATTCATATTTAAAATCCATCTGCCTCGATAGAGGTGAGAGATATCCTTCTATTGCCTTCGCTGCTTTCCCGTAATCTGTATTCGGCTGCAATTTTGCAAAAATGGTCGCTGTCCTAATTTGATTATTCCTGAATATTTCTTCGGGCGTATAATTCTTTTCGAGTTCGATAATATCTTTTACGGTATAGAGATTGCCATCTACGCTGATCTTTTCTTTAAGAAACCGATCGAATTCAAGATTTCTTCTTTTTTCAGTTTTTTCATAGTTTCGTAATATGATTTCATTAATTTCGTTGCTCAGAACTATCTCATCGACCTTTGTGCCGATGGTAAGTGTCTGTAACTTTTCCATAATATCATATTTTGATAGATTATGAAGTTTGAGAACATCTTCTCTGAGATGGAGCACGTAGGTAGGATTGGTAATATTAAGGTTACTTTTTATTTCGGAGAAATATCCGAGCGTTTGCAGCTCTTCTTCTATGATTGCAACGCACTCTTCCAGTTTTTCAAGATCGTTAATATAAAGATTTATCTCAAAAGGATAGTCGCCGAAAGAGAAAATATCTTCATAGATATTATCGCCCGAAGTAACCGATATGTCGATCTGTTGAAATGCGGTTAATTCATCATTGCTTTGATCGAGCAGGGTAGGATATTTTTCTGGAGATCTTTTTTAAATTGTTGAATATCGCTGATTTTTTGAGACTTCAAAGATACGACCATATATCCTTTGTGCTCCGAATTTTTCTTGAAAGAGAGCAAGCCGAGATCCGTATATTCTTCTCCGGCAAAGGATTCGATGTATTGGACAACAGGCAATGTTAACAGATAATCCTCTATTTTTTGCATCGTTTGTGATGTCATATTTAGTGCGGTACCCGATTCCTGATTAACGATAATATTAAGCTTTTCAGGTTTGATATCCGGGATGAACCGCTGCGGGACCAAACCTGCAATAAAGATACTGAGTATAAAAATACAGATCGTAATCGTGATCGTTACCCCTCTTTTATCGAGTGCTTTTTTGAGGAGTGATTCGTAGTGCTCTTTTACCCTGAACCAGAATTTCTCGTTTTTCTCACCGATCGGTCTTATGAGCTTGTTGAGAAATCTAAAGAATGAAATGAAAATATTATGGATGAAGTAATGCAAAAAGATGATGCCGGTTTTCAACAGGTATTTTAACAATTCTTTGATCTGAAGTATTATCCAGAAAATAAAAAGAAAAGGAACGAGAACTTTTTTTAGAATAACAAGAATTTTGTGCCACAAATTGCCCTGTGAGAAAGATCGGGATGAGTGCATAAACCGCATCGTCACATGCAACGGTATCTTTTTCTTTTTTGAATAATGCGGAGCGAATAATCCGAAGGTCTTACTGAACAGCGACGGAACCAGCGTGATCGCAATAAGGAGCGATGCAAGCAGTGCATAGGTGATGGTAATTGCCTGCTCTTTGAAAAAAATTGCACTTACTCCGGTGAGATAAATTATGGGGAAAAATACCGCAATAGTCGTGAATGTGCCGGCGCTAATGGAAAGCAATACTTCATTCGTGCCGTCTATACATGCTTTTTTTATCGGCACACCACGTTCTTTATACCGGATGATATTTTCCAGCACGATGATCGAATTATCCACCAGCAGTCCGATGCCGATCGCCAGTCCTCCCATCGAGAGTAAATTCAATGAGATGCCTGAGAAATAGAGAAGAATGAAGGTAATGATGATCGAAAAGGGCATCGAAGCAGTAATTGTGATCGGTGATTTGATGTTTTTCAGGAAGATCATCAGAACAAAAAACGCAAGCACTCCCCCGATGAGTATTGCTTGTAATACGGAGTTGATTGCGTTTCGGACGGTTCGTGAATCGTCATGCAGGAGCTGCAGCGTGATCTTATCATTTGTTTTGTTCCAGTTTTCCGAAAATTGCCGGACTCGCTCGCACACTTCCACCGTATTAGCATCGGAATTTTTTATGATGTTCATCACAACGGCATCGGCGCCGTTTACACGTGCGATCGTTTGACGGATTTTATTCTGCGAATACACACTTCCAAGCTCGGATAAGAGGAATTTATCACCATTATTATTATAAATGGCAACACTGCTCAAATCCTCTGCATTTTTGAGATTTTTTGGAAATACTACGGAATATTTGTACCAGCCGTCGATGATCTCGCCGCCCGAATAACTCTGATTCAACGACCTGATTTCACTTGAGATCATATCTTCTGTAATTCCGTATTGATAAAGTTTTATTGGATATATCTCTACAATTATTTCTTTTTCGACTTCTCCGGAAACCTCTGCTTTTGCGACTCCATCTATCTGCTCGAATCGCCTTTTTATAAGGTATTCCGCAATCTGCGAAAGTTCGTAAAGGTCATTGCTTCCTTTGACAGCATAGCTTATTATCGGCTTTTCGGAAGGATCAAAATTGAGAATGTTCGGTCTCTCGACATCGTCAGGCAGGCTGGATTTCACACGGTCTAATTTTTCCCTCGTTTTCACGGTTGCCAGATCGATGTCTGTCTTCCAGTAAAACTCGAGAATTATTATTGATTTTCCTGTCGATGAGGTCGAGGTAATGTTCTTCAATCCCTGCAACGTGGAGAGTGATTCTTCGAGCGGTTTTGTAACGAGCTCCTCGACTTCCTCTGGCAGCGCATCGGCATATTCCGTTTCAATGACCAATTTTGGGATTTCGATCTTCGGCAGCATCTCGATCTTTAGGAGCGAAAAGGATATTCCTCCTAAAATGAGAACAGCCAGGAGGAACATCGAAATAGCAACGCGTTTATTAACGGCAAATTTTGGTATATTCATCTTTTATACAATGTATTTCGTACGTGTTCAACCGTTGTTCTCTGTGGCTCAATCATTTTTGTTCATGCCTCAAAAAGTACGTTTGATATAAGATGTTCAATCTTTAGTTCCGATTAAAGAGAAACTTTCGAACGGGAGGATGTCACTCACCTCTACCTCGGCGCCGTGTATCAGTATGTAATGCCTGTCCACGATCACAGAATCTCCCGGCTGAACTCCCTCGATGATTCCCGTGTAATAACCATTATTGTTGCCGGTTTTAACATATCGCCAGTAGGAATGATTGTCCTCTTTTGTAAACACAAGTTCGCGATCATCACGAGTCAAGACAGCTAAACTCGGAACCATCAAGACATCTTCTTCCTTCTGTCCGTAAAGGTAGCACTCTCCGAACATGCCGACGGAAATTTTGTTATCCGGATTCTCAAAATAAACTTCGACGTGTGCAAGTTGAGATGTTTCATCGATAACTGCATCAATATTGGCTATTATTCCCTGAATGAATTCCTCAGGATACGCAAGAAATTTCATATACGCTTTTTCGCCGATTTTCAAGTATCGAAGATCGGTCTCCATAATGGAAACGGTCATCTCCATATCTTTTGGATCATTCAGATCGAAAACATGTGTCCCTTCTGATATATAATTATTTTCTTTTATATCCATGCTACCGATAACTCCTGCAAAGGGAGCGTAGTAGCTGAGTTTTTTATATTGGGCAAACAGAGATTCGAGATTCGATTCTGCTTCTTTTAGGGAAATATATTTTCCCGGATTTCCGGAATCGAGCTGAAGAAGGTCTTTCAGGCATTTCTCATATTCTTTATAAGTTGAAGATTCCTCGATATAATCCGAGAGTTCGACATCATAATCGGTAAACGTATCGGGAATGACCTTTTTCAAAGAAAGATAGGATGCATATTCCTTTTGATATTCTATGCTGCTGCTTATGAGCTCCTGCTCGAGTGTTTTATTCTCCAATTGCAGGATCAGCGTTCCCTGTTCAACAGAGTCTCCGTTGCGATGCAGTATTTCCTGAACGGTCCCGCTTACTTCGGCAATTGCCTGCCATGATTTTCTGCTCTCCGGCTCTCCCTTCTGTATTTATATAATGAATAAGTGTATCTCTTTGTGCGATGGTCACCTTAACCGGTATTGCTTTCCCGACCTGCACACCTTTATCTTCCGGCTCTTGCAATGCTGCCGGACGGGTGTAATAATAATATATTAATACTGCAAAGATGATAATGACGATAACGATCAAGCTTATTTTTATTCCTTTTCTCATATAATATTCTCCGCTGCTTTACGGGATTATCAAATCGGTAAGACTATTTCCCAGTATTTCTTGTATTTCCAAAATATATTGATTTAAAATTAATTTTTTATTTACCAAATTCAGTATGCACTGCTCATAATCCTCTTCGATCTGGCTCCAGTCGGAATAGGAAATTTCCCCCCGCAGCAGCTTGCCGGTTGCGACATTTAAATTATTATCTGCCCACTCTATCAATTCACTGTATGTTTCGATCTCATCTCTAAGCAGGGATATCATTTCAGACAGATAGTTCCACCTCGTTTTCAATTCTTTCTCTTTTTGTTCCAGTTGTAGTTTTATTTCTTCTTCCTGCGATCTCAATATCAGGATATTTCTACTTGTTATTCTGCCGTCGAATATCGGCAATTCCACTCCGATGTATGCGGAATAATTATCCGTGTGGATGTCCTTGGCAAAGGAATCGATAGAATGACCGTTTCCTCCCCAATTATAATTCAATCCCAATGTCAGATACCAATCGAACTCTCTCCCTGCCAGTTTTTCGTCGATCGCTATTGCGTTAATCTGTGATTTTAGAATTTTGATTTCGGGATTATGTTCGATGTTAAAATCGGCAGCGTGAAAAACAAATAGCGTTGTGTCGATGCTAATGTCGCTTATTTTATCGCAGCCGATCTGATCCGCTAAATTCTGAACATAATACTCATAGGTTTTTCTCTTTTCAGACAGCTCGAGCTCTGTTTGCTTTTCCTGGATTTTTATTTGGTTGAGGGTTAAAATATCCATTATTCCGGTAGTGTATTCGATTGCGGACATCGCTGCAACATTACGATTTCTAACTAATTTTTTTTCCAGAATATTAATAGTGAACTTTTGGTCGATTGCTTTATAATAATTTTGCACAAGCTCGAAGATGTCCGAATTAAGCTCGCTTTTTTGGCTTAAGGTCAGCTCATTGTATTTCAATTCGTTTTTTTTAAACTCTAATTTAGGAATATTCTTTTTGAAGAGATAATACTTAAAATTAATGTTATTTTCCGCATTAATGTAGGTCTGATCTTCGTAGAGATCATAGGTTAATGACTTTGAAATGCTCAACTCGGCATTGAAGGGAAATGTTTCCGACATGATGAGATTGCCGCTAAGATAATTATAATCATTGCGAATGCTGTCTCCTATCGTGGCTCCT
>Ga0268278_1001819_pt1 | contig 11896 bp, 11 predicted proteins | sample saktaG_3_FD_190135 | JGI IMG/M metagenome (GOLD analysis project Ga0268278, IMG submission 190135) | Saline water microbial communities from Sakinaw Lake, British Columbia, Canada - sak_2010_1_5_55m | ecosystem: Environmental > Aquatic > Non-marine Saline and Alkaline > Saline ... | reverse complement strand
CCTATCTTTTAACAAACGAGAATAAATATCATAAGCTCTCTCTCCATATTTTGTTTTCTCTAAAACACTTGGTATCATTTTTTTGGAATTAAATTATCTAATAATTCAAATATTTTATTACTCTTTATTACCTCTCTCGTATAATCTTTAAATCTTTGAACATTAGCTCCAATATTCTTTTCAGCTTCTTCAACAGTCGGATAATTAGCTAATACTTTATTAACTTCTTCTTTCACTTCGTCTTCAGAAACTTTAACATTTTCTTTAATTCCTATTTCTTTCAGAATTAAATATCTTTTTATCTTCTTTTCTGCCTCTGACTTCAAAGATTCTAATAGGTCTTTTTCTGTTTTCTTTGTTTTCTCTAGATAATCTTCAAAAGACATCTTTAAGCTTTGCAAGATCTGATTTTTAAGACCTTCTAACATTTGTCTTTGCTCATTTTCAATTAAAACATTGGGTATTTCAATGTTTGTTTCCTTACTAATCGCCTCTATAATGTTATTTCTTGTTTTTTGTATTTCTGCCTCTTCTTTTTCTCTTTTAATACCTTCCTTAACGTTGTTCTTCAAAGCTTCTAAGTCATTGAAGTTACCTAGTGATTTAGCAAATTCATCATTAACTTCAGGAAGCTCCATATTTTGAACAGAAACCACCTTTATATCAATAAGGATTTCTTCTTCACCTTTCTTTAAAGTAACTCTTTTCTTTTCTTCACCAGCTTTCATCCCAATTAGATTATCTTCAAAACCAGCTAGGAAACGACCCTCCCCTAAAATAAATGAATCTTTTAGGAAAGTCGGTTTTTCTGGAGTACCTGTTTTAGAAAGAGTATATTCTATTTCTATAAAGTTACCTTTTTCAGCTGGTCCATTCTTCACAGTAAGCTTGGATCTTGATCTTTTCAACCAATCCATAGCTTGAGTTATTTCTTGATCAGTTATTTCTACTTCACTCCTCTTCATTTTAGAAGCTATTTCTTTATAATCAGGCAATTCTATTTTAGGTAAAATAGCTGTCTTGGCAGTATAGACAAAATCATTGCCTTTAGCTAACTTCTTCACATCAACATTAGGATGGAAAATAGCATCTATTTTGTGTTCAATAACAGCTTTACTGTAGGAATCATTAACAGCTAAATCAGCGGCTTCTGTTAGAATTCTTTGCTCACCAAAATGCTCTTCAATAACATTCTTTGGGGCATTACCTTTTCTAAATCCTTTTATTTCTACATCCTTGCCTAATTCCTTAATTGCTTTTTCAATGAAAGAATTTAATTCTTCGGAACTAATTGTTATCTCAAACTCTACTTCTGTTTTTGTCTGGTTTTTTATTTCTGACTTCATTATATTAAGAACGCAACGATTAATAACGCTACGATATTAAGAACTTTTATCATAGGATTAATAGCTGGACCGGCAGTATCCTTATAAGGATCTCCAACTGTATCTCCCGTTACAGCTGCTTGATGAGCAACTGAACCTTTGCCTCCATAGGCTCCTTCTTCAATATACTTCTTAGCATTATCCCAAGCAGCTCCACCAGTTGTCATTGATAAAGCAACAAATAATCCAGTAACAATACTACCAATCAATAATCCTCCTAAAGCTTCTGGGCCAAGAATAAAGCCAACAAGAATAGGTGCTATCACCGGAAGCAAGGCTGGAATAATCATCTCTTTAATTGATGCTTTGGTAACAATATCAACACATTTACCATATTCTGCTCTAGCTGTTCCTTCCATCAATCCAGTTATCTCTCTAAATTGTCTTCTTACCTCTTCTACTACCTTCGAAGCTGCCTTTCCAACAGCACTAAGAGCAAGACTAGCAAATAGATATGGAAGCAATCCTCCGAGGAAAAGACCAGCAATAACCTTGGGGTTTTCTAAAAGGAAAACTGTTTTAGCTCCAGCATTTATTAACTCTTGAGAATAAGCTGAGAATAGAACTAAAGCCGCTAACCCAGCAGAAGCAATGGCATAAGCTTTAGTAACCGCTTTAGTAGTATTACCAACAGAATCTAAAGCATCTGTAATCTCTCTAACATTCTCAGGAAGCTCTGACATTTCAGCAATACCACCAGCATTATCTGTAATCGGACCATAAGCATCAACAGCAACAGCAATTCCAGCCATTGAAAGCATAGTCATTGCTGAGATAGCAATACCATATATTCCAGCAAACCAATAGCTTAAAACTATTCCAGCTGAGATAACAATGATTGGTGCAGTCGTTGATCCTAACCCCACAGCTAACCCCGTAATTATATTCGTAGCATGTCCTGTTTCAGAAGCAGCAGCAATACTTTGAACTGGTTTGTATTTTTTAGAAGTGTAATATTCAGTAATAAGGAACATTCCAGCAACAATAGCCAGTCCAACTAAAGCCGAAAGATAAAGACCTCTTGTATTGTCAATATCTAATGAATGAATTAATGGATAAAAGCCAATTGCTGAAAGAACTCCAGCAACAACTATTCCTTTGTATAAAGCACCCATAATATTCTTTTTCTTTCCGAGACGAACAAAGAAACTGCCGATAACAGAAGCAATAATAGAAACTGCTCCCAAGAATAAGGGCAGTAAAACAATCTGAGGATTTCCTTTAAAGATTAGATTTCCTAGAATCATTGTAGCGATAATAGTCACTGTGTATGTTTCAAAGATATCAGCGGCCATTCCAGCACAATCACCAACATTATCTCCAACTTGATCAGCAATAACAGCTGGGTTTCTTGGGTCATCTTCAGGGATACCTTTCTCTACTTTTCCAACTAAGTCAGCTCCTACATCAGCTGCTTTAGTATAAATACCACCACCGATTCTGGCAAAGACTGAAATTAAACTAGCTCCAAAGCCTAGAGCAATCATTGCTGTTAAATCATAGGTAATAAAATAGAAACCAGCGACAGCAAGAAGTCCTAAGCTAACCACTAAAAGACCAGTTACTAATCCTCCTTTGAAAGAAAGATCTAGTGCTGGTTTTAATCCTTTAGTAGCTGCTTGGGCCACTCTAACATTAGCTCTGGTTGAAACAATCATTCCGATAAAGCCCGATAGAGCTGAAAGAACAGCTCCGATTAGAAAAGCAACAGCTGTTGTAAATCCAAGGGTAATTAAAAGAAGAATGAATAAAAAGACTAAAACAATACTAATTGCTTTATACTGTCTTTTCAGATAAGAAACTGCTCCTTCTTGAATAGCCTTAGAAATACCAACCATTCTTTCTGAACCAGAAGGCTGGTCTTTAATCTTCTTCACTAAGTAGACTACAAATAATATCGCAATAATAGAAATATATATCGGTGAGTACATCATATATTTTAATTTAATTATTTATCTTCTTTTTTATCTTCTTTGTCCGCCATAGCTTTAGCGGAGGCGGATGGTTTTTCTTCTTTAGCTTCTTCTTCTAATTCTTTCTTTAATTTCTTTTCAGCCTCATCAGCATCAGCAGCCGTTCTAACATCTATCTTCCAGCCAGTTAACTTAGCTGCTAGTCTAACGTTCTGTCCTTCTTTACCAATTGCTAACGATAATTGGTCTTCAGGAACAATACAAAGAGCTCTGTTCCTTGGAAGAACTCTTACTTCTTCAACTTTAGCAGGAGAGATAGCATTAGTTATGAACTCCTCTGGGTCTTCTGACCACTCAATAATATCAACTTTCTCTCCGCCTAGTTCATTAATAATAGCCATAACTCTAGTTCCACGTTGTCCAACAGCACTACCTATTGGATCAATGCCCTCTTCGTTTGATTTAACCGCTACTTTAGAACGAGAGCCAGCTTCTCTAGCAATTGATTTAATCTCTACTTGTCCTTGTGATATTTCTGGTACTTCTAATTCAAATAGCTTGCTTATTAATTTAGGATAAGCTCTTGAAAGAAGAACAACTGGGCCTCTAGGAGTTTCTTCTACTTTGAGGATATAGAACTTTAATCTTTGTCCTATTTTATAGAACTCTCCGTAGATTTGTTCTTCTCTTGGCATAAGACCAAGTGTTTTCCCTATATCAACATAAATATTTCTACCATCTATTCTTTGAACAATTCCCGAAGCAATCTCTCCTTCCTTCTCTTTATACTCGGCTAAAACCATCTCTCTTTCAGCTTCTCTAATCTTTTGTAAAACAACTTGTTTAGCTGTTTGAGCAGCAATTCTACCGTAGTCTTGTTTAGGAACTAGTGGTATTTCTAATTCTTCTCCTGCTTTTATTGTTTTCTTCTCTTTCTTAGCATCTTCTAGCATAATATGCTTCTCAGGATTAAACCTTATCTTCTCGTCTTCTTCTGAAATCTCCTTTCCTTCTTGTATTTCTTCTAATTCCTTCTCGGAATAAATCATATCTTCTGTAACGACTGTTTTAACCTGCCAAAACTTAACTCCACCTGTCTTTTGGTCAAGTTTAGCTTTAACTATTTGTCCTTTTTCACCATAATCCTTTTTGTAGGCAGCAGCGATTGCTGTTTCTATACTTTCAATTACTCTTTCTGCAGAGATACCTTTTTCTTCTGCAATCTGAGAAATTGCGGACGTAAAGTTCTTTAGATCCATATTTTTGTTAATTATTTAATTAAAATGTCCGTTTCTCAACGGACAATGATTCTTATCTTTCTTATATCCTAATCTTAACAAACCAAAACCCCCTTGTCAATATGCTTGACAAACAATGCTGTTGGATATAACATTAAAATATGAATAGAATATTATTTCAAATAAATCATCATCATGAGCTACGGGTCCTGTTAGCTATTTTGTGATGATTTAATTGAAAAACATTACGATCAGCTGGCAGAGGCTGATTTTTTAATTGTATGAATTTAATCAAATTAACTCAAAAATTAATAAGCATCCCTAGTTTCGTTGATAAAAACACTGATGAGAAAAAGATTGGTGATTTTCTCTATGATTATTTAAAAGATTTTAACTACTTGGATGTTGAGAAACAAGAAGTAGAGAATAGAAGATTTAATATAGTCGCTAAAGACAAAGAACAACCAGAACTTTTATTTCTCTGCCACATGGACACAACAGAACCAAAAGCAGGATGGGATTATAGCCAAGGTGAATTAAAAGAGAATAAATTATATGGGTTAGGCTCCTATGACATGAAAGGAGGAACAGCTTGTCTTTTAGATGCTCTGAAAGATTTTTCTGAAACTAAGGGATTAGCTTTGTTGTTTTATTGTGATGAAGAATATGATTTTAAAGGAATGAAGAAATTCCTCGAACAATATTCCTTCAATCCAAAGTTAATTATTTCTCCTGAGCCAACTAATCTAGAAATTATTAATGGCTGCAAAGGAGTTATTGAAATATATTTCAAAATTAAAGGAAAAACTGGTCACGCAGCTAGGCCAGAAGAGGGAATAAATAGTATTGATGGGGTTACAAACATAGTTAGTTGCGTAAGAGAAGAATTAAAGAAATACCAAGATTCACCATTAGGAAAGTCTACTTTGAATTTGGCTTATTTATCTGGAGGATTAGCTAAAGATTCCACCTTAGGAGATAGAGGTAATAATATACCCGATACTGCAGGAGCAGTTTTAGATATTAGAACAAATAATAAAGAACTTAACGCTCAAAGAATTACGAAAATTATTAAAGAAAGTGCCGGAGAGCAAAAATTAATAGTTGAAGAAGTAAAGATCAGAAGCGATTATGGTTCAATATACACTCCCAAAGAAAAACTTGTAGAATTAGAGAGTATTTTAGAGAATGTTAATTATGGAGACATAGAAAAGCAAGGATATTTTGACGGAGAGATGATATCATCTAAATCGAGTTCCCCTTTTGTTTGTTTTGGACCAAAAGGAAACAATGCTCACGGAGTAAACGAATGGGTTGATGTAGAAAGTTTAAATAAAACAAGAAATATTTATAAAAATTTAATTGAAAAATTCTGCACATAGCACATTGAAAGGATAAGTATGAACATTAAAAACTTAATAGACGAAGAAAGTATCAAAAAAACAGCAGAACTTTATTGCCGAATATGGAGAGAGCCTCCATGGAACGAGGATTTTTGGAAGATAAAAGATGTAATAAAGGATTTAGAAAAACAATCAGCCAAAAAGAATGCTATTGTTTTAATAGCCACTAATGGTTCAAGAGATGTTATTGGTTTCACATGGGGCTATGAAGTTAGCATCAAAGATCTTAGTCAAATATCTGGTCTTTCTCTTAATATTTGGCAAAAGATAATTAATCAAAGAGCATTCTATGTCGATGAATTTGGCGTACAAAAAGAATGGCGAGGTAATGGCGTTGGGCAACAACTCGCCCAAGCATTAATTGAACAAGCATCTCTTGCCAACAAAACCCTAGTTCTGAGAACAGATGTTTCAGCAAAATCAGCTAGAACTGTTTATGAAAAAGTTGGCTTTGAAGAGTTGTCTTTACACGACGCTAAACACAAAGATAGAACTTATTGGCTAAAAAAAATCAAATAAAAGAAATAGCGGTAACACTAAGTTACCGCTTTTATATTCATGATATCAAGATAAGGGGCGCGACGGGAGTCGAACCCGCGACAACTGGAACCACAATCCAGCACTCTACCAACTGAGTTACACGCCCTTATCAACATCATTCAAAACTATCCCTTATCTTACTTATCAGACAAGATTTGTCAATAGTCTCTTGGCTTCTGAGACGCATATCTCTAAGAGAGACTTTCCCTTGTTCTTTTTCTTTAGAGCCTATTATCACTACTAAAGGAATTTCTTTCTTAGCAGCATAAGTGATTTGGTCTCTGAAAGAATCTTTGTTTAGATAAAGCTCTGTTTCGATACCTTCTCTCCTTAATTCGTTGGCTATTGTCAAATAATCCAAAAGAAGAGAATGGTCAAACATTGCTATTAAAACTTTTGTTAGAGAAGAAACCGGTTTTATCTTACCAAGTTTTTCCATGGCAGCGAAAAGACGATCAACACCGACTGAAGCACCTGTTCCAGGAATATTACTACCCGGAATGAACCTATCTGTCAGTCCATCAAAACGACCTCCTGAATAAACACTTCCTATCTCAGGTAAATCGGTTAGAACTGTCTCAAAAACAGGTCCTGTATAGTATCCTAATCCTCTAGCGACAGAGAGATCAAGACACCAATTAATTGAAGGCATCCCTACCATCCTTAGATTATTTACTATTTCCTTCAATTCACAAATTCCTTGCTGACCAATCGGTACATTTCCTACTACAAGATTCGCTTCTTCTATTATGTCATCGACAGAACCAGTTATGCTGATAAAATCAATGACTTTTTTCACATTTTCAGTAGAAAGATTCGGAGCAGGGTCCCATTTATTATCTGGTTTCCTTTTTAATTCTTTTTCTATCTCCTCTTTTTCTACTTTATCACGTTTATCAATAATCCTTATCAACTCGTCTCGTTTCTGAGCATCGCTGAGATTAATCACTTCATTCAAAGCTTCAAAAATCTTACGATTATTGAATCTTATCAAGAAGCTACTAACCCCTAAAGCAATCATAACTTCATACATTATCTGTATGATTTCTGTATCAGCTAACATAGATCGAGAACCAATAATATCAGCGTCGAACTGAACAAACTCACGAAATCTGCCAGCTTGAGCTTTTTCACCTCGCCAAACCTTACCAACTTGGTAACGTTTGAAAGGTTTTATTATTTCTGGATAAGCTGCCACAACCCTAGAAAGTGGCACTGTTAGATCAAACCTTAGAGCTAAATCATCATTTCGATTTTTAGCAGCTTCTCCAAGATCTTCTAGACCACTCACAATTAATGCTCGATAAAGGTTCATACGGAAACTTTTATCATTTCCTGTAAGAACATCTAATCTCTCAATAGCCGGAGTGTCTAATGGAACAAACCCGAATTTCTGATAAACTTTTTCTATCGTTTCCAGCATTTTCTTTCTAGCAATCATAACAGGTGGGAGGTAATCTAAAAAACCTCCTACCTTTTCAGGTTTTATGGTCTTTGCCATCCTTTCACCTCCTCATCAATGTTTTTACTAGAGGAAATATTGTCTCTCATCCTCTGCAGAGAATCTTTTCCTCTTTGAAGGATTTCTGATACTTTGTCCTGCTTATCAGGAAAATCAAAGCAATCGGAAGAGATAGGAATGCTTGTTCTGGGATTAGAATCTATCAAATCACCAACCACAACATTTCCACCGTTTAATTTACTGATTTCTCGAAACAGATTATAAGTCATGTCGAGACATTTTTGACTGAAGCTTATCATTGCCATTTTATCACCCCGTAAAGAAGCCCAATCAGCTGGATCACTATAAGGGTAAATGTATGGCTTGGAAAAGCTTGCTCCATAGTAGGTATACAATGGAAATTGTTTTTTTCCGAAAGTAAAACCTACGACCCTTCCCGAATTAGGAATAAAAGGAAAAAAGTCATGAGTCGGCATCCAGTCCAAAAATTTTGAATCTGAATTAATATGACAATAAACCTCTCCGTCATATTTTTCTGCTAAAACTTCTTTTGCTTTTTCAAAAATCAATCCAAGAATGATCGCTTTTACTTTTTCCTTAGAAAGACTTTCTAAAAGAAAGCTCAAACTAGAACCAGTAAAGGAGCCGTCTTCAATTATAATCACTGGCTTTCCTTTTAGTTCTTTTAATTGTTCTGCAATAGAACAATTGCCAGGTCGTGGACCTATGCCAATAATGTTTCCTTGCATATCGACAATTCTGTTCAAACGAATGCAATTACCTTCTGCCTCGTAGGCAATAAGCGGAGCTGTTGTGACTACCAAAGCTTCAGGATATTCTTCCTTGATTTTGTGTGCCCTAGCAACAAGGGCATCACACATTTCGTTAAAAGGAAGCTCTATAACATCAACATCGGAGCCAACAAAAAGTTTTTTAATCATCTCGAAAAGTTCTTTTTCCATATCATCGACCAAACTCCTTCCTGGAATATTAATGCCCTTCCTTGGCAAGATCGATAAACTATGGACAAGATCAGGCATTAAAACATATTTTTGCCTTTTATGGCCATCTTTTTCTTTCTTTTTTTTACTTTCTTCTTTCATTTTGTATTCCTTTCAAAAATACAGATCCTTATTTATTTGTTTTTAAAGAACTTACTTATTCTTTTCTTCAATCAATTTAAAAGCTATATCAACTGCCTCTTCGGGCGTTTTAGCTGATATGATTTTTACTCTTTCTCTTTTATCTAAATAACTATTAATAAGCTTATCACTCCAACCACCCGTTCCTTCTAGAGCTATAATCGGAATATTTGACTGATAAGCCACCGCTATTTCATTTAAAGTTCCTGAACCACCATTGATCGTTATTATTGCATCACAAGATATACTTAAAACAAACTCTCTTCCACCTCCTCTCTCCATGCCTGTAGGAATAATAATATCTACTCCCTCCTTTTGATATATGTCTTTAGTTTTTCCATAGGTTATACCTACTGTTAATCCATTGGCTTTTTTAGCTCCTCTACAAGCAGCTGTAGATAAAGAATCGCTATCTTTCTCTGCTCCAAAAAGAAGGACTGCTCCTCGTCTAGCGATAAGCTCTCCTGTTTTTTCAGCTAATCTCTCTAAATCTTCTCCATATCCTAGATCAGCCATCGTTCCCATAACACCAATTTGTATTTTTCTAGTCATATCTTTAAGCCAGTTCATACTAACAACCATCGAACTATCTTGTCAATAGCGGGAACAAGTTTATTTAGATATTTTATTTATAATAAATAGCCCGTGATTTTATACCACGGGCTATTTTTATCAAGGTTTATTTTAAATCAATAAACCAACCAGCGCTCCTCTTTGTCTCTTTCTTTACTTTTTCTCTTCCTGTTCCATCGCAGTTGGAACAGATGATTCCTTTGACTAGGTCCTTTCCCCTACAAACCGAGCAAATCCTTGTTTCATCTATCCTTGTTTTATCTATCCTTGTTTCATCTGCCATGTTTTTTAATCTCCTTTAAGTTGTTAATGAGCAAACAAAAAACTTCTCGTCTCTAGTATTTACTAAAAAGTAAATAACAGGGACGAGAAGTTCTTGTGCTGAAGCACTGAAGTACCCGCGATACCACCCTATTTGTCCGATATCCATCGGACCACTCACTGACTCAATTAAGAAACAGTTATCCTTTGATTACGGAGGAATCCGAGCTTCCACTAACGCAGAAGCCATCTCCTCAGGCCCAACCCCCTCGACAAGCTCGGGGACCTGATTCATAGATTTTGTAATTGTTAACGACGTGTTTATCTTAGCAAACTCAATATGTTTGTCAAGATCCTAGCTCTTTTTTAATCAGTTCTATCATTTTTAGTGGAGGATAGTCTGCTTTTATAACAAATTTCTCTCCAGTAACAAACTTTCCTTTTTCTTTTAAGGCTTCTTTAGAATAATTAGTAGTTATTAATACTTTTATCTTCTTTGTTTTAGGATTCTTTCTTATTTCCCTTAATACTTCATTACCATCAATACATGGAAGAATATAGTCTAATAGTATTAAGTCATGACCATCTTCTTTTATCTTTTCTAGGGCTTCTTCTCCAGAATCAGCTGTATCAACTATAAAGCCAGCTTGTTCTAAAGCTATTTTATATACCTCCAAAGTAGAAGGGTCGTCTTCTATGATTAAAATATTCTCATTCATGCTTTTGTTTCATCATACAACAAGAGGTTCTCTTGTCAACCGAAGTAATAGAAAAGCTCCGGAACAACGAGTCCGAAGCTTGTTTTTGCTTATCTTCTTTTTGTAGCTATGTGTTTCTTTCTGATCCCTCCTTCGCCTTTTTTCTTTTTCTTTTTCCTCTCCTCTCCAGAAGCACAAAGAGCATTTATTATCTGCACCGTATAGCTGGTTTTCTTCAACGCTTTTAGAAAATTCCTCAAAGAAGCATTCCACCGATCAACGTATATTCTGAGAAGAAAACAGCTTGCTCCCTGTTTGTTCATCGAGTCTGATTGAACAAAGCTAATTATCAAGGACCCGGAATAATTTGCTTCCCTAGACAACCTTGATATCTCATTTCTTACTTTTTGTTGCTCTGCTTCAAGACCAAGAACATCGACTGTAATCATTCTTTTGCTCCTTATAAAAGAATTAAAAAATATTAGAAAGGACTAATGGATAGTATATACTATCCACTTTTTAATGTCAAATTACTTTGAAGCTAATAATTCAACGATGAATGTTGTTCCCCTACCTTTTCCTTCAGATTCAGCCCAAATCTTACCTTTGTGGGCATTAATAATATGTCCTGTTATATACACCCCTATCCCTCTTCCAAAACCATGAACCTTTTTAGCTTCTTTCCCTCTAACAAAAGCTGATCCAAATAATACCTTAGCTTTTGCTGGCTCAAGACCAATACCGGTGTCTTTAATTGAAAGTTGAGCCTTATTACCAACTTTCTGTAAGGTTACTGTAATACCTCCTTCTTTAGTATATTTAATAGCGTTATCTATAACGTTGAATAAAGCAACTTTAAGCTTTTCTGGATCTGCACTTATCTTAGGAGCTTCACCAATCTTATTATACTTTAGATATAGTCCTCTATTCTTAACCTCAAACTGGAGTTCTTCCATTACTTCTTTTATTAAGTCTTCAAAATTAATACCCGGTTGAAGAGTAACAACCTCTTTACCCATTTGGAATTGAGAGATATCAAGCAATGTATTAACAATCCTTATTAATCTTTTAGTTGATATCTGAAACTTCTGAAGAGGATCTTTAAGTTTCGTTGAAACCTTTCCATAAGTCCCACCGAATATTAAATCCATATAACCAAGCATTGATGTTAGAGGAGTTCTTAAGTGATGTTGTGTTGCCATAATAAACTGTGTTTTGGCCTCTGTAATCTTCTCAATCTCCGCCCTTGCCTTCTTTTCCAAGAGATAAGCCTTCTGAACC